>Ga0214477_100373_pt1 | contig 31168 bp, 23 predicted proteins | sample M1_20Mar14CPVII9_FD_165058 | JGI IMG/M metagenome (GOLD analysis project Ga0214477, IMG submission 165058) | Marine eukaryotic communities from Monterey Bay, California, United States - M1_20Mar14CPVII9sort6BwellC16 | ecosystem: Environmental > Aquatic > Marine > Unclassified | place: USA... | reverse complement strand
TCTATGGTGTTCGGTTGCCATCATACTTTGGCATTGTACAACAGTTCTTTCCTCTACTTTTGGGGTATGCAGTTCTATTTAATGTCATCCCATTAGTAAGAAACTTTTGGATACAACGCGAGAACTCCAAAATTAAACAAAGAAATGAGGCAAGAAAGTCTTGGAAGTCTGTGTTGGAACAAAAAGCTGGCAGTGTTAAGCGTAAACTTGCAGCGGCGGCTCGGTTTAGTAAACGAATGAGACAATTAGGAGCTGGTGGCAGTAGGGATATAGTATTTGATACATCTAAAGATTTGTCAGAGATGGACAAGGTGAAAGAAAAGACTGCAATGGATGACTTTGACAAGATGTTGAATAAGAAAGGCACTAACTCGGATGTGAAACAGTTGGAGAAGGCAAAAGATAGAGTGAAAGTAAAAGATTCCGAGTTTGAAAAGGTAGATAAGAAAGAGCCTTCTGCTTGGGAGTAAACTAATATTCTGAATGTTTATGTCTATCTTTACCGCACTAAAGTATATGTTATCATATCTTTACTACTCTCAATGCACATGAGATTCATCAGCTAATGATACACTGAGACTTCTTCGGCTCTTTTTCTTTGCCTCTACTGTTCCCATTCCCATTTTGATATGTTTTGATATCCTTCTCAAGACTTGTTGAAAGTTCATCTATATCTTCAATAATTGTATGTTCCTCCTTATCATTATCCAAGTATCCTTTAGGCTTTTCAGTTTGACGTAAACCTGTTCTTTTGTTTTGAAGTAGATCATCACTAAGCGCTAATGGACCTTTGCCCTTCTTTGATTGTTCCTGTTTGATCTTTTCTCTCTTGGCTATTCTCTTTGCCACTGTATCAGGATCTTCAACCTTACGCAACCGTTGTTTTGTTGGCAGTATTTCTTTGTCAATGAACTCTTCTAGCTTGCCGTTCTTAACTTCCCAGTTCTTTGCTTTAACTGGCGGCTCTTTGCTCTTCTCTAATCGTTCTTTCTCTTCCCTTCTTGCAATGTTATATTGTTGTATTCTTTTTATAGTTCTTCTGACATACCAAAATGTACAAGGTACTAGGCAAGTCGCTGCTGCAAAACTGAGTGTTTCTATACTTGTAGGGCCAACGTATGGCACATCGAGTATCTTTGGTACACCGACCGTGAAGTATATACTATCACTGTTTTTATCATTGACAACGCTAAATGAGAAATTGCCTTGGGGGTGTTGTTTCCCCATGATAAATCAACAATCCCGATACAAAAAGATATAGACAACGATATGTTAAACCGGTAAGTATCACTTTTATGTTAATATGATGAGTTGACAAATAAAGATACTTCTTTAAGGATTATCGCAAGCAGTACTAAAATATAGTTTGTCTGCCAACCTTTAAATACAAATAAGATAGCACAGACTATAAACTAAGGCTGGTAATAGTCCAAGTCATTGCAATAAGAGGATATCGTAGCTTAGCTGAACGGCGACGGCTTGTCTTTTTTTTAGGGGGGGGGGGGGTATCCTTTTCTAAAAAGAATCAGCCTTTCAATTATCGTACTCAGTAGCACAATTCACAATAAACAATGAGTATCTGATTTGGCTGTAAGCAACAGGATCGGTTTATTTACTAGTCCTTGAGGTGGTTGTTCTCCTCGGTCAGTGAATCCTCAGCCGCGAAGATCGTATTCAAAGTCTAATATTGTAGATGAATTGAGCATCCCTTGGGGTGATAGTAATATAGAAGTTGCTGGTTAAGGTTAGGGTTTGCAATACCAAAGACAATGAAGAATCGGATCAACTTGTCAAAAGTAGTATTTGCTTCTTCGGTCATCACTTCCACTGTCAGTCATGAAGATTTGGAAGGGTTTTGCTCGATTGTACTACCAGAATATCCAACAGAATGGGGAGTCGACATAACTTCCTTTGTAGAATGTGTCTGTGAAGATTCCCACTCTGGAAATGGTCAAACATTAGTTGTATGTCAATATGAAAAGTCAGGTAACAATAACGAATCATCAAAACAACATACTGGAAGTTGTGATGTTTATTTACTCAACAATGTACAGTTCCTTCAAAAGATCAATTTGATATTACTCAAATGAATCCCAACGATTTAGATCTACAACTATTTGATGTTTGGTGTGTAGATAGGAACAACTCCATAATAGAGGCGCCAAATCCTACTGAAAGTCCAAAAGAAAATGTTGTTCTTCCTACAACATATAATCAAGATATAGAAAGTAAAGAGGGGAAAGGAGACTTGGAGGAAGATAACAATGTTATAATAGAGACATATGACACTGATATTGAAGATAATGATTTGCTCATACGAGACAGCTCTTCTTCTGAAAAGTGGATACACCATAGTCTATCATCTTTTGAAGTACTTGTTGCCATCGGTTTAGTAAGAGATTGGATATAAGATAAGGTATATACAATACTAAATTACATTATATGGAATTAGGATACCCATCAACATTTACCAAAAAGGAACATAAGTTGAGAAAATCCTCTACACTAGACCGCCAGAGTTCCCATTGCTTCTTATTGGTACTGTTTGCTCTCTCAATTCTATTCTCTCTGTCTCATTATAGGCACTACCATTGCCGTTTGTATCTGCCGATCTTACAGCTGAGCTTGCGGCACTCCAATCTTGTACCCAGCTCGACATCAACACCAACAATATTGCTAAGCAAGCCCATGATGAGTAGAATATATTGTTGATCGCTGCCCCGGGACCTTCTTGACTTGTTAGGAATGGAACACCCACTGCTTGACAAAGACACAGAATACTACTCATGACAATTTCTGTTGTGAATAGCCACGGAATCTTTCGACCACTGGAGCCACCTCCTCTGCCTCCTTTTAATACAAAGATGAGTAACAGTGCCACAATCAAACTACCAATAGCATTGAAGACACCTAATACTATTCCTACCTTGCATCTTCTACAAAACTTAACGGATCCTAGTTCTTGTTCTCCCAGTCCATAATTACTCAGTCCGCAATGATTGTCAAATACTCTAGCACTACTTCCCATTTGTATTATCCCAGCAATCCCCAAATATACCCAGTATTGCAATCTTTTCGATCTAGTTTTTAATTCTGCTGATATGTCCAATCCATACACTGATCTAATGTAATTTAGCATTAATGCAACACCGACCGCCAGTCCTGCCCAAGTAAAGTAATATAAATTTCCATTTGATATGCCACCCGTCGGATCAGTTGCCAATCCATGTCTTGTATCAGAAACAACAGCAACTAATGCAGACCAAAAACATAACAGTATTAATATTATACCGCCCTCAATCTTTGTTCCGACTATTATACTTGAAAGTACTGGCTTTGTGTGAAGAAAGACTACTATCATTGATAGTAGGAATAGTATAACTGAGCATGCAATTGCATACTTTTGATTTGTTTGTGCTGCTGTTGACTGACGTTCAGTGTTTGCTTCCTGTTATCATCAAACAAAGAGATAAGTATAGGTGAGATCAATGTCCATCTTTCATATGATATCCAAAACAATTTCTACAGTGAAGTGCATACAACGATGTATGGCTGTACGAAACTGACTTAGCAACAAAGTATGCCAATAAATGGATAAAAGATAGGAGAGAGTTGAACTCTCTCTTTTGGAAAAATGAACACATGATATGTCACTTTCCCCAGGGTACTGTAGCCGTATGCATTTACGAGTTATGACGCCATATAATGATACCATTGATATGTGCCCTTCACCATATATCTTTCGGCGCCTCGGTTTTTAGTACGGCATTTCAGAAGCCACAAACAGATCGAGCAATATTCGCAGAATTGACATAAGGAAATAGATCCAAAGATATCTTTTACTTACCGCTTCTATGATTGCATATAAACTAACAACTGAGATGACAAAGAAGACAACCCAATAACTAAACCGAGGAGATGTGATAGGTTCTGGAGATGGCATGATATCTCATCAGTACCTACTAGAAGATATTAGGATAAAAAAAATGACTGTTTTGCATTAATAACCGTTTAAGTGGATTCCCATGAAGTCATTATAAGTAGTATGTAAAGCTAGATGATTGAACTAACACGACAACAATTCTTATTTCACTAACACGACAACAATTCTTATTTCAGGTTTATAAAAGTAATTGAAACTAAATGCAATGTAGAATGTATCCCTATATCATGCATAGAGGATATAGAATATAGAAGCAAGACAATTTCTATTTTATAAATAACTGAATGTATGTATACTCTTGTCCTCTCATATCATTCTTTCTTAGGTTCATAGCTCATCGTGGACACCATCAAAGTACTTCTTGATATCCTTCCCCGTATCCTTGAAATATTCAGGGTTATTCATTTTCCCAGTCTTGAGATCTTGAACAAGTTGCTCCACAACCTCGTGGAGAGTAGCCTCGTCAATCTCAGGGGTGTTCTTCCTGATGATCTGTTCAAAAAACTGTCTGGCATGAGCATCCTTCAATGTATCAAGGAAGTCTCTTCCAATTTGTGGATTCTCTCGAAGTTCATGGATCCTTCCAGCAAAATGATTCTTCAACTCTTCGTGAGCAACAGGCCACGACGTAGTGAGGAAGAAGTAAGCGCTAGACATTTGTTCCGTGTGTGCCGCAGTAACTGCATTTGCATCTCCAACTCCAGGCATTGGAATTGACAACGGATCATCCGGACGTGATAGCGGACTGTCCCTGTCTCTTTGAACAACAATAACAAGGAGGTGATCATGCTTTGGTTTTCTTGGTTGATTTGGATCAATTACATCAACAGATAGTGGTGGTGTCCTCAAATCAATCAACACAGCGCAGTCCAATATATCTATACCCATCACAGTTGCATCAATCAATATTTGAGAACGAGTGTTTTCGTTTGATAGTACTTTCTTCATGATCTTAAAAGAGTTCTTCTGTAATGCGGTAATGTCATCCATCGATGTCATAGTCATCTCAGAACAAGAACCTTTCATTTCTTCTGACTCCCAATGTTGTACCTCACAGTCATCGGTGCAGAAGCAAGCGTCGTTACACTTCTGACAGAGATCGTCGTCTTTTTCAAGAGTGCAGTCAAAGCAAGGCATTTTCAAGTCCTCGACATCTTCTGGATCATTCAAATCTAACATTGATCGTATCATTGATCCAATATCATTATAAACTGTAACTGCACTCCTAAGAGGAGGAGTAGGGTCTTCGTCATATTCCTTCAGGGCTGCGGTAATACTATCGTGTCTCTGGGCAATTGCTAAAGTGCAAAGGTTGTATTGAGACACACTCAGTGCCGCTTGGAGAAACATGCCAATGTGATTAACGAAATGACTCCTGGAGCTGGCTTGACTCTTGAACCGAACTAGAAGTTTTAGAATCAACTCGAACATGCCTTCTTGTATAGCCAAAGACATACGACTATCGAGAGGCTTTTGCATTGCATCTGCGGAAAAAAGATGGCTCATTTCCATGCCTAGTTTTACTACATGTGTAGCATCGTCGAATGAAATGTCATCGCGGTTTCCAACCTCAACAAGTCCTCTGTATATCTCATCGGTCACACAACCCGTCACTCCCAGAGATGTCATGATATTCCACATACTTGGTTTGTCAAGAAACCATGGTCTGCTGTTCATTACCTCGTTGGTCTTGCCACCTTTGAGTAATGATAGAATTCCAACAGGGAATGTGGTATTGCTAGTTCCTATCATAGTCCCACAAATCTTCATATTAATATCATATCCCGCTCCAGTATAGTAAACTGCAACCGGATTATCGTCCATCTCACCTAAGAGCATAATCTGCTCAATAACAGATCCAGCATAATTGGCAACTTGGGCTTGTGCTCCTATGTCAAGATGTGATTCTTTTATAATCTCTGGCCGATTCTCTCCCCAGAATATACACTGGATTAACATTTCAATAAGACCATCATGCTCTACTACAATAGGAATAATCTCCGGGCAATAGTCATCATGTCCTCTGAGTCCAACAAGATGGGTAAAAAGTCCCATCGATAAGAAATACGCATCGTGCCAAAACGCGTTTACTTGGAAGAACTGTCTCTTCATATCATCCTGCAGACATGAAATCAGAGGTCCAATCTTCCTTGCAACTTTGCGTTTCATATAGAACATTTTCTTCTTCCCAATGGGCAATTCAGATCTCCCGATCAATCCAACTAGAATTTCAAGCCACGGCTTCGGGTTGTATAAATATCCTTCAAGTATTTCTCCTTTGGCCATGATAGGACGACGGGGAGAGAATGGAATGACTTCCTCCGTTTCCACAACATCTTTCATTTTTTCTCCGCATTGGTTCAAAAGATCAATGAGTACGGTAACTAACCCTTCCCCCATCATATCCATAACATATCTTTGCTGATCATCCGGCCTTTTACCATCACTAATATATTCAACAATATGTGTTGTAAAACCCATCCCATGCTTAACTCTCTCGACAGCGTCCGATGGAGGCATATGTTTGAGTTTAGTATTGAAGCTATTGTGGAGAAGCTTATTGATTGAGCCTGTTTTCACCACATATTCAGACGTTGCATTAACTGACTTCTCAATCAAATTATCAACTAACTCGTCCGATGTTGATCTCCCTGCGTAGGCGTATTTCTCGACAAATGAACCAAGAAGGAAAATGGTAATACGTGATATAATCTTCATTTTTTTTTAGGATATACTACCACAGAGAACTATTAAACATATAGAAGAATCGTCCTTGTCTATATAGAGTTGCTATGGAGAGATAACAATAGGTGGTGTCAAGAGGTTAGATATTCAGATATGTATGTACTTATCACAAAAAAGTGACACATGATATGTTCGAAATTTATAATCTCTCGTCAGACCTTTACACCCTTTCAATATGTTGAGGTTACAATGTGGACTATTATGAATGTATGTAAGTATCACAACACGGCCTCCTCATCAACCAAATCACTTGCAATGACAATATTAAGATTTGACTTTTGATACTAGCAAGTGGGTATCATAGTCTTAGCTTTCCTCTTCTAGACGCCACCGCCACCACCATTAAAAATACATTGAAAACTGCTCACCTAGCCATTAGATATATCACCGTGGGTCAATAGTTGCAAGTTGCAATCAAATATCTGAATCTCTCGACTCCGAGAATTATGAAGTTTCTCTATCAGTAGAAGTTTCCTCTTTAGAACTTCCATCAAGGTGAAAGTAAGATAGAGGAATACGATTTATCTCATTATGTTTACTATACATACTATGCCTATTTATATCGCTATCTGGCGGATACCAATCATCGCTGAAAGATTCCTCTATTCGCTTCTATCCAATATGGTAGAGTATGTAAAGCTAGATGTCATGTCCGTTTCCTCATTGTTGTCATACTTTTTGTGATGCTTTATACAACTCAAACCATGATAGGAATGATTGATATCCCAATTGATGACGCCGAAGTGCTTCATCTTTCTCCAATGGCCTTACTAGCATATCATCTAATCCAAAGATGTGCAAGCCAAAGTCATTAGCAAGGTATGGATGAGCGTGTATCGTACCATTTGCCTTGTTGTTCAATTTTGAATACATTTGAACGACGTATTGTCCTAATGCATTTTCATTTGACAATGGATAATCGAGTGGTGGGAAGATGTTAATATTCACAAAGCTTTTGCCCTTTGTCGGCACAAACATTTGTCCTGGCAGTTTATGATGACGAAAGAGAGGAGATTATAACATATGTTAGTACGTGATATACAAGGGCAATCAATAAAGACAATTCAAGGCCAAATAAAACAGCCAAGTCGCTGAGACTAAAGTCTGAACACACGAATTCATATCATAAAACAATAAAAACGCGGACTTTCCTGTAATACCCGCATCAACAACTTCTCTCCCTCGATACATTGTAGTTGCATTTCCATTCGATAAGTATGGAAGATGTGTTGATGCTAACACGGCATTTCTTATATCTTCCTTATCTGTAAAGTTGCTGCATAATTTGATATGTTGTTTGTATGCTTTCAACAAACTACCTTCAGGAGCACCTACCATTGCAACATGTACTTTTCTTTGTTTGTTGTTGGTGATTTTTTGAGCTGCTGCATCATCAATCAAATCATCCATCATATTACTAACTAGCATGCCTAACTTTTGTTTCCCATCGCGACATCTATCACTCTGTTCCTGTCCACATAACATAACATCAGAGTTGGAAGATAGATCGAAATCTGCAGCTAGAAGAGTTGCACACATGCTACCTCCACTAATACCAATTAAATGATTTGTTGATTTTCTTGAAGCTGATGATAATAGTCCAGATTCTCGTAGGCCGTGAGAGAAACCCACCATCCACGAAAAGAATGCGGGGCCAGTGCCTGACAGTGAGAAGTGTAATGCATCATCCTTATTGTCAGCCACTATTCGTTCAATGTCATCAATATTTGCAAATTCTTCATCAGTATGTGAGGAGGTTGAAAAGAATGCTTTCCGAGACCTAAAAACTACTTCTCTCGAATTGCGGCTGCATAGCGCGGAACGTATCATTATTGTTGAGGAGATGTGTGGATATATTATTAAGTCTGAACTGTTGCAATAGTCAACTACTATCGATGTCATGGAGATAGAACAAATAGAGAGAAGAGGTCAGATATATGAAACAATGCTTGCAACTTTATGATGCATGATATGTTAACGATATATTAGTATTAATATACCAATAAACATCTGCCGACATAAAGAATAAGATATGCACTTATCTACACTACGTAGCAGCAAAGCGATGGCTTGAGACATACCCATCCTTGTCCCCCCCCCCCGTCGCCGCCGCCACTCATAAATAAATTACAAAACTTCTCACCTATGCCATATGGATATGCCGCCGTGACCAATTGCAATAGTAATGCCGATCAACTTCTAATCTATGTACTTCTCCTATTTTGAGAGTTATGAAGTTTCCTATTACTTAGTTATTATAGAAGTTTCTAAAACAATTGCAAAAGGCAAGCAATACAGAGGAAGCGGCCCAGTTTTATAAGAGAAGAATGGTTAATATGAATCGGTTTATCTCATGTTTACTATATCTATGCCTATTAATACCGCTGTCTTGCGGTAGCAGCTCGAAATCGGTACATTCATCAACATATATTCGAAGATTGCAACAAACAGAACAAAATCAAAATTTGCTAAATAACAATAGAAATCCTATTCATATAATCACATTGACAAATACTACGAATACAACGAATACTACATCAAATCCAGACAACTATTTCTGTGGATCATCAGTCGATAGCGCAATGGCATTATGCAAACCATGTCCCACGGGCACTTTAGATGAATGTATGAAATATTCCCATGAGTTCGCTTGCATCAAAGGCATTGATAGTTGTAGTACACATGGTAATCCGGCTAACAATCCAGTACCCTCACCAACGCCACCAACTACTCATGCTCCTACCAAAAAGTATACACCTGCCCCTCCAGATGATGAAGAAAATGAGATTGAAAAGGAGGCAACAAAGATTGGTTGGTTATTTCTATATATTGTTATCATATTTGCATTTATTTGGGTAGTTATATATTACAGAGAAGCTATATTCTACTTCTCTCGGAATGTGAGTATTGTTTGATATATGTAGGGCTGTTTTACTGCTCTGTGATTCGATATGCAATTGCACTTAATGAATCTGATATCCTCACTATGTATTCTCAACTTCGTAATGTATTGTCTGACATTCTTTTGCAATTTGTATTCCAAATTTTCAATTTCTGTGCAACTTTATATCAAATAGGCTTATAACAATACACGTCGACACGGGTGCAAGGGTTGTGTTTACTCGTTCCTGCCATGTTTAGCCGGGTCGTTATCTAGCAGAGGCAGTGAACCCCTCCTTGATCAAATTATATCGATCAGACCCTAATGCTGAGCCTCTTGTTGGTTGAATGAGAATGTGATAGTATATATGGCATGTATTTATATGTGTAGGAACAGTGAACAATAAACAGATTACTTTTGATATATGTTAGGAAAGAACAGAATGTGAAAATCAGTCAAAAGTTTTGAAGATGTAGGCCTAATATCACACTACCTTTCATCTCAGATACAAATATTAGCTTATTGTTGGCCATCAACAAAGATCTACATATACATACTTCAAAACATATACTTATAGCCTAGATACTAGCCCACTCATCTTCAATCGATCCTCTGCTCTAGCCTCGTGCATCTCGCCAAACACATCCAATCTCAAGAATTGTCTTAGATCTTGAACATTATGTATACCAAACGCTTGAGGAGCAGATGTTTCGGCAACATCCCTTGCAGAACTTACAATCTTGCCATTACTATTAGCATCAGACTTGTTCTTTGGCAGTACAAACTCCTTTCCCATCCAAGCCTGTAGCTTCCGAACAACATATAATGTTGTCTTCATATCCCTTTCTAAATCAAACCCTAACAGTTCTGCCAATCCCAGAATGATGCATAATCCATGTTGTGTATCATCTGTGAAGAATCTTGTCTTGGTATTTGGCTTAATGCGGATAGTTCCGTCTGGACTATTCTTGGATGATTCATCAACAATACATGGTGACAAGACAGCATTTAGACGTGAATTGTGAGAAAGTCCCATGCTCATCAACTTTGTTAGGAGTTTCTCTCGGTTGATAAGACCTGGTACATTGCCAACTGAACTGCTCTCATCCTCTTCTTCTTCGACACTACTGCTGCCAGTTTCATCACCAACCTTACCAAACAAACTCTGCCATTCCTTCCTCAATGCCAAGCCAGTCAATCCACTTCTCTCACCCAACTCATGCGGACTATTACCCAACCAATTCATTACCTTCCGTCCAACAGGTTCACCTCCATGCAAGGCTGTGATTGGATCATATCCTCTAGGACTTAATAGTCGTTCTAAAGCATCAAGAACAAAGTACATTTCACCGCCGGCAATTGCAGTGATCAACTGACCTGCTAGTGGCTTGGCGGCACCATCGGCATAGAATCGTGGTAGTGCCGTTCCTTCCTTCTTTGGGTTCCATGTAATTGTACCGTCCTTATCTCCACTACCGAATAATGCAACAAGGATGCATGGATGTAAGATTTGATTTGTTGAGTTTAATGTACAGGTCAAGAATCCGAGTGATGAATTTGGATCGGCATGGTCTGATAGGGAATGTGTTAATAACAAGTCTAGCGTTGGTGAATTTGGAGTGATATTGGTAAGCTGCTGTTGGTTTGTATTGTTGCTAGTGATAGTCATAGTGGGAGGCATAGAAGGTGCACCTGAACTAGCGGCACCCTCCTTGGCTTCCTTGATTGACTTGTGTGTCTGTGCTGCCAATAACATTGCATTCCTTGCACTATTCACACCCTCAACACCTACTCCATATCCCAATAATCCACCACTACTGCTATTATTCTGATGCAATACTAAGCTCTCTTCAACAACAGTACCATCTCCACCCAATTCTTCATTACTACTTAGCCCTAAGAACTCTAATGATTTGCCAGTGGTTGAATTTTGCAATACCCGATCTAATAATAATCCAGCACGATGACGCATATATGGAGTACTAGGTGTAACAGCCACTTGTAACTGTGGAAATCGACCATGCAGTGTAACTTCACCAACCTGTAAACTTTTTGTCAAATATGGAAATGCCTTTAAACCAAACAATCCCAAACTTCTATCCCAACCATTAAAGTTAGATGGACGTTGTGACGTGAATGCAATCCGTGCCATCCAATCAAATCCACCAGCTCCATACAAAGTACCAATTAATATAGGTGGTCGTGTCTTAGTACCTAATAAATTTTTGGAATTTAAATTATACATTGCAATTGCAATACGTTTTAATAATGATAAGTGTGCGGATACTGGGCATGCTAATATGATAATATCAGCCACACCGCCATTATCTGGTGCTGATATACCGGATATTGCCTGTTCCAATGGTGATAAGTTATATGGTGTATTATTGTTGGGTTTCTCGTCATTGGTATTATTTTCGTTAGACTTTCCATAAACGAATACTGAATCTGGTGCACCGACATGCGTGAAAACTCTTGTTGGTAAAAAGTCAGCGGCGACGACATCACTTAGATGTTTCTTCTCCTTACATCTCCATGTACGTGGACTTCCATTGTCTAGGTATTTATTAGATGAACGAGTTGCAACTCGGAGTGTATGATTTGTATTTTGTGGTTTCGACTTATCGCCTAAGATGGCGCAAAGGGTTGATGTACCGTTGGATCCACCTATAAGTAGTGTTGTTTGTGCTGGTGGTTGTGATGATGTCATGGTATTATTGTGTTTACTGATACTACCAGCCTCACAACAAGCTCTCCTCCTTTCAGCATCACAACATATGAATCTCATTGGGTGGGTCCTTAGTTTTCGAGGTCTACGGATCAACCTCAACAGGGCTCATTATTCTCTCTTATCTCGTGTCATATCCTTAGAAGTTCTTTCAGGTATCTCCGCTCAGGTAAGTCGAGGTTATGTTTCATATCCAATATCATTTCTGCACAATCTTATCCTTCTTTTAAATGACGGAAATAATCATAGGATGGAACTGCTGCTGGACATGACCCGGAGCTTATGAAGGATTTTGTGCTGGAGCGCCAAAGAATAGCAATGCCAATTGGGGATGTAACAGCAATTCTAAATCATGCCGCCGTGGTATTGAGTCTGAAGATGACGTTGAGGTTCAGACCTCCTTTCTTCGTGTCAATTAGAGATAGCTAAATAGTCATGAAGGATCGTATCAAGCAAAGTAGACAAAGATCATTAGACATAGAGAGTAGAGAAAGTTCAATAGGTAGTTATACCTTTATTCTATCCATAACCTCGGGTAATACTTCCAGTGATATTGCAAAACATATACACCCCCTTTCTGATTGATTCAATACTACCTTTTCACTTGCTCTACTTACTTACTTGACCGCACGCCCCTCGATACTAATATTGGCACTCCTCTGGTTTTGTTTATTAGTCTTTCGACTCTTGTCTGCCATCTTCTTACTTAAGGCGTCCCTCTTCTCACGATCACCATCACCCATCATACTCCCATTCGCCGCCGCGGATGCCTTGGCACTAACTAAGTTACGCTTATCACCAACATCACCCTTACGACTCTCGGGCCTAACTGAATATTGAAATCCTTTCGAGAATGGTACACGAACACGATTATTACCAACTTCAGCAGTTGCCTTTGATCCGGATGCAATAATACGGCTTAATTCATCTTCAGTCTTGACACCCCGTCCTACTGGTGCGCTACCTCCTGCACTTGACCTGCGCTTCTCTTCTAGTGATCCACTAGGCTGATCATAGGTAGCACGGTCCCTCTGCGCTCTTTCCAAATGACGCAAATCACCACTCTTTTGAAAGATGGGTCGACTCCATTGTTCAATTATACCCTTTAACATTTTCTTCATGTCGGGTGTTTCACTCTTGTGCATATACAAGCACATTACTACCTTACCAAAACCTGACTTCTTTAAATCATAAGAGTTAATACCATTCTCACCTGACATGGCAGCTATTGATTCCATAATACGACGACGTAGTGTAACATTCCCCAATGTACCATTGGGTAAGGGTTGTATCCAACGTTTGCATATTGATAATAATTCCAAATCTAATAATACACGTACCATATCCTTCTTGGCTAACGTATCCATAACCTGTTGTAACATACCCAACTTCTTCACCGCCGGTTGTCTATTCTTAATACTTTCATCATCAGCATCGGCCGCCGCCTCCATTTGTTTTAAGAATACAATCCCCTCCTCTTCCAATTGTGGTAATTTCTTCTGTTCCTTCTTCTTCTTTTGCATACGTTTCACTGCCGCTTTTAATGCATTACTTGCACTGGTAGTTTCATCACCTTCATCATCACTTAGTGATATTTTATCTAATCCACCACCCGAACTCTTACGACTACCACTTCCACCACTCTTTTTCTTTTTCGTTTCCTTCTCTTCCATATCGGAATCAACTTCCTCAAATTTCTGTTCGGCATATAATTCCTTTAATGCATCTGGATCTTCATCATCGGCATCAATAAAATCATCATCATCTTTCGTACGTTGGAATGTTGCCGAGTCATATGATTGGGATGATTCATATCCATCTTCACCCTTCTTGGGTTTATTGGGATCAATTTCCTTATTTGGTTTGGAACGTTTCTTACGTGGTTTATCTTTGGCATCAGGTGAAGACCCTGTGCCGCTGCCAGCAGCACGTTTTCGTGCCAGTGCCTCCATACGTTCTTGCTTTGAACGTGTATCCTTCTTAATAGGTTTACTTTTTTTAGCAGCAGCCTTCTTCTTCTTCTTACCACCCAACTTTGTACGTTTCTTAACAGGACTATCATCTTCATCTTCACTTGATGAATCGAATAATCCCGCCGCTTCATTATCTGAATCGGAATCGGAATCATCGGACGAGTCATTATCTGCATCTGGTTGAGATTTGTTATTAGTGGCCTTCTTCTTTTTGGGCTCCTTGGGACGGGCAATTTGTTGTGATTTGGCAGCTGCTGTTAGTAAATCATCTGTGTTTTCGTCTGAGGACGAATCTCCGAATAAGTCATTGTCTGCCATGATATTTATTATTGTATAGTATAATTTAATAATAGTGGGTGTATATGTATTGCAGTGGTAGTAAGATGTATTTTTTTTATCTCAACTTTTTGCTATGTAAGTTTGAGATATCGTATTAAGCTGAATGGTACCAATTTTGTAGCAAATTATATACGGCAAAGTAGGAATGGTATTATGGAGTTGTGTAATGTTGATAGGAGTTTAATGGCGTTGATTCTATGTGCTTTGTTTTTGTTCACCTACCTCTTATTTGCTGCACACGGACAGCAAGAGGTACCATTTAGTAGGAGTCTGTCCGTCGTTTTGTTTGTAAAAAGTTTATAATTTGATAACTTTGTTGCTGATCTAACTGTACCTCTCTAGAGAGCAATCATATAATGAGTAGTCGCTGGGGAGCTCCTCATCAACCTCCCGCATCAAGTAATGATGCCCGTGGTGGTGGTGGAGAGAGAGATTCACGGCGCGGTGATAGAGATAGAGGATACCAAGATGGTATGCGAGCGAGGGCTGTTTATCAACAACTTACCTCTGATGTGATTTTGAAACTTATCTAATATATTGATAAAGATGATTCAATCAAAGTTTATACCCCGATTAATATTGACATATATTCTTTGATTTTATCTCCTTTAATAATGCAGCGTCTACGAGTATGAATGACCAGAGGGGGTATCCTACACCTAAAAGTACACAAAATAGTGGTGATCGCAGAGATAGAGTTGATGATAGGGACAGTGGACAACGCCATGGCGTATACGGTAGGGGTGGAGAGGATTGGAGGGATATGGAGGTGAATGACATTATCTCAAAGTCATTATCCAAACGGATGATATTTTATTGCAATTATTAAAATTTTGGTACACAGTGTATATCATGTGCAAATTATGCTAACCAAAATTGTTCTTGCATGTAAAAAAAGGATAACAATCATTATAATGATCGTATTAGGGGTGACGAGCAAGGTTGGAGATGTATGGAGGTGAATTTATTTGGGTATTAGATTGCGACATATCAGTTTTTGTTTGCAGCTAGAGTCAATGATATACCTATTTTTATCTCTAACCAATTGTGATTTTTTATTGCTGTGGGGCATATTGATTTCCTAATACATCGTATATATTAGTGTGGATTAGATAATTATCCACAAGACGAATGTTGTCCTCGTTGTCGAACATGGAAAGGTGAAGGAAGAGGGGGTAGTGATAGGCCATCCTCAAGGGATAGACGATCTTCCTATGATGAAGGTCCAAATCATCGAAATTATCCGGGAGGAAGAGGTTATGATGATGATTACTACGACCGCCGCCGCAGTGGTGGCAGGGATGGTCGATGGGATGATTTACATGATTTTGCAAGCCGTGGTGAATCTCGTCGTGGCCGTGACGAATATGAAGAAGAAGAGGAAGATGACTTCGGTCGTCGTCCACGAAAAAAGCAAGACAAGAAGAAACCAGAATGGCCGCCACACTTTGAGTCATCTGGTGGATCTTTTATGTTTGATGCACGGTCGGGAATGTTTTATGAACCGCACTCGGACTTCTTTTACGACCCCAAGACGAAGTATTATTACTCTAACAAGAAGCAGCAGTATTTTACATATCAAGCAGATATGAAGCCACATGCATTTCAACCTGTTGGTGGGAGTGTTGGAGGTAGCCAGGCTGCTACTGGACAAGGAACTAATGCTTCTAGTGCTGCAGCAGAAGATAAGGCTTCTGACAAGGATGAAAAGCCAAAGAAGAAGATTGCCATTAGTCTTAAAACAGGGCCCCCAAAAGGTGGTAGTGTCAAATCATCTTTGAATGAGGTTGCTGCAAGAGAAAAGACGAGGCTGATCAAGGAGAACAGTATTAAACGCAAGGAGTCTGCCATCTCTGCAGCAGTTGAAAACAGTACCGCCGCCTCTACAGTCTTCTTGTCTCACAAGAAGCATGCAAAGGATATGAACATCTGGTCAGACCGAGTGAAGGAAATGAAAGAAGAAGATAAATGTACCGATGTGCAACAGCCACCATCCAAAAAGGTGAAGACTACTACATCGGGTCAACCAATCTGTGTTCTATGCCGTCGCAAGTTTGCCACTCTGGAGAAGTTAGTGCAACATGAGAACTTATCTGCACTACACAAGGAGAACTTAGCTAAAAAGGTTGCTGCCGATGATACCAAGAAAAAAGCTCAAGAGTCTGATACTTCATATCGAGATAGATCCAAGGAAAGACGGCAAATGTTTGGCAGCGATGCACCTGAATCATCGTCGTCTCATGCCGAAGCACTACTTGCACATAGTCTTGGATCGGGCGCAGCACCTGAAAGGACCAAGCCTGCTGAAGTTATCCGTCCCGAAGAGACACTTAATAATGATTCTAATGTGGGAAATAAATTGCTTCAGAAAATGGGATGGAAGAGTGGTGAGGCATTGGGTCGTACTGGTAATGATAATACTGCCAAAGGTAATAGTGATTCTGCCGCTAGTAACTTGAAGAAAGATTGGGAAAAGATTGAATCATTAGCTCAAAATGGAGGAGGGGTTGGAAGAAGGAGATAGCTCTATCTCCTTTGATGGAAACATAAAAACTTTGTCTGATCTTGATGGAGGTAAACTAAGTCTTCTCTCTGTAGTTTTACAAGACTCAGTAATGCAATCCTTGGATAGTTTATATATATCTGTGCAACTATGGGTTTGATGAGCTTTATTATTATATCTTTTACTTCTTCATAAACCTTTTGCAACTCAGATGCCCAATAAACTCACAAGAAAAGATGTCTCGGCGGAGCTTCTCCTCTTTTGCGACATTCCTCAATCAAACGAGCATTTTCCCGATCCTTGCTCTTCAATTCATCTCGCGAAGCCTGAAAGGCACGAAGTATTTGTGTTAAGTCTTCTTTTGATAGTAACTCACCTTTGTACATCTTCATCAACTCATCCATTGAATCTTTATCACCTGCACTTGCAGCTACTTTCAAATGTTTGGTAAGTTCCTGAATGTCCCCGTTAATCAAATGAAAGTGGGCAAGCTCTTGGTGTCCTTCTATCGACCCTTTCTTAGCAGCTATTATATAAAGTTCCAGTGCTTTTGACCTGTCTTGTCCCACTAAAATGCCTTGATGATAATACGATCCTAACCTAAGAAATGCCTCAGTATCTCCAAGTTCAGCTGCACGGATAATCATTTCAAGTGATTTTGTATCACTTTGTATCACCCCCTTATTCCCTAAATGATAACATCTGGCCATTTCAATAAACGCTCTAGGAATGTTCCGTTTCATTAGTTTCTTCAGTGATTTTAATCTTGTTGGTCCTTCCAATGTTAGCTGACCACAGAAGGCACATTTATGATCTCCTTCTTTTTTGCCTTTCTTGGCTTCGGTTACCACATGTTTGTACATGCATCCTTTACATATAAGTTTTCCGCAACATGGCTTGAATATAATTTCATCGTCATTATTAGGAAGTTGAATCATACATAACGGACACTCCTCTCTTTCCAGTATAGGTGCAAATAGATCGATACAGGTCTCTTCTTGAGCAGTTGCAAGTAAGTTGTCAAGCCGTGCTTCTAATTCTAATGATACCATTCTGATGGATATAATACTACCTAACTATACTTAAAATATAATACAATAAAAATAGGTAATCCGTCGTCACGTCATTATAATGTTGTAGCAAAGGTTCGATACAAAACTGAAATTACGCCGTCAACTAATACCTCCAATATTGCAATATGTTATAATTTACGCTCTTAGTATTTCGCACACTTCTTCATACGATAGATAGGCGATATCAAAGATAAAGCAAAGGTAGGGATACCGTTTAGTCGCTAACCAAGTAACAATGCTAAATGCAAGTAGTGTTTGTGTGGCAATACAAGTGGATCAATAAGCTATTGACTGTGATATCGTAAGCTTGATAAAAGATGGTAAATAGTAGTGAAGACTATCCGCTGAATTGTATAGAAGAGACGGGCGATGGTTTCTGTAAGTCTGAGTAGTTGTATAGTATATTGTTATTGTTCATGTTATTGTCTAATGTTGAGAACGACACTAACTCTATTTTGTACGATAGCTGGTTGGTTTGCAATATCAAACACTAAACAGTGCAATGACTTTTGCTATTGGAATCTACCACCATCAACGGATAACAGTACTAGTAGTACATACACATCTTTCAATACAGCCAATCCACATCAAACTACAGTTATTGATACTCCAGATGGTAAAGTATATTGGGTATGTATATTTGATTCAGCTGAGGATGCACAAACAGTATCATCTGTAAAGGAAGAACCATGGATAGAATCAAATTATGCTACACTACTAAAGACACAAGATAGTAAAGATGCCACCTTTCCCTATTTACGTTGTCAAAAGGGTGCTGGTGAAGAATTAACAACATGGTCAGAAGAGTTTGTTAAATCTACAATCTTTTGGGAAAGTTGGATCACGCTTTCTTCATTAATATTAGCTGCAGAGATCACTGCATTAGTAATATTTTGTAAGAAAAGAAGAACATTATATGAACAAGTTGTTGGAATGGAAGAGTCACCATCTACTACTAATGATGGAATGGATAGTGTTATAGATGGTATATCTTCCCTTCAGATTGATGATGAAGATGATGATGATGACAATACAAGATTATCATTGAATCAACATGAACAAATAGCAGTCCATATGAACTCTACCACCCGTTGCAAATACTGTACCATTCTCACATCAAAGAGAGCAATTCACATATTACAAATAGTACTTATATTGGTACTGAATGTATTGTTACTATTCACCATTATATTCTCGTCAATATCTTTAATGGAGATAAATGCCAGTCCTTACTTTACAGAAGGGATGCAAAAGCTAACACCTGCTTGTTCAGACCCATCATTGGTATGCCCTGCTGGGAATGTAGATGTTGATAGAGAGTCAGTTCAATGGCCACCAATAAGAGAGAAGATAGATGATGTTAATACAGCAACAACACGAGCATCTAAAACATCATCAACCAATTCATCAGTGCATCAAGACATGAAACCATTTTCGTATATAATTGCATCGGATGCTCAGCTATACTGGTTTAATGGAGAGTTTGCTGCAATGGGAGACCAGTCAATACCACCGGCATGTTCGTCATCAGACTCTTGCTGGCGTTGTACTGGGAAGCATGGATTGTATACCAATCAGCGTATGAAGAATGCTTGGGAAAGTATAATGATTGGCAAGACAATGAATGCAACCAATAGTAGTAGTGATTTACCAATTCCAAATACATTGATTATGAATGGTAAGTCTTATTGTGTTACTTTATATATGCTATGTCTTTATGAGTCTCACTCTTCAATCCTTAATCTCTCATAGGCGATCTTACAGCGTACTTCCATCCATACGAGAAGCAAGCATATGATTCAATCTATAGCAATATCAATGGCCTAAAGTATTACTTTCCATCTGTTGGTAATCATGATATTGCGCATCCAGGAGGTGCAATGTATGGCGGTGATGAATGGCTGGGTGGTGGACCGCCAAACTGCAACATGGAACACGCGCTAGGTTATTTCAAGAGTGCATTCTGTGGCCATATACCTGCATTTGATACCAAAAGGATTATACGATATGATTCATCCAGTTTGGCCTACTCATGGGAAGAGGGAAGATATCACTTTGTTCACAGTCATTACTATCCAACATATGAGATGGCAAGTATCAAGTATCACTCATCACTTGAATGGCTTGAACGTGACTTGCAAAAGGCACATGATGCAGGACTTGCTACTATTCTGTTTGTGCATGCCGCCCAAGGACTAAACGATGCGCTGGAAAACATAGTACTCGGGAAGAATGTAAAAGCAATCATTGCCGGTCACACTCATAGGTGTCTCCATCGAAAATGTGAGGGTGTATTTCCCTTGAATGAAGATCAAGTTAAGAACTTGGATACCCTAGGAATCGAAGCTAAGAAGTGCATACCAGCTGCCTATGATGTTTGTGAAGTCCTACCTGCAGAAAACTTGGTATACATTGAAGACTTGGCAGATGATGTAACATTTCCAAATAAGAAGCTGAAGAATAGAGAGCGGAAAGATAAGCCATTATGTCCAAAACCATCTCCTTCTTGGATAAATGAAACAGACAACTCTCTATTATGTCATCGAGTTGTTTATAGCCATCCCAACTTTCCATTTGATAGCAAGAAGAAGAATGCAACAGACGAGAGTATTCCAATCTTTTGGAGTGGATCCTCTTCTTTCGAAACATTCATCCGTGGAGACTTTTATCATGATCACTTTGTAATCAATTCAATGACAGTGTCTTTAGAAGGTAAAGCTGTTAGATATGTCGACCTACATACACTTCCAAATGCAGTGTATCCATATCATACCAGTGATGATATGGAGGGGATTATTGTTAAAGTGGATTGAAGACTATCTTACAACACCGGAGTAGTATCGGCTTGCTCTTCTAATCTATATAACCGGTTGTACTACTACTGATACTTTACTACACTGATTTGCTCCATCTCTCTCTAAGATAGTTTTGACACAAGAAAGGCATAGGTAGCTCGTTTCATCATACCCATTACAATCATTTCTCCTCCATATCGTCCATCATCTGCTGAGTTGATACCATCACCAATTGGAAGATAGCTATTGCAAATATTAATCATAGAGGATGGGTATGTATCTTCGTCATTGAATAGTGGTAAAAAAATTTGATACTTGTATTCCTCATCGCTTAAACTAATGTTCTCCACTACTGGATATACTGAGTTAAAGACTGTGGTTGATGTGTTTTGAAGGTCCATTTGGTTGACTCGAGCTTTATTCTTCGCCTCATTTTCATATTCATCATCAGAACCTGAATCATAATTGAGAATCTGGTCTCTAACTTGCTTGCCTCTGAACATTGCCTGCAGTTTAATGATACTAGTACGAACTTTCTCAACATCTTGTACTTTGATATCAACATCCATTGCTTCATTATCGTTATCTTCATCCATATCATCATCACCTGCAGTCCATTGGGTGAACTTCTCAGACAAATCAACATTATATGTAGATTGTTGACGAGCAAACACATCTAATGCTTCAGCCACATCTGACGGTACAATTGTCATGGCACGACGATACTCTGTAATTGTCAATGCAATCATCATAATTTCTTCAATAAACTCTGAGGTGTATGTATCGATATCAGCCTGAGATGGTGCAGTACCTTTCTCACTTTTGACATTGCTACTTTGGTCATTGTCATTGCTTGAACTGTCAAAGAAGTTACCATCATCGGCAACACCTCGTGGTGAAGTATTTCTTTGATTGGCAACGAGAAGAATTTCTTCTATTGATTGAGAAGATAGTGCCATTGTATATATTGTGCTTACAATACTAATCTGACAATACAAGTATAAAAAAGATGGTGTATGTGAGTTGTGGTGCACCGATTTATAAATTTATAATTTGTGTGTGTATCTTTTTTACTTGGCGGCGGCGCTACTATCGTGTAACAATAGATAAAATATGTTGTTCAATCTGATAGATATATCCTCTATTGCAATACTGCTGCTAGTTGTGGGAGATAACAGTAACCAGTCGTATAGATGTTGTTGTGCTGTAAAATGAAATGAGATATTGCCATTTGCCATAATTACTGGAAAAAGATACCCATCTCAATCAAGGAATAAACAAAGGCAATGACATGACATCTCAAAAGCAATGCCTAGATAGAGTCCTATATGATTGATATGATAGTTCGGTAGAGTACCGCAGAGGTTATCGACTGTATATATAGTGCTGCTACTGATGTACATCCATTCTAAAGTTAAAAGTATATGTCAGAGGTATTCTCCAATTCCAATAACAAACATATCATCTCCTAGCAACTGCAAGCTGATGGAACACTTCCATTACTCGAGGAGCTAGTGCTGATAGAGACTCATTTATCAAGCCGATGAAGAACTGCTCTGCCTGTTCATCTGTTAGTTCAAGCTTGAATCGTTCCTCTACTTTTGATATGACGCCAATTGCATCTGCCGAGGGGTTGTGTGATAGATCTTCAATCCCTGCATCAGCCATGAGATGGAGCAAGTTCAGTACAAGCCCAGCACTCTTGCGGAGGACATTGAATGCTTGACAAGCCAACGAGCAGAACTGCTTGTATTCCTTTGAATCAGTTCCGCCCATACCGTCAACCATCTCCTTAGTAAGTCTGAAAGCTGGAGGCAATGGCTTGGGATCTCGACCAAAGATAAAGCCAAAGTCGATGTGGAAGAAATGGCCAGTTGGCTGAATCATAATGTTGTCTAAATGTCTATCCCCAACTCCTAGCAGATATGTCAAGACACAGTATCCTGCACAACTCCTTATATATGTTTGTAAAACATCCGGCTTGACAGAGTGTCTTGCTCCCTCTTGTGGGGCTACACTTTGAAAGAAGGCCATGACCGAGTTGTTATTGCCCGATAAAATCTGACTCACTGGTATGCTTCTCTCCACAAACTCTAGCAATCCTGTGTTGTTGGGCATTGCCAAGATTGAGTAGGGTCTCAAACTGGGGTGTAGTATAAGGTGGTAAGTATATGTTTGAGTGATATAGAAGAAAAGTCAAAGAGATGACAAACAAGCGACAGCATAACTCAATACTTACCACAAGTCAAGAGTACCACGCTTCAATAATCGATCCATCAGCTGTATCATCATAATAACAAGTTGATCTTGCCTCAAATCATCACCCGTCTTAATCATAACTTTACACATTGATTTCTTTGTATCCTTGCTTGGTTTCTTGCTTGAGCTTTTGGCAGCACCAATTTTATGATCAACAATAAAGTCCAACACGGCTGGATATAGAGCAGACTTGAACATCTTGGCTGATTGGCAATTCACTCCAGTAATCCAAATATGAGGAGCAGAAGGGAGAGGTACTGCATTTGGTATCTTGTGAAATCCACCGGCCACTAATGCCTCTCGTAAATGTGTTTCCTTGGCATCCTTCTTTCCCCTGACATCTAAACTACTCTTTTGACAATCCAATATACCAGAAATGAACCGTTCTTGTTGTGATAATAGTTCCCATAGTGTGATTGTGGATTCTGGAGATGATGTTTGCTTTTGGGATATAATTGATCCATTGCAAACACGTACAGAACTTAGCTTTTCTTGGAATGCAAGGAAGACTTCTCGATACCTCGCTTCATATATTGGATTCTCAATTTCAGCTCTCAAATACCAATACAAGAAGTTTGCTAGTTCAACATTATGTGAGGCTCGTTCAATTAAAAACGCTGACAGTGAAGAGATTCGTGACGATGCTTTATCTGAAAATGCATTGGTGGTAACATCACTACTACTACCGGATACTCCGCCACTAACATCTTCTTCATACTTTAAAGCTTGAACAAGTTGGAGGAGGTATAATCGTAATTCCTCATCTGGTGCATCAGATAATGTTTCAATGGCATATGACCTTACCAAACTAGTTTGAAAGGCTACATTCCTTCCCAATAACTTTAATGCATCAGTAACCTCAATCGGACTACGCTTCTTCCACTGTTCAAGTAATTCAGCAGCCTGTACAACCTCACTATCAACAGTCCAATCAACTGCAAGTAGAAACTTTGTCAATGCACGACGATTATCTACTAGACTAAATCGAAACCTCCATAGCAAGTCCTTCTCCTCGGTACTTAAATGATAACTAGGACTACCCACTATCCGTTCCAATCGTCCACGTTGGACTCTATCGGGCTTTAATCCAGGATCAACCAAGCCTCGGATTAAATCATGTGCTAATATACGATACTTATCTTGTGCAGGATTATCTTGTGGATTTTCATTCTCATCTGTTAGTGGTGGTTCATGATCGAGTGTTTGTACTAGTGGATATAGGAATGCTTGGGGTTGTTGTTCGGATGATGTGTCTAGTGCCGCTGGGCTAATGTATACATTTAACCCATTATTGTTTTTATTACCTTCATCGTTATCTGTTGTTGTTTGAAATTTGGAATGAAACTTGATTAATTCATTTGCAGTAATTGATCCTGTCGTACCTCGTAGATGTGTTGATGTTTCAACGGGATAGATTGGTTCTTCATGCAAGATTGGTATTGGAGGAGTTGGTAACTCGATGATTAAATAGGGTGTATTGTGATGAGAAGAGGTCGGTGCTGGGGAGCTTGTATGTCGTGGTTGAGTTTGTCTAGGTGCTGATGAGCTACTTTCATTGTAGTTATTATCACTGCCCTCTTCTTCATTAAGAATGTCAAGGCAGCGTTCACGCGTTAAATTATCCAACCATGAAGCTTGTCGTTGTGGATTATTTGATGATGTCGGGGTAGTTGAAGTACCCGAAGTGTTACTTGCAGCACTACCAGAAGACTGCACTCGATTCAACTCATGCAATATCAACGATGCCTTCCATTTCGGATCATCTTCATTTTCATAATTCAACTTTTTACCATCCAACCATGAAGTGTGTAATTGTTGACGAGATGATGAAGTTGAATTGCTGTGATTGGTTATACCTGGAGTTGCACCACCATGTAAAAATGTTTCAATCTTCTCAGAATCTCCTGCCTCACCATTACTACTTCCCATTGATTGATAACTCATACCACCATCAGCCATAACATTTGAATGTAACTTCAATTTGTACAATCCAGTACGTAATTTACCATGTTCATCAAATAATGGTAATGTCGTACCCCAAACTTTTGTAGTACCATCATTTCCTTCTCCTCCTTCTTCATTACCATCACAATAGACATTTAATGTCAAATTTGCATCACGTGTCAAATCTCTCCATCGTACAGGTAGACTTAGTAACGTATCAAATGTTGCTGTGCACCATTCTTTACCACACATAAAGTCTGGATGTGAATATAACATACTACTTGTATTATTGGATGTATCATTATGTTGTTTATTGAAGGGTAAAAGATGAGAATATTTCGTTGATATAGGTACAGCCTGTAATGGTAAACCCATACCATGTATTGATGCCTCTACTCTACATTCTATATTGTTGTTAGATGAATTGGTAATATATTCATTATCATTAACCTCGCTGTACTTCTTTTCATCTTGCAGTGTAGGCATATGAGAGTTATATGTAGTAGTAACTTTGTGTACATCATTTAGGGATGCATTTCTAATTCGTACTGCCACTGTACTACTTGGACCTAATGCTGTGGAATGGGGTAACCATGAGTAGACTATTTGTGTACCATCCTTGCTTAGAGTGATACCATTATTGGTATTATTTCCAACGGAGGTGGTATTGTTGTTCATCATAAACCTAGGTACGATATTGTTGATGCTGTTTTCAAGTGAAACAAGTGTGCCAAGTTTTTATTGAATGTTGTCCTCCTATCCTTTAAGTACCTCTTATTATTGATAATGATCTTATACTTGGATACTCGGTTCCTTCTAGAACATATAGTCGTCAAGCAATAAGAGACAACAGCCGAGCCGCGAAAAACTCTCCAAATGAGGTAAATTGAAACTTGATATTGAAGCTTATAAAATGCTTGAAACTTCCAATGTACTATGTATCATAATCTGTATCAATACAATATACTTACGAAAGTCTTTCATGTGTGTCATGTTGAGAAGATTATTTCGAAACAAAGAACAAAATAGAACCTATTGGAAATATAGCGATCTATTCATGGATACCTCTTTCGATGCAAGAGCAAATCTTTATTTTAGCCGCCGCCATGAACACAAGTTCACCATCTGTGATCGCTATCGGTGCATGCGCAACCTCATACGTATTGACTACGTCTTATAATATGTGCAATCATATATAATAGTCTCTAGTAAATGTTAATTCTGATATAGACAATAGAATAAAAAATCATGAGCAACTCACCGCTCTCCCTCCTTCAAAATGATGTTATGATAAACATGTTGCAATATCTTAATACAGATAGTTTCAAATCCCTACGGCTATCTGGTAACAAGGCAATGTGTCTAAACGATCCACGCTTAACAAGTCACTTACAATTACGTATGGATAAAACACCCTTCTTTTGTGAGAATAATTTAAATTTCTCCGAGGTATATATACAAAGATGGCTTAATAATAGATCAAGATTGGTAATTAAAGATATAAATGTTGATTGGAGTTTATCTCGTATAACATACCTGGTATCGAATGGATATATGGATTCATTTACTGAAGTTGTTATACATAATTGTCATCGACATGTTAAGGTTATTGATATACTATCACGTCTACCAAATATACGACGTATAACATTGGTGGATTCAGGAGGCGGTGGCGAAGGTGGTGATCACAGTTCAAGAGTTGATGCCCTCGAAACTATATGTGCATATGTTGGTAATATGCCATCACTTACCGCCCTTGATATTGAATTTGACACCGTTATACATGGTTCACGTCTCTCCTTCTTAAGAGCGTTGCAACATTTGCAACACCTTCGCCTTATTGGGTTTGATTTAAGTGAGGGTATAACCAACATCGGGTGTTTATTTAACCTCGAGACACTACACCTATGTCATGGTAACTTCTTCTCATCACCAAGTGAGGATGTTAACCAAAAGTATTTAACCGATTTAATCGGTCTACGCCACTTGAAGAAGTTAAACCTAGAGGGGTTTGATTGTCTAAGTGAGGCCGGCATGGCCTGGACTCACTCCCTTGAGGACCTTGTATTAAAACACTGTCAAGAAACACGTGAGGATTGTCTCGCGGCTATTGAACGTATGGATAATTTGAAATCTCTCCACTTTGTGTTGGGGTCTTGTGATGATTTTGATACATTTGATAGGGGAAGTTTAGCACGCCTAAACAACCTGTCCGAGTTGCAATCCTTAAGTTTATTTTATGTGGTTGGGGATTATTCTGACCTACAAGCCTTACCTGGATTGACATCCCTCAAGACGTTAAATGTTGCCTTTGATGAAACTTTAAGTAGTGAGGATGTAGAGAATATATGCAATTTGTTCCCCTCGTTGCAAAAGATTCGAATATTCTCTGAAAATATGGAGGCAATGGAGCACACTTATCAGAATGATAATGGGGTGGATATTGAGTTTACGGAATTTAATTTTGGTGATTTATTGTACCTAGGGGATTGAATTATTAGTAGTGGGGAGATTGAGTCTCCTTGTACAGTCTAGTGATATATGTTGTGAACAGATAATAGAAGCGGGCAACTTAAAAGCCGCCTTGTAATTTAAAGATTAAAAATCAACATTAACAAACAATACTGACATATATAAGTACTAGTTTACAGTTCCACACATATCTAATTACCCCAATGGGGATGAAATGGGCGCATCGGTGAGCAGTTCAATAAACATCTTCCACATCTCACATATTTTGGAATAAGACAATAAACAACATGTTTTGGCTTCTTCCTTACGGAATAGATTTCGTAAGTAATGATTCTCCCTTTGAAGATCTCCAGTTTTTATCCTTTGCTCCTTAAGTTGATCCTTAAGGACTGAGTTTTCTGATTCCGCCCTTTCCACTTCAATTAACATACGTTTCTTCTCTGGAGAGGGATAGGAAAATAACTCGGGGCCGTTACTCTTGATCATACGGTAGAGATGATCCATACTACCATTTTGTTGTACAAATGATAGTACCTCAGGCATATGCTTCGTCTCAAGCTCAAGATGAGATATGTCTTCAATATTCTTCCCGACATGTTGCCAACATTTACTCTGGAGAGTACGATGCGGGTCTAATGATGAAATGGATTCTAGCTTTGCAAGCAGTGCTTTGTTGACAGTGACCGTCGGCCTATCGAGTATGTATATACTCTGTAACGTGTGATTACTCCTCTTGATCTTATCCCATTCTTCGGAACTTGACACGTCAACATCATCCATATCTTCTTCAGTATCATTAAATTTAGAAGGGAAGGGATTGACTACATCGAGTAAGAATTGTCCACCAACATCATTCAAGGTCTTGAGACAACCAAAGGTTATCGTCCGGAGACTTGTATTAGTCTTGAGAGCCTCGGCGAATATGTTGATACCACTATTGCCAAAGTTACCAGAGACGTCCAGTCTTCGTAATTTACACTCTGGATCCTTGATTACATTGGCAATCTCTCCGATCCCTATATCATCAAGGTGTCGGAGTCGCAATGTGATACTCGTAACGGATGGGGCTAGTACAAGTTATAGAAAAGAGGAGGAAGGAGGTGTATGCGTATGATGTGAGTAAGTTTTGCAAAGGTGCAATACATATCTACAACATAACACACATACAACTTACTTTGAGACACGTACGAAGCAATAGATGCAACACAATCACCCGATATACGTCGACTATCATCATCCTCTCCATCCAAATTATTCTCGGTAATATTCAATGTTTCAATTTTTGTCTCGCCATCCAACAATGCACCTAACAACTCATCAATACATTCATCTCCTACATTTGGATTAGATGACATATCAATAACCTTGAGTGTATCACTCGATTGTGTAAAGAAGGGTCGTAATAAAGTAAAGGTTGTAATATCAACATCAGTCCTACGGAATTGAATACCACGTAAATCATTATTATTCTCAATGAAGAGAAAATCACTTAAACATGAGATAACATCAGTATTCACACGTCCCTCGAAGACTAATGATTGTATCCCCGCTCCTTTTTCGGCACCTGTGGCCGCGGCCGTGTCAACTGCTGCCAGTTCCTCCCCAAAGGCACGAAAGGCAGATAGCAACGATTCATCACCATCCTTGAATCGTAACCATAGACAACGTATCGATCGTGATGATTGACGTATCAATCTTGCTAATGTTATTAGATCTTGTCGTTTTTCATTGCTGATCGTGCCTCCTAGGAAGAGTCCAATGTGTAGAGATTCGGTAGCTGATTCATCTGACAGTGCTGCAAAGTAGTAACTTGGATTCTTGGTGACGAATGGCATGGTTTATTGTGGGTATTCTGAGATGAATGAGCATAAGATGTGAGCATAACAATGTGAGCATGACATATTATGTGAGAGCATAGCTTCGTCTATCCCGCCATCGCTAATGCAAATCTATATCCAATGAACATACTTATAATTCTGCTTATGATGCTAATAAATCCCCTCCCCCACATCGCTCGATATCAACTCATATATCATTACAAACCATTATACTCTACTACACTCACTTTATTAGATTGATGATACTATAGCAAATCAAGTTCAGCTATAATCCTTTTTATTAGCAATCTATATTCTATTTGCTTTGCTATATATTTCAACAGGCAACAACTCATAACAACGATAACGATTCATCGCATCGCCTCATTATGTCAGTGAAAGTTGATTCGCGACATAAAGAGGCGAGAAAAGATACCAACTGTGGCTTTTGGCGTCGTCTACTACCGTCTACCGTATGCTGATTTGCAGCAATAGTGGAAGAATAAGAGGAGCAACAAAGGATTATATATCATTAAAAGAAGATCGTATTATTATATATTATTACAAACGTAAAGAACTGAGTAGTAACCTGTGGACGACCCAAAAATAAGAAAAACAATGACGATTGGACGACTATCTTTTGCAATTCTCCTTACGGCTTTCTCCTCTGCTGTTACTGCACAAGACGGCAGTGGCAATTCAACAGTACCAACAACTAAAATGCCAACTTACAGCCCAACAGGAAAGTCCGCGTTAGTATGTTTTGTATGTGAATTCATATGATGTCTCGTATTTGACTGCTTGGAATGATCTATCTTTATTTGATTGCCTTTAGAACAACCCAAAGTACTAACAGAAGTCACTATCTCCTTTCTTTGTCATCATAATCGTGATAACATGCATCTTCCAGGTTCTTTACCACCATCCACTACTCCGTATCCAACTTATTATCCAACTGTGACCCGTAAGTTATATATACTGGAAATGTGTGCATGGTATGATATCAAAAGGTAACCCTCTAACACTATCATCTCTTCTTCGGAACAGCTTTCCCTTCAACTAAAACTGCTGCTCCTACCACGGCTATACCAACATACCCACCGACGACTAAAATAGAATCACCTACAGCACCAGGAAATGAAGTTGGGGATGTCGAAATCGCGATACATTAATATGGATATGAGAATACGGAATACAGAGATTATAAACTGAGACAATAGTAGAGAGTGTTCCCATTAGAATGATAATAATCAAACTTTAGATGAGTGTAGTATGTATATTAGAGATCCCCCCAACTCAAGGAGAGATTGTGCATGATATGTTTTGACTGGAAAAGATAGAGTTGTCGTGTTAAATGAAACTAGTGATTGAGCTGCTAATGCTGAATCCAGATTCGACTCGAGCGTATCATCTATTCTTTACTTTGTGCCTATTTTTGACTGCCTACTTCAATCTATGTTCATTGTTATAGCTAAATACTTTCATCACGACTAGTATCAAGCATGCTTACCTCTTGTCTTTGGGCGCCATACTACCTCAACTGCATCTGTCCTGTATCTTTGTCGGCATTCTGTATCCTCTATCTTGACTAACATATCTTTACTACCAAACTGCAACCCAAACATACCCGCTTGAGCAATCATGGCTCCATTATCAATACAATATCGATGATCCATTGCACACAATGTCCCTCCTC
>Ga0214477_100372_pt1 | contig 31220 bp, 18 predicted proteins | sample M1_20Mar14CPVII9_FD_165058 | JGI IMG/M metagenome (GOLD analysis project Ga0214477, IMG submission 165058) | Marine eukaryotic communities from Monterey Bay, California, United States - M1_20Mar14CPVII9sort6BwellC16 | ecosystem: Environmental > Aquatic > Marine > Unclassified | place: USA... | reverse complement strand
TATTTGAAAATGAATGTGCCGATCACTTAAATGAGAATTTGGTAAGCTTTAATGAGTTTGAATGTATATTGACTACTATACCACCATCAAGCGGTCACAAGCTACTGCGGGGGACATTGCCCATACCTGATCACGATGAAGAAACTTCCAGTAGCAATATCCTACCATTCGGAACCAATTGGTTTGCAACTGACATATATATTAACGGGCAGTTGGAGCCAGTCCGAAGCCCCGTTTCATTGTCCTTTGTCGAAGAAGATAATAGTCTACGAGCATTTGCAGGTTGCAACGAGATATCTGGAGATCTCTTGCAAGTAACTTCAACCAAATTTCATGTAGGAGATATGGAGACGTCCTTAATGTACTGTGACGAGGATGGCATCATGGAGCAAGAGCGTGCATTTGTCAATATCATTGGACAGCCAACTGTCATGTATGAGATATCAAGTAATGATGAACCTGGAGAAGGTGATCAAGTACTCATCCTTTGGAACGATGAAGGAACTCAAATGGCACGTCTTGCTTCGCAACAAATAGTATCGGTGCACTTTGATGGGCATGTCCTGCCCGTCGGATCGTATTGGGAGCTTAAAACACTCGCTGGAGTTGACAATCTGATCCACACTGATGATCCAATCACATTATTCATTGACTCTGAAACTAAAGTAACTGGATATGCTGGTTGCAATGGTTACCGTGGAGACATGGAGCTCATACCAAATGATTTCGATTCACCAGAGTGGTATCTCAATCGTCAACTAAGTATCAGCCGATTAATTACCAATAGACGAAGGTGTGAAGATGATGTTATGCGGCAAGAACGTCGTCTCATGAGTGTGCTAAGGCACAAGTCACTCATCTATACCATCGATGTGATAAGTCGTCAACCGCACGAAGAAGAGCTGTCTCTATATTCTGTTGATATTTACAATGGACAGCAAGTTCAGGGAGATCTCTTGGCACAATTCACATGGCAGAGGGACCCTATTGACTTTGAATCAAGTAGTGAAGACTTTCCACGGGAACCTGATTATTTCAGAGGTATCGAAGGATCAAATTGGGAGGTCTTGGAACTTGATATTGGTGGTAAGATGGAACAAATAGTAAAGCCAATTACTCTTAGCTTCGGGTACGAAGACGGCTCAGTAATCAATACCCTGGGTGGTCGTAGTGGGTGTAACTCATTCAATAGCCGTTATGAACTGTTAGCTGGTATTAACTTTCCAAGTGCGTTCACTGTCGTTGATAACCTGGTAAGCACAAGGATGTTATGCGAGGACGATGTCATGAAACAAGAATATAGTTTCATGCAATTGTTGAGACACGATGTAATCCACTACCAGATAAGTTCTGACGGAGAAACATTGACATTGTATGATGTAGATGCCGACCGCAATGGACGATCAGTCCAGGGAAGATTGATGGCTCGCTTAAGGAGAACTTCGTCTTGGTAGATATCCTGATTGAATCATAACTTAATAACCTAAAACTTTTGGTATTCACATGTGTCGATTCTCATTGATAAAATATAGCAATGCCTTAAATGCCTTAGACTGATCTTCGGCGGCTATACCACTATGGTGTTTGGATATCTATCTCAACTTGACACTTTCTCATCCACTTCAGGTAAGGTGATAATGGACATGGCTTGAGCGTGCTTCCGTTCCCTCTTGATATCGACAAGACTTTCTACATCTTTAACTTTCTGTTTCTTCTTGGATGATTTGCTGCTCTTGCCCGTTTTAATAGAAGTTGTTGGAGTCTCCTCAGCCTCTTCTATTTTGGCTGATTTGCTCTTCTTCCCCGATTTGCCACACCATCTTTCCCTCAGTCTGCCGCTCCAACGACAAGGAGATTTTGTAGGACTATTAGAACCATCACTTTCCACGGCATTTACTTCTATGCCTGATAATGTCTCAAAGTACGAAGGGTGTTGCTCTTTAAGATCGGCAACCAGCTCGTCAGCGGACTCTTCAAATACTAAATGAACTTGTTCAGTGAATGTTGATAATGCAGCATCGACATCGGAGGAAGTTGCCTCGACATGTAGATTTACGTATATTCCTCCTTCTTGCAGATTACGATGAAGTTGTCTAAATGATGGCGGTATAGTAGTCAATATACATTCAAACTCATTAAAGCTTACCAAATTCTCATTTAAGTGATCGGCACATTCATTTTCAAATACATCCTTGGTTTCATTATCTAGCTCCGAGGACAGTCCATTCAACAGAAGTTGAACGTCTGCTTCAACACTAGTCGATATTCCACTGGGTACTTGGGAAGGCCTTAACGAAGAGGTAGGGCTCCCTGAAGGAGTAGACTCATTATTTGATGAACGTGATGTGGGCGACTCAGTTGTTGGTGCTAATGAAGGTTTAGTTGACGGTGAAGATGATGGCGAAGATGTTGGTATTGACTGATTCAAAATGATTTGCAATATATAGATCGTACAAGTTATTAGATGCAAGTGATTTTAGAATTAGACACATCATAATATGCACAAAAAGAAGTACTCACCGAAGGAGTGTTTGTCGGCGCCACTGTAACAGGCACTAATGTAGGCAAAGGCGTAGGACTCATGCTCTTAGTTGGCTCTAATGTTGGACTAACTGATGGACTTCTTGTGACATCTGAGCTTGGACATATCGTATCATTGACACATGGATTATAAATCAAATAATCAAATGCTTTCTTAGCCTGGACAAGCCCAAAACCTGTGGAGTTATCCCTACCTGGATCGCCCAAGTCCTCGGCAGTCTCGATAAGCGCTTGACGTATCTCGGTGTTGTTACAACCAGGAAAATGTGACCATATCAACGCCGCTACACCAGCAACAAAAGGCGAGGCCTGTAACAGGAGGGTATAGTGAGGGATTCTCTGATAATATAGTAAAAATGTAAGCATATCATAAGTCTCAACTCACCATGGATGTACCACTAGATTCATCATATTCTTCACCATCTTTAAGATTTGTTGGCAAAGTAGACAAGATATCCACACCAGGAGCGGCAATATCTACCTGATCATTGAATTGGGAGAATCTAGCTTGCTTCTTCTCACCATCGATAGCAGCAACGGAAAGAACACTATCATACGATGCTGGATAGAAGTAATCCTCTGTAGAATTGTTTCCCGCGGCAGCAACGAGTAATATACCAGCATTCTTAGTCTCCTCGAATACCGTTTGTTCAGTCTGACTAAATTTAGAGCCTCCAAGGCTCATATTTATAATACTTGCATTGAACTTACGACAGAGACTGACAGCACCGAGAAGACTAGAAACAGTCTTGCTACCGCCTTCTTCATTACCACCAAACATTCGAACAATATGCAGTTTGGAATCATTCACAACACCGATCATACCAATCTCATTATCTATAGCTGCAATAATTCCCGAAACGTGTGACCCATGGCCGATTCTATCTTCAAACCATGGATAATCGAGGGCATCGATTGGTGAACTACCATCAACATCTCCAGTAAATCCTTCTCCATCATATCCAGGTAAGTCTGGATGGAACAAATCATACCCCGAATCAATAATGCATATCTTTCTACGACATTCAATAATGTTGTTTACCTGATTTGCTTGTACCATTGTATATCCGTAGGGTACAGTTTGTTCGAGATGTCGTCGTCGAGGGATAGTACGATTATTGTTATTGTTACTGCTACTAGTACTGATGCTACTGCGAAGAGACCCCAATAGATATCTAGGACTATCCTCTTCGATATAGTCTATACCACTACTATTACTGAGTTCTTCTATAGATTCGATGGTGTATGATGCAGCTATTGCATGTTGGTTTGACAAAGCTATGGTGCTGCTATCATCTTGTGCATTTAGTCCAGCTGATACAGCTGCTAATCTTGATGATAACTTGATGGCATTTGTTCTACCTGTATCATTCTTATACTTGATTATATACCGTTTGGTATTACTTGTACTATTTACCTTGTTGAATAGTATTGCAAAGACGATAAACAAGAGAAGGTGGGTCATTTGTCATTGATATATTAATATGTCCATCTTCGGAGCTCAATTCCCCCCATCAACACCACCAAACATACATGCCCTACTACTACCAAGTTCCAAGTTTTAGATATGCTGCTGCATAAGTACATCCGCCTCCTCATTGAGAGGCCTCTCCATCCTCAATCTTAGCCTCTCGTACAGCCTAAATAATGTCGAGTTTATTCCATCCCTCAAGTTTCTCATGCCTCAAGTCTGGCTGTCGCTCCTTGAGCCAAACTCAGTCTTCAGTCTTCAAATTATACGATATTCAAACATAACGCAATGATACCAGTTATCTAAGTTCTAGTACGAGGAATTTGATGGTTGCAGTTTATAAAATTCTAGCTCGAACGATCTGAAAACAATAGGATATCGATTGGTTGTGGGCTTTTATCGTTTCAAATAATCACGAGACCACCACCATTTGATGTTGATAAGATCAATCTAATTCCCTGAAAATAAGTATAGGACGTACCTCTCATGCACCTTTCCTGTATCTAGTTGATACGAGAACATATGTATCATTCAGTATATTATGCATAAAGGATACCCTTGACGTCTTTTGGTATCTTGATCTATCTTGATCAGTTTGCTTTATTGCGGTTCGTTTATTATCGTACAGTTTGTTGTTGTTATTAGCAGTTTGTGCGGATGCCATATCATCGATAGAGGAGTTATATTAGTACTTAATTACTTAATTGGCTACTATCATTATTAGATTTTGCTTCATCGTCATCAAATTATCAACCGTATCGTTTTTACACACATATAAATAATTTTTTAACATCATGGAAAAGCAAATTAAACTACATACCGTTGCAAATTACAGTACTGGTGTATTGATATCATTTATAGTATTGTTATTATCAAATGGTAGTGTTTACTGCAATGCCTTCACCACCTCAACAACGCAATCACTCTTTTCAATTCGGTCTTACACACAAAACAACATAAATATGAAGAGCAATAAACAACAACCTCTAAAAATGGCAGGCTTTCCTCCACCAATGGTACCTGGTCCGGGGCCGATGAGAGACGGTCCACCACCACCAATGGGCCAGCGTAGCTTTGGTGGACCGGATGGTATGGGCCCACCGCCGATGGGTGAAGGTGCGTTTTGTACAGAAGTTTATTACTCTTTTATTGTGTGATTATTGTCGTTTCTTTCTGTGTTGGGTATTGTAGTTTGGTTTGATCTAACTTGAGTCACATTGAGTTGGATGGGGTATGTGTTATTGGGTTGGTGTTAAGTTGTGTGATATTGAAAGAGGGTAGTTTTAAATCCAAATGAGTCCATGACATAATTCCATGACACGTATTTGCAATGGGTGTCTGTTGATTGCTATCTGTTTCTCTTTGCAACTTAATAACTTCTAACCTGCTACTACGTTCTCATTTCTTCCTATGCTTACTATATCTTTATCATCATAAAAACATATATCAATTCATATCTTGACACCCACGTGATTAATCTACTCTCATTAGGTATGAATGGAGCACAATCATACAATGCCAATCGATCAGCACCAAATGCAGGCAATACTGCCTCACAGCCACGTCAGGGACGGTCTGGAAGTGATGGTAGTAATAATCCAGATGGTGGCGGTGGAAGGGGATTGGGTGCAATTGCTTCGGGCGTATCCACGCCAATGGATAGGTATGGAAATAAGAGAGGCCCACCTGATGAGGAACCACGGATGCGTAGTCGTGGTGGATATGGAGAGAGAAGTCCTAATCGATTTGAACAGAGGGGTATGGGCGGCGGACCACCACCACCTGGTATGAATGGACCTGGACCTAGCTTTGGTGGGCCTCCACCACCTCCTCAGCAGAGAGATCCAAGAGGACCACCACCCCAGCAACAACGAGGTCCTGATCCACGTGATGGACGTCCAAATAACTTACGGTATGAAGAACGTGATTATGGAGAGTATGTAACCAACTTACGTCGAGGTCAAGATGCTAATAATAATGATCCACGATCGTCACCACCGCCAAACTCTAATGAATATCAATCATTACAAGAAGAAGTTGAATCATTACGGAAAGAGAACCAATTATTGAAACGTTCTTGTCAAGATTTAATGAATAACTTTAATGATTTGAGTAATCGATTATTCGATGTCGATGAAAGTTTAAAAAAGGTTGCCAATGTTTTCCCTAGTGAGGATGAGATGGAAAGTTTGGAATGGTTATTGAGGAGGTAGGTGGTTTGGTTTGATATGCGGTACAAGAGTTAATAATGATGACAAGTCATAAAGGGGATATAATGGGCAAGTCTTCAGTCGGGATTATAGCTAAACGCTAAACATAGGGTTTAATTCTCTTTGATTGTAATGGGATTTGTAAGCACAATCATACTTTCACTTGTGTGCTAACATCAAATTACTCTGATTAGAATACCCTACTATGCATCCTTCAATCCTATCCTACGTGAGGAGAGTCAAACCGTCCACCTCTAAGAGAGGAGCAGCAGCACGTGAAGGATCGGAGACTCCCAGTAATTGGAAGCAGCAACCAATCCTTGTTATTAGAGGTGGGGGGAAGAAAGAAGAAGAATGTAACAAATAGTGGACCAGACTTTATGTTTACTGAAAAATAGAATTTTCCCACAAAATCTTCTTCAATCTACACTCCCCTTCAACAATAGGAACTATAAATAAAGTTGTCCATGGATATTCGCTAAACAAAACCAATCTACACACAGGCCGATAGAAGCCTCTTCAACTTGTCACCACACCTGCCCTTATTCTTCTTGAGCATTGGCGAGACATTGAGCAGCAATAGCCTCTAACTTGAGAAAAGCAACCTCTGCTTCCAGTTCTTGCACAACTTCAGTTAGTAGATTGAGGGCGGATCCCATCCTGGTAACAACCCTCTCCAATGACTGACGCTTCGCCATTTCAATCTCAAGAGTTTTGGCCAGATCGTCAGCAGCCGAAGATGAAGTCTTGCGAGTTTCGCTCTGTTTGTTCATGTTTGTGTTTGGGGTATTGATTTTGTTGCTGAAAAAAGGGGAATTTAATGAGGGGCTGAATAGGAATGTTAGTACACACCAGGGCAGGTAATAAACGACAACACAATTACCAATCTGTCTTGCTTAGTAGACTTACCTAATGGTTGAACTGATGTGACTCGCATCACAAATCGAGTCGTATCTGACTCGCACTCAGAAAGTCAATCTATATACTACATGATATGTGATGGCGCGGTGTTGTGCTTGGAGTGTGGGTAGTTGTTGCACACTTTGAAAGTTGACCAATCTCAATTCTTGATGATACCGTCTTTGACCTTTGATGTATGTGTCCTTCTTATGTACTTATTTGTTTATTGAAATGTATAATTGAAGTTTAATATGTGTAGATGTTAAGCATAGATATCATTGGATATCGCTATCTGAGACGCCTTACACAACAGCCAGGATGGCTAATAATTGAAAATTGAAGTTGAATATCTCATGATACAGTTGTACTGCTAAACACCCTCTGATATATCGACACCACTATAATATGATATAATATGATCACTATCACTAACGATTATTGGCAGAGAGAAAACTACCCATTCTTTACCATGTCTGTTATCTCTATTGTTTTCTTCCGTCAATACTTGCTCACATGATGTGTCAATTTTGCATTTCGATAATACAATTCCAGAGTCCGCCGCCGGTTTATATGGACGGGATCGAATGTATCATGGTGCGGCCGGTCTGATGTCTGATGTTAAGGAATCAGCTTTCTGTTGAGGAGGCAATTGCTTGATAATTGTGAAAGAGTTAGAATGATGGTGAGTTTTTTAAATACACTCGTATTCGATGAATATCTGTACTGTCGTCCTAAATTGATACCGATCGATAGGGCGTTTAATCTGAAATACCCTTAGTATTTGGTATATGGGTGAGTTATGCCGTGTTTCTTCATAGTTTCTGAGGTGTGGCGCCATATCTAATCGAGGGACCGTTCTATCGCTAAAGCGGTGGTCTATCCGGGGTGGGCAAGAGGAGATACAATTCACAATACCTTATAGTATTCATGAGTGTCATACTGCTAGAACAAAAGGATTATTCGCTGCATCTATACATACCTTAATATTAGGTCCCCTCACATGATGTGTATCAATTTGCAATTCGATAATGTAGTTCCAGAAGTTGACTGCCGCCGAATGAAATGTTACGGAAGAAGACAGCGAATACATCACAGTCAGCCGGTCTGATATGTTATGAAAAGGACACAAGAGAGCTCTTGAGTATCACGATAGGCATCTCTCATCAGCAATCAGCACACTTCAAAGATAGGATACCGTATTTTTGTTGAGAGAGGTTAAGGCACTAAGCATTTAGGCAGATAGAGCATGTTAAACCAAAAGGAGTATTTACTGCGTCTATACATTGACCTTAATACAATACAATTCCACTACTCTAAACCAGATCAACTACAACCTGATGAGGTTTTACACGAACCTTCTTTGCAGGAGCTTCTTCCTTTGTCTCCACCTTTGTCTTCTTCTCTCCCTTCTTCACCTTACTGGTATCATGTCGTAGATTTCCGTGAACTTCTAAACAATCGCCTTGTTCGAGTCCACCACACTTCCATCTAGGGCGTAAACTTCTCTTGTTACCACCTTTATGCTTATTGATAAACTCTTTCCAAGATACACCATTCTTCAAGGGCTTGTAGGCGGCTACAACACTACCGAGAGGTTCCTCAAACAACTCTTTGGAAAGTTTCAGAAAGCCTGCTTCTGTACTCAAACGCTTGACAAGATGTGAAGCCTGCTTGGCAATCTTTTGAGCCTTGTCTGGATTCTTTTCGGCCCACTCAAACTTGGCCTGTAGATCACTCAAATCGCCTCTGACTGGGACATAGTGCACCATAGGCTTCATGATACTATCGAGATAGTCTTTGGTTTGTGTCTCGTGATGGAACAAAAGACCCGGCATTGCTAATTTGTCTAGTGTATCAATATCAGTACCACCACTTCCACCAATATCAATAAGATACTTGTATTTGGAAAGCTCTTCATGAGACATAGATTCACCGATTGCTGAGATACCATACTCAACAAACTTATTGTAGAAAGCTTTGTTGTTGTCCTTGCCATTAACTGCACTTGTAAACTTGATATTTGCCCAAGGTAAGCCACCGCCTTTAGATTGAGTATGCTCGGCTTCGGATGTTAGAACAACTCCCTTCCACCGAGGAAGAAGATGATCATATACATCTCGTAATGCCTTGGTTGCATCAGTATTCTTCTTATCCTTCTTACCTTTAAGCTTGGGTGCCACATCGATATCAAAATGAGGCTTGCGGAGTCCGTGCATGACTCGATGCAAGAAGGACTGATCGGTACCACGCCAAATAACTTGTGGTATCAAATCCTTCCACTCTTGATTGCCAAATTCAATTCCTTGAGGATTACCCTTTGCCTTGGGCTTCAATAACTTGCATACTGATCCATGCTCAAGCCATTGATGGAAGCATGGAAGATGATTCCTCTCGGGTAACGGCATGGCAATAGTACTTGGCACAACTGGATGCTTGAACACAGACCCTAATTGCAACACGGGAGGGAAGTCATTCGACACACATGACTTGCCTTGATGATTATGGTAGCACTTGCTCTGTTCAAACTTGTACTGAGGATAATCATTCGAGGCAAGGACAAAGACAAACTCGGATGCCTTTGGATTGAACCTTTCAGGATGCAACCTCCTCAATGAGTTCGTCATGACAGTTCGGATTCTTTTGAAGTGTGACGCTTCCCACTTGATCTCGTCAGTGTAGAGAAAGTTGAACTTATCTTCCTTTGGATCATAGATTACAACTGCAACGCTATCATCATACACGTCAAAGACTTGAAGAGCATTCTCAAGTGTATAGCTTGAAACTGTTGAGTCAGCAGCAAGAGATACTGCCTTCTTCTCGGTGGTAGAAGCCTTATCCTTCTTCTTGTCTTGATGATGAGCATGCTGCTTGATTTGACGAGTCTCTTCACCCTTTACAACTCCACGAGGTTTGACTAGAGATGGCTTTGTCTCTAATCCTTTGGATGGCTTGTGTTCGGTCGACCCCTCTGGCGACCTGGTATCAAGCTTGGCTTTGGCAGTAGCAATCGATGGAAGAATCTTCTTGACCACTTCCTTAACATCTACTATATGCTCATCCTTTTTTATATCACTTGGTTGGCTAGATTTCGCTTCAGCTGACTTGATTGTATCTTCTTTGATACTGGTATCCTTGATAGGGTTGGCTACTACTGCCTCATTGGCCGAGGAAGAGTCTTCTACCCCATTCTCATCCGAGACGACAGAGTTGTTCTCCAGCTGTTGAGTAGTATCAACCTCAGGTAAACTTCTTCTCTTGATTGTGCCCATTAACTTGATATCTTCCTCATCGTCTTCGTCTTCATCAAGCCCATCGACCCAAGCTCCCTCATCCTCGTCATCTCCTGAAACCTCCTCAGTATTGATATTGACTGCGGTATCCTCTGCAATATCCTTCTCGTCAGCATCAGCACTGCTTCCACGAAGACCATTTACCTTGACAGTATCAATCCAATCATGTGCACTACTCAGTAAATCATGTACATTACTTTTACCCCATTTTACATATTCATGTAAATTTGCAGCCATTTGTCTATCCTCTTCTGCATCTGACGCAGTCAGCTGCAAGAGAGTTGGTATAGTTGTTAATATCATTCATCAATTCCGTAGCATCGGGCACTTTGGGTATATAATCAGCAACATTCATTGCCAATGATTCTGGTAGGGTAAATGTAACTTCTTCTTCCTCGGCTTTAGTTAATTCCTCTAATGCTTTGATAACCTCTTCAGAATCAACTGCCTGTAAGCTTCTGTGTGTCGGATCCATTGCAGTAGTTCCACCCATACCTAGCTTAGAACGTTGTAACAACTCCTTAGCTCTTGATATATGCATACTATACTGATTACTATGATATTGTACATATATATTCAATGACATTACAATGAAGGTAAATGTATATGCCAAGATATGAAATAAGCTAGCAAATTTTCCATACGGTTGTTTGGTAGTAGGACGTTGGATTGTTGTAGTTCGTACCTTGCCATTATTCTGATATTCTATTTTGATACCTTTATTAATTTGCTTTGAGTTTAACCATAGTACATTGTCAGCAGTACTGATGGAGTTACCGCTGTTGATATTGTTTGGATTTGCAATGTTAGTTGGGACTGCAAGGCCGGGACGAGAGAGACGCCTGATTGCCATGATATAGGATGAATTGCAGTCGAATTACTATTATTGTTATTAAAGGTTTCTGTGTAGGTACTGCCTTCATCATATCGATATAATTGATATAATGAGGCTGTAGATGATGGGAAGAGGTTAGTGGTGGAAAATCTTCTCCTCATCATTACTGCCAATAAACTGCCTTCTTCTTACACGACACTGTTAGGATTGTATACCGAAATTGTTTATCAGTGGATAAGTAAGTAGAGGAAACATCAGTAAAGAGAAACGGCTAGGCTAAGATGTGTTGCCGCCGAAATAGCTCCTCATAGTGGATATACGGAGATAATGACTACGATAAATAGGCATATCTCTCAACTAATGGGCGTCACTCGACCATCACAAATTGAAGCACTGCAATAAATATTAGAACCGATCTATACTAAACTAATACTACATTAAACAAGCACAGAACACTTCTTGAAACTCACCAGTAGCGTGATGTCCTACTATTGCAATGGTGGGGGGAGGTGATAGAATTCAAGAGAGGTATCTTGCAACCTCCACGAATTACGAATTGAATGCAAATCAACTAACTACTATAATTTATAATAATGGTGTTGTGACCTGATGTCCTACTACTACTTCATTGGCACAATCTATATTCGCCCGTACAAACAATACATCAGTTTCACACTGCCGGCGGCGGGGCGGTGGTCATATTCCGGAGTTATAAGTTGGAAGCAAAATTGAACACACCATGTGAGCACAAAGTTTTGCCAACTCAAAGAATAATAAATGATGGCATAGTATGTCCCCCAAAATAAAGGGGTATGCCATATTACCGTGATACATCGGTATAATGCATATTAAATTGGCGGTGTTGATATATCATTAGAACAAGGGACAAGGTAGTACGAGCAAATATAATAATGTATGATATAGAAATTCAACTTTCAATTCGACATCCTCGCGGGTAGGTGATGTTTACAGAGCGCTTCCACTTCTGCATCTACTGGTAACATTTCAATATAATGATATACATTAAGAACACCGCAAGTGTACAAAACTTTCAACAATGTGTCAAGAAGAAATCATTCACATCAAACTCCTATTACCAATTAGCAACAACATCTCAAATGTTATTCAAATGAACTAACGCTGCCATCTATTAGTAGTATATTAACCTTGTGTACTTACCGTCCGTTGTAACATCATGACAACAGTATATTGGTGTGGGAGTGTTGATCGTAAGGATACCAAAGCGCGAGTCATAAAAAAATCACTTACGAAATTCCACAAATCTTACCTTTCCTATTACTAAAATTGATGACATCAAACGCCCTTCTCTCACCTTTCATAACATAAATAATATGAGCAAATCTGATAACATTTGTAGTGACGGTGCAGTATGTGAGGTGAACGCTATGTTACAAAATATGAGTACGGCGGATAAAGAGGAGGATATAGTATTGATATGCGCAAATTGTGGTAAAGAAGGTGATGATATTAACAATATATGCAACAAATGTAAGTTAGTAAAGTATTGTAACGCCGCATGCAAAAAGAAGCACCGACACAAACATAAAAAAGAATGCGGAGAACATCTCAGACTTGCTGCTGAGCGTGCCGCTGAGTTGCATGATGAAAAGCTCTTCAAACAACCTCCACCAGCATATGGAGATTGTCCAATTTGTTTCATACAGTTACCAAGACTTGAATCTGGGAGCACATATCAGACATGCTGCGGAAAAATTATTTGTAGTGGGTGTAGTTATGCATCAGTCTATGATAACCAAGGCAATAAAGTTGATAGTAAAACATGTCCTTTTTGCAGAACTCCAAAACCTAAATCAAATGAGGAAGCAGTAGAAAGAGTCAAGAGACGAATGGAGGTAGGTGATCCTTATGCAACCTACGATCTTGGATGTTCTTATCAAGATGGGGTATACGGATTGCCACAAGATTACAAGAAGGCATTAGAATTATTTCATCGGGCAGGAGAGCTGGGGCATGCCTTTGCTTACAACAACATTGGTTATGCTTACAATCATGGAAAAGGAGTAGAATTTGACAAGAAGAAGGCTCAGCATTATTACGAGTTAGCAGCTATGGTAGGGAATGTAGAGGCAAGGCACAATCTAGGCATTGGAGAGGAAAATACTGGCAATATCGATAGAGCAATCAAACATTACATTATTGCAGTGGCGGGTGGCTTCTCTGAATCTTTGAAGGTTATTCACGAGTTATACTCAGACGGACATGCAACAAAAGAAGATTATACCAAAGCATTACAATCCTATCAAGCATATTTGGGTGAGATTAAGAGTAAACAGAGGGACGAAGCTGCTGCTGCCGATGAGGATTATCGTTATTTTTAGTCAAAGTCAAATGATTGGCTATTCGTTTTATTACAACCTCAAAAAATAGTATATAAAGTCTTCTCTTTATGGGTTGTGAGGTAAACTGTAAATTAAGTAAACATGAAACAGATACGATGGCTTAATAGTGACGATTCCTCTCTATTGATCAGTAGTAACGATAATCTTCAGCCCTGCAGAACCCCATCCATTTGACGACTTTTGATTTCATCAAGTATTGAGCTTTTGTGTAATCTTCTTATGTTGCAGGTCATACATAAAACTTTGATGGCTCTAGCTTGACACCTCCCTTCCACTTGACTAGTATACCAATTTGATTCATATAACGATTGTAATCTGAATCTCTCTATAAGTACCTCGGCCCTCAACTTCCTAACTCCAAACTGCGGTATCGAATCTCTTGACTATAATTAACAACGTTTGTCATCACTGTATTCGATTTTGCCAAACGAATCTCAGGTCTGGAGTCTTTCGGTGGATGTATTTGTTAGATTTGACGAATCTCAACTCCCAAACACCTCAATTAATTATCTACTCAACATAATATCCATTGTTACTCCATTCCGATGCCGTTTAATATCATATACAATATATACTACTGCACACCATAAGACATAGCCTTGCCGTCCCTCTTAGTGATGCTTCCTCTACTTACTTTTTAACAGAGTCCGTGTTTGTGGTTGGTGGGTTATTGTGATGGATAATATGCATATGAATATGATAGCAAAAATGTCGATAGCTTTGAGACCTGATTTGCAATCACCAACTCTCTCTCTCCCTCAACTCCCGCCCCCCGTGCCAGTGTATTTCAAAGTAGCAATTGATCTTTCTCTCTTGAGTGTCATGTGACGGTAAAGATTATCCGGCTGAAGTTATTAACAGGGGGTTGGGATCTAATTGCAATACAAAAAATATACAACGTTATGATACCAAAAGATACAAGATTCAAAGACTAATATGTACTGTCTAGAGAGAGTAAACAAGAGGCGTAAGGCGTGTGATAATTGATAATTGTCATTCGATGATAATATGTAAGTGCCAAAACCGGGCCAAAACCTAGAATCCAGAACCGGAATCTATCCCCGGTATCTGTTTTCCTGGCACTCATGCAGTTTGATACGATGTCTCCACCGAGATAATCGATAACCAATAATTATAGTACTAAACATAATCATAAAGGAGAGGAAGTATGTGTAAACTTTTATATCATATCATACCTACGTACAATACAATACAAATAGGTAGTACACTGAGGTGTGAATAGTGAGACCACTATGCACTGTGTCCAGAATCCAGAATCCGTAATTTCGTTGAATCGCCAAAATAAGAGGTTCACTCCCCTTCACCATAAAAAGATAGTCTCTTTGATATTCTCCACGCTAGCGTGGAGAAACTATATCAACTACTACGGCGGAACCTAGCAATATAAAACCGTTGAGAAATATGGCAGGGGTGGTGTCATCTTCACCGTATAAATTGCCTTCTCATAATTTTGTTGAAGCATCAATATCACCATCTATCATCATCGATACACCTACTACCACCCATCATACACCTACCCCTGTCCATCATTTATTGCAATACCAATCATCAATATCATCATGTTGTTAGCCGATGCAACTAAGCTAGTAAGAAGTTTGTCCACTAATTGTTTGTCTCGCTCATCCGTTGTCGGCATAATGAACTGATCAATATATCTCTCTATTATTATTCTCTTCTTACAATAAACAGATTATGTCATCACCAAATTATGATACCACCCCACTCCCAGTCAACACCCAAGTGAAGGAGACTATTGCCAAAACCACCGCCAAGGCCATCATCACACGTTGTCCTAAGGCCATTTCCGCTCATGCGTTGAAAGCCGTTGAACATTTGCCATGTGTTAAGCAGCAAACGTCATACCTCCTCTCTCGTGATTTCCATCAAGGCAAAGTTGCAACTTTTCTCATCGATCCACACCTGCCGTGTATTGATGATATCCATACGAAGTACAAGAAATCTGGCAAGAACGGCAAGCTCAGGAACGACTTTGGCGATAAGGTTAAGTCGGCTTCTACGTGGGCATTGAATAAACTTGATGTTGATGCACTAATGGCTGATCTTACAGCGGACACTCTCTCCCCAGCCACCCCAAGTAAGAAGCCTTTCACCCAACAGCAAGCCGTAACTCCTGAACCGAAACCTTCTCGTTCTGCTGCTCAGCCCGTTGCTGCTGCTCCTCATACCACCGGCAAGTTGGTTAAGAGGAAGGTTTCCAGAGGTCATAGCAGGTTTGATCTCAGGCGTGATATTGACAACAACTCCTCTAAGCTCAGCTCTTTGGAGAAAGTTGCTGCCGATACTCTCAAATCTACTGCTAATCTTAGGGAGGAGTTCGGGCATGTTTATCAAGGGCTTGAGCGTCTTGGTCAGGGCCTTGTGGCTGTCAATCAACGTGTTGATCATGAGTCTGAATCACGTCGTGTTCTAGAGAAGAAGCACAATGTCCTAGAGAAGAAGTACGAGCATGAGTCGGAATCACGTCGTGTTCTAGAGAAGAAGCATGATAATCTAACAGATCGTGTGGATGAAGTTGAGGATGATTATAAAGACGTGGCGGTGGCTGCGGCAGGGAACTTTTATTTGATGGAGAAGATGCACAAGGCTTGCAATGCTGAATTCGATGCTCTTTATGCCTCGCAGGGAATGGAACGGCCTGCGAATAGTCCCATGAGGTTCCAATTGGAAGTTCCCATGCCTGATGAGGAACGACAGGAGCGCGCTGAACTCTTTGGAGAGAACTATGGATCCGACGATGATAGTGAGTTTGATTAATATATGTGTTGAATTAAATGTATGTTTTATGGAAGTGAAGTGTGAATCGGAGAGCATGTGTATTGTATAGATATGTTCTCGTAATAATATGAGATATAAATGAAAACATTAATAAGTAATCTCTTCTGTTTCTTTGTATCTTAGTAACTACCTTCATTAGCCTTTGACTTGCAACACGCTTGAATCGATATAAGTGGCAACCCTTAAAGCCACTCATGGGGAATTAGTCTCTGCAATAGATGAGAGAGCGAGTAGCTAGTAACGCCAAAGGTAAAGTGTTTGTATAATATTGTTCAGTTCAGTAGTAATGCTTTCTATTATCAAACAAACCTTATCTTTACAGTGTCTACTTAAGGTGTAGCATATACATCCATTAAACAAAATCCCCTCATCGTATCCCCTCACCAGCACATCTCTAAAGAGATACATTATACACTCTGGATAATGTTGGAACTATTAGCAATAGAAGCAGCAGATGAATACTTCTCATGACCAAGGGCAAATGTCACAGCCTTCTCCAACAAAATCATACGCTTCTGTTCCTCCAACACTTGCTGTTTCAATACCTCAATTTCATTCCTCTTCGTTTCCTTCTCTTTCATAAGATCATCAACTACCTTCTTACGACGGTCACGACTTGCCTGTGCCGAGAGACGGTTACGCATTAATCGGCGTAATCTACGACTTTCGGGATCTTTCCCCTCGGGTAGTAACTTGAGATGGTCCGCGGAGGAGGATGATCCACTCTTCTTGGATGGTACAGTAGTCTTCTTCTCGTTGGGGGTAACACACGTGGTAGTGGTGGTAGACCCCTTATGAGGACTTGATGGACAATCTTGTGGTAACTTGATTTCAAGGCTATCCTTGGGAACGGGAGTGGCAACATGAACCTCCTCGGTAATCTTATTCTTGATCTCGGTATTCTCCCACACACTCTCAACGAATACCTCAACATTTAAATTCTGAGTGAAGTCCCTAACCAACTCTTCTTGGCATTTCTCAATTGTTGTCATTACATTCACATTTGTAATAATTGACATTGTATCCTCAACAATATCATCAACATCCTCGGCACCAACTAAATTCACAAGTTGGGCCTTGGCTCTTGCAAGTCGTCGGACCTTGCGTGCCCTCCGTGCGGCAATAGCCTCGGCACCCGTGGGTAGGATTGGTTTCAACCCTTTCAACCTTGGATGAGAATGGAAGATTGTTGGTGCACGATATCCGAATACCTTCTTCCTTGAAGTAGAAGAACGGTGTCCACTACCAATAGTGGACACGGATGGCAATAATCCAGAGGTATCAGTAGTAGTATAATTGGAAAAGAAATCCAATATTGGTTCCTGTTGGAGTAAATTCAACTCGGTAACGTCTTCGGGTGCAATATCTGACATTGACACCTTGCGTTTCCTCAATGGACGTCGTTTATTATGACCAACCTTCTTGGTGTTAGTATCTTTTCCTCCCCTACTTGGTGTTGGGAGTGGTAAATGTGCAACGGAATGTACAATGGGTACATATACTTGACCTTGAAGACGATCGGGGGTGATACTAGAGGAAGAAGAAGCCTTGGTGGTGGTGGTAGATGCATGAAGTAAATCATATTGGGGTGACAAGGGTGGTAGTCCACCAAATAAAGGTCCCCCCGATCCACCATTATTCACGGGGTGGAATTGTCCCAACCGATCTTGTAAATCTTGAAATGTTGCAGCTGCAGTAGTCATCTGTTGCTGATGCTGTTCAACATCCAACAAATTCAAGGAATCGTACTCTCCATCTTCAATCTTGAATGTATCCAGCATTTTATCAATATTAGTATTACTTGGTAAACTTCGTGGTAACATATTATGGAGCTGTTGTTGTAACAAGGAATTGTTATTATTCACAACAGGCAACAATTCCTTGTATGGATCATTCTCGGAATGGGAATAGTTCAAATCTCCACCACCTGCATTGGAACTTGAACCGGGAACTAGACTGCTCATAACGGGTGGATCATTATTCAATAAATCGAATATATCATTCTGATCCTTGAGAGAGCTTAAAGCATATAAGGATGCAAAGTCCGTAGTATTGGCAGCTGCTTGATGAGAAGGATGATGAGTAAGAGAAGGTGGAGGTAAGGATGGCGGGGGAGGAGAGAGGGATACCATTCGAGATATGGTATGCTTTTGCTCATCCTCCTCTGTTGCTGCCGCTGCTGGATTGTAGGATGGTGTACCGCCGTGTACCAAGCCCCCTTCTCCAGATGTAGCAAAGTTCAATGATGACTTGGCCTTGACGCGTGAGGGTGAATCAATGAAGAACATTGTATCCTCGATGACGGGTGTATCCTCGAATAGATCATTAACATCTGATCCATCATTGTTATTATCATTCCCTAGGATGAAGTTTAGTTCCTCTTCTGCTGTGTTGAAGGCGTCACTCATGGTTAGTGTATTAGTGGTGTCTCAAAGAAAGATATGCTCAAGATATAATTTGCAATTGCAATGATGTGGTTGTGGATGTTTTTTGTGTGTGTTAGATCTCTTTGCAATAATTGTTCGACTCAACACGGAGGATGATGTTGGAGAGGCTTGCAATAGATATTAATGATGATATTATTATAGGACCACACGTCAATAATAAAGATATAGACTGTGATAAGGATGTGGATTCAGAGTGTGGTGATTCAAGAGGCGGATTTAAGCACCAATATTGACCAAGATTCATAAGTACCAAATATATAATTAGGTCTGTTTTGACAATGACTAGTTAGCAATTTGTAGCGCAATTACTATCTCTCTTCTGGGTACTGCACTAAAATATCTTAATCTACGTTTGATCGCCAAAATGTAGGCTAAAAGGCGCGAATCCCCGGGCACAAGTTCTAACCCCAGGTGATAAAATAGGGGGAGTCTTATTGAATCTTTCTTATGTAGTACCCCCTTTTGAGACGTGTGTTGCTAGCATACTACACTGTAAATTATAGGATACCCCTGGATACCCTTCTATTTTGTTCTTTGTGCAGGGGGTAGTATCTATAATTTGTAATTAAGTTACTTTGGGATATAGAGAAAGATATTTTCATCGCGTCTTTGGCATACCCTCCTTCAAAAGACTACATACCACACTCATGATGCTTACGCCTTGTCGGCAAGGGAGGAAAGAAACTAATGAAGAAGTCACTATCTTCTTTCGAGTAAAGAGTTGGCCAACTCTCTACTCGAAAGAACAGTATCTTCAATCCAAGTGGTAGTAACTTGCTAGTTGCTAGTTAGCGTTCTACTAATCAAATTGATATCTTTACTACTCTCTTCTTCTTACTTGTTAAGGTAGGTAGATTAGTTACCGCCGACGACATTTATGTTAACATATCAGGTATACAAGGGCCCCGACAATTCATATTATTATAGATATGAATACATACCCCTTTGGCAGTTTCCTTCATTCTCTTTCCTCCGTCTCATCTATACACTTTTTGAATTGCTTATTTAAGCCATGGCATATTCCAATCCAAACTCAACTTCTTCTTCATCTTCATCAAAGCAAAAGTCCTCAAGATCACTAGGACGCATGAATCCCCAAGTGATACAAGACGTTTCGTTCTCATCGTATAGCTTATCAGTGGAACAGAACTTTTCCTTCAAGTCGGCACAAGTTGTTAACATGGCACGATCCATATCTTGACCGCAGATACCATCCTTGAAATAACAAAGTTCACGGCGTCTCCTGAAAGTTGGAGATGATGGACGCCTAGTAGGCTATATGAGAAGAGGAAAGAGGAGAGGGGGGGGGGGGGGGGGGGGGTGAGATATGATATCCATATCATATCATCATCTATTGACAATAACACATATATTATCTAATATAAACAATCTTACCCTCCTAGTTGGGCGGCGAGTTGGCCGACGCGAAGGACGACGGGTGGGACGTCGGGTGGGCTTTAAATATATGAACATAAGATGTGTCATATGAGAATCTCCAGCAGCACAACTTCATAACTCAAATATCTTTCTCTCTACTTACCCGGGGAGTATCATCACTGTCCGTGGGAGCAGGAGTCTTAGCCGCCTTGCTTGGCATGGGTGTGGGAATCGGAGTTGTTACGGGCGGGTCGGTAACTGGTGGATCGGTGGGCATCGACATGGCCTTTTCAGTTTCACCGACAAAGATCCTCTCTGGCCGAGTGGCTAGTTTACGAGTAGTACGACGGTGTACAACTTCATCCTGTATTTATATATTGCAAATATTGGATGATATTATAGTGTTAGTAGAAGAGATATTATATATAATTTGGATCTGGTTGCTATGTAGGAAGGAGGAGAAGAGGTACAAAAAAATGACAATTGTCATAAAAGATATTGATGCTCACCTTGGAGAATACAGAAGGCACCTCTGAACTAAGAATTGCCGCAGCAGCACAAGTTAATAGTTGGAATTTCATGGCTATTATGTGGTTGGTATTGACGGCAACAATATGAGTAGTAATAATGAGCTACTACTAGTGAAGAAGATGTAAGTTATGGTAAACGCGCGTCGTTTTTGCAAGTTCTACGGTATCCTCCCCAACATTAATTGATAATAACTGGCAATGGTATGTATTATCAGATGGAGACTCTGAGTCTGATAAGTTTGTTGATAGCCGGCCATAACCGCTAGTATTCAATTGATTTGTCCATTATATGACAGAGTTTTGATATTAGATATAGATACCTTCTCTTTACAAACATTCTTGCAATAGTTCTCATACCTCTGTTGTTGTTGATAAGGGAGATGGCGTAAGATTCAGTTATATTATATAACAGCTACCTTAATATCCAACTATGAAATCAATAAAAATCATATTGACATTTGTCGTCTTATCATCAATAGCACTTCTCCAAGCTATAATATCAGTTGGTATCCGGATTAATAAAGAAGATAATGATTTGCAATTGACATTTCCAGAATCATTTAATATACTGAAGAAGAGTGATGTTACGGCTCAGTTCGAGAATCCTGGTTTCATCGTGCCAGAATACAAGTTCCCTACTATTGACGAGAGGTTTGAATATTATATGGGTGACTGGTATAATGTTACAGATTGGCAACTCAAGAGCTGCAAAGGCTTGAGAAAGTTAGATGCCAGTACAACAACAAGTGACAAGTTCAATGCTTTTGATAGTGATATGATAGTGTCACTTGAGACTCTCACTCTATTCAAACCCCTTCATCCGTATTGTAGTGATGCATACGATATATTAAAACAAGCCAAGAATAGTGATCCATCTCATCTCCTTGCCATTAGATTTGGTGATTCCTTTCCCAAGTCGAAAACATTTCCGGTGATTAGTAAATCAAAGCCAGCATTAGATAACTATAACGCACCTTCACATATCATATGGCCTCTAAATATGAGGCGCCATTACGGGCCAGTTGAACAATTACGACAAGCCAAAATGAACAACAATGAGCTGGAATGGGAAGATAAAGAATCCAAGGTATTTTGGAGAGGCATCACAACTGGGCGAAGATACAATCAATTAAAAAGATGGATACACTATGATCCTAACATCATTGACATTGCCTTCGATAGAGTTATCAGGAACCGTTTCTTGGGAGGAGATTTAGTGATGAAGGTAGGAGAGCAGGGGAGGGGCAAGAAACGGTTTCTGGGTAGCTATCTCGATGAGCATAGTACACGTCCAAGAGTAGACCTTCTTGCAATGTCAAAGTACAAATACTTATTATCAGTCGAGGGGAACGATGTTTCAACGGGGCTTAAATGGATGCTGTACTCCAATTCAGTGGTGTTTATGGCACCTCCTACTAAAACCTCATGGGCTATGGAAGACTTGCTTTTACCGTTTGTGCATTATGTACCCTTGGCAGATGATTATAGCAATCTGATGGAAATGATAGCCTGGGCAGAAGACCACCAAGAGGCTTGTAAGGTGATATCAAAGAGAGCTACAGACTTTATAGACAAGTTGTGGGTCAGTGAGCAAGCTAAGATTGATACTGAAATACTACGAGAGAGATTAGCAACTGCATACGTGAGTCAATTTCAGAAAGAGTTGTCTCAATGTAGTGAAACCAATTTGCATCCAGATGAATCATTTAATTTACAACGGGGAGGGCAAAGTGATAGGAAAGTACTATCAAATGCTACTCTCAATATTAAAGAAAGCAACAGTTATGATAATATTGGGTTGGATTTTGCAGTTATAGGCTTTCCAAGGTGTGGCACGACTTTCCTATTGAAACAACTTCAAGAACATAAAGATGTTACCATGAGTAAAGGGGATTATTGTCAGTTACATAATGTAAGGAGTGGTGCTGAACGGGTATCGTCATGGTTGACAGATATTTCAAACAGCAGTGATACGAATAAAACAAAATACGGTATCAAGTGTTCAACAATGGTACGTGATATGAGTGGTGTAGAAAATCTAATGAAGATATCAGATCACACACGGCTTGTTGTTGGCGTCCGTCATCCAGTAAAGTGGTTCGAAAGCTTTTATAATTATAGAGTCTTGGGGACATATAATAACAACGCAAATGATAATGTCTTGGAAAGCCATATCATCCCAAATCCTCGAGAGTTATTGAATGGTACCAAGCATTGGAAAGGCGTTTCGACAGCATCTGCCAGGTTTGATGCATATTTGAAGCAGCTAGCCAAGGTACCCTTGGATGAGAATGAAAGAAAGACAATGTTCGATGAAACCCTATGGCCAAAGCGTGTATCCCCAAATCCATACAAGGTATTTATATATACAGTTGAACAGCTTCATGATGAGAATGAGATTCGGCAGGTGCAATTTCAAACAGATCTGCAGCACCATCTTGGTCTCAGCTCTCCATTCAGGGATTTCAACAAGGCCTCAAAGGCCAATTCAGCACATAATACTCAATGGTACAAAGAACAGATTGACATATGCGAACCTCAATATGCTCAGATTAGAAAGAAGCTAGTACAACAAGGTAGGATATCGAGTGAGTGGATAATAAACAGGTTCATTGAGAGCAATGACGTTGCTGTGAGTGACAAGGACTACTTTACAACACTTTTGAGAACATGGGGAAATGACCCATGCCAATTCCCTACTAATAAGGAAGGTGATAGTGCACCAAGAATAGCCTGGTTGATGTCTTTTCCAAATAGTGGAACATCATATACTAAACATCTCGTTGATGTGGTATCAGGTTATAATACAGCGTCGAACTATATCGAGCAGACCATGCGATCTAATGATTTCATCTGGGACGAGCTCTCTAATGGACCGTTCTACTCTGCTTCTCCTTCCACCTATAATGATAAGAATTGGACTATATCTCCAACTGGCTTTGTTCTAACAAAGACACATTGTGGCTCTTATTGTTTTTGGTGCACATCAGAGCATTACATATCATCAGCTGCCCTATTTAGCAGGAGTTGTGGCCTTACTGACCAAGGATACTACAGCATAACTCTAGCCAAGCGAGCCGTCCACATGATACGTGACCCTTTGTCAAATATAGTGGCTAGGTTTCACTTGGATTATGAGGCAAAGCTTAGACAACAAAACGAGACAAACATTTTTACTCGTGATGAAAACGGGTTCCGTAAAATGTGCTCAGAGTTGGATTCTTCAGAGAATATTGCAACTTCGCCATTCTATCGTGATGTCGGGCATCTTGTCAAGGTAATCCCTTGTAGTTCGGACTTCTTCAGATATGTACAGTGGCACAATCTCGCTCATATCACCACACTTAATCTCGACATTCCGACGTTGATCATACATTACGAGAACTATACTCACAACTTCAATCAAACGGTAGATAAATTACACAACTTCTTGCAGTTAGATATGAAGAATCCGCCGCCTTTATTTGTAACGGGGAAGACCTATCGGGAGTATTTTACAAGAGAGGAGAGGACTGCAGTAAAAGAAATGGTTAAGATACTTGCAACTAAGAAGACTTGGGAGAATGTACATCATTACTTTCAATAAAGTAAGGGGTAGGTGTAGGCTGTATGGATGTGTTATCGGCTATTAATTTCCTGCATCTCTAAAAATATGACAGATGTTAGTTGCTAATCATTGAAGAAAACGAATATGGTACTTGCAGGCCTATGGGTGAGTGTAGATAAATTAAATAATTGTAAACGAGCCTTGACACTTGTAGGATTTTGAGATAGGTACCCTAGAGTCGATTCACCACATATCATAGTATTCAATCCGTATAGAATTATCTTACTTATTTTACATCATTAGACAACATCTATATTACCACAAACAAAGTCCAAACCAGCTATATCTAAGCACCTTTGGACTCCTTGCTGAGCACATTGGAATGGAGGTCTGTTATCAAATTCTTATCCGCTCTCTTTCTGACACACTCCTCATGCATCTATTCTATATCTACTTGTCAACCTTCTATATGTCTATTCTATCTGCTCGGACAAGTCCAGCAGCTTCTATCACCGCTCATCTACTCAACTCTGGCTGACAAGTTCTGATGAGAGGCAAGGGTCATTTCCCCACGTCCTCAAAACTGTTGTAAAGTAGTCCTTGTCACTCACAGCAACGTCATTGCTCTCAATGAATCTATTTATTATCCAGTCACTTGATATCCTACCTTGCTGTACTAGCTTTTTTCTTATGCGGACATATTGATGATCACATATGTCTATTTGTTCTTTGTACCGCACAGAATTATGTACTGCATTTGCCTTTGAGGCCTTGTTGAAATCCCTGAATGGAGAGCTGAGACCAAGATGGTGCTGCAGATCTGTTTGAAATTGCACCTGCCGAATCTCATTCTCATCATGAAGCTGTTCAACTGTATATATAAATACCTTGTATGGATTTGGGGATACACGCTTTGGCCATAGGGTTTCATCGAACATTGTCTTTCTTTCATTCTCATCCAAGGGTACCTTGGCTAGCTGCTTCAAATATGCATCAAACCTAGCGGATGCAGTTGACACGTCTTTCCAATGTCTAGTACCGTTCAATAACTCTCGAGGCTTTGGGATGCTACGCCCTGACATCCTTCCGAACACGTGTTCGGTTACCTCATTGTTATTGTACATTTCTAATACTCTATAATTGTAAAAGTGCTCGAACCACGTTACCGGATGTGCAACACCAACAACGAGCCGTGTATTATCTGATATCTTGATTAGATTTTCTATAGCACTCATATCACGTACCATCGTTGGACACTTGATACCGTATTTTGTGTTACTTGTAGAAGCATCACTGCTGTTTGAAATATCTGTCAACCATGTTAGCACCCGCTCGGCACCACTCGTTACATTATGTACCTGACAAAACTCCCCTTCACTCATTTGTATCTGTGAATGTCCCTCCAATTGCTCAAGTAGGAATGCCGTACCAGTCTTTGGGAATCCAATAACTGCAAAGTCCAAATGAATATTATTATCATGATTCAACCTTCTCCTACTATCACGGTATCCTCCTCCTCGTATATTATATGATTCTGGAAATGTCAATTGCAAATCATTATCTTGAATATTAATCTGAATTCCCACGGATATAATAGCTTGGAGTAGTGCTATTGCTGATACTGCAATGGATGTTAATGCAATTTGTACAGTTTTCATTTTGTTTTGTGTTTTGCTTGGGGGAGAGATATGTGGAGATTGGGGGGAGATGAGATGGATTATATGTTCGTCAATGACCCACCGTCAAAGTAGTACAATTTAGGAATACTAGCTCTTCATACCCCCAACAGTGGAGTATTAATAATGTGCAACAACACTAATGTCTGCAACAGAACAATGGTGGCTTCTCTTTTATTAATGTTTGATGACCGTGGGTATCCTACTGGATATATGAATATATTACCACAAATATCTCCCGTCGCTATAGCCGATCCTTCCCTTCGATACTGAACGTAACAATCCACTCACATACACCCCGCATAGAGGGGCGAATAGAATTAGGCCTCTTATGTCAGTCGAGTGGTGAGTTCGGCAAAATCTCAAATCTCAAAACTCAAATTGCAAAGTACTTCAAACTCGAAAGATACCGAACGGGACCACCACCAAATGAATAGTCTCGCTTACTGATACCTTTATTATTAAGATATCGATCATCGATATATGGCACGGGCGTAGGTTGTTATAAAGGAGACACAAGTACTTATTATTCTATTATTTAGTGATACTGTTGCTCACAGTTCTACGACTGGTAACAGTTTATTTTTCTCTTCTCTCTATCTCCTACATCGTCGTGATAATGGTTAAACAAGTAGAATGAAGAGAAACATAACACTACATATAGCGCACTTGCAATGGCCAATATTATTTTAACATAGAACATATTCTCGTCATTCGTCTTACAATTAGCAGCCATGCGCAGCCATACCTTATCGTAACACATCCTAAAAAGTTATTTCATTCACATCTAATCAAAGAAAGTCAGAGGCAAACCCTTCCACATCACCATCCATATCGGAATTTTGTTGATCAGGGTCCTTTGCCTCCGGTATGTAAGGAGCCTCCATTCTATACTCCAATAGTGCATCCTGTGAAACAAAGTTTTGGCAAAGCAAATATGATGAGAAAGTTGGACAAGAAGTACTTTTCATTCTCCAACAAATAGTATTATACTCACCCAATCAAAATTAGCAAACCAGCGATGACACATAATGGCTGTTGTTCCTCCAACTGTCCTTCCAAGCCTCTTTGATTGATCAGTGTGCAGCAGCTTTCTGATAAGATTGGCTACTGCAACAGTAAAGTGATCAGGTATATGAACCTGCCCTGACAAGGCTTTACGGTATGTCTGGATTGTCGAGAGAAAAAGTTAGATGACATGTTAGCTAAATTACTAAGCGGAAACAAACACACAAAGATTTCAACTTACGTCCATGGGATTCTCAGCATAGAAGGGTGCCGCACCCTCTGTCATCTCGTAAATTAATACTCCCAAACCCCAATAATCAACAGCCCAGTCATGTCCCTCACTAAGAATGACCTCAGGAGCCAAGTAGTCGGGCGTGCCACAGAATGTGTACGTCTGTCCGTTCTTAATGACCTTGGCTAATCCAAAATCTACAATCTTGACATAACCCTCATTATCCAACACCAAGTTCTCAGGCTTGAGATCACGGTATGCCACCTTCCGTTCATGCATATGAGCAAATGCTGCCAATACCGATGCCGAGTAGAACATACTCCAATCTTCACTAAACTTATCCTCAAAGTAAAGTAACTCGCATAACTCTCCTCCGCATAATGCCTCCATCAAAAAGTACTTGCCCCTAGCATCCTCCAAGACATTGTAACATCGGGCAATGAATGGGTGTATTAACGACGTCATAATATCCTCCTCCCGTTTTATTTTGTGCTGTTGTTTCTTCTCGACAATCTTTTCTTTCGACACACATTTCAAGGCATAGTATATCTCGGCCTGTTCAGGAGGAGCCTTATTCCACCTTACGAGCTTGACAAATCCATACGCTCCAACACCAAGGGTGCGCTTGATGTCAAAGTCTGCCTTTTCGAATCTATAGAGGGGTTGGGATTGGTGATGAGTAATTGTAATTTGGAAAAGTGACACAGCAACACACACAAAACACCACCCAAAATACTCACTTGTCACCAGGAGGATGGACCAAGGTATCCTTCTTCCCCGTCTTCTTACCCAAATCACCCAACCTATCACTACCATCTCGTAAATCATAACTCCTATCCAATAAGTATTCCAAATCACCCAACATACGAACAAAGTCCTCCCTCATTAATAATAGACATTTCACCTCACTCCCACCCGCGGCACTTGCAACACACGTTGCCGTACGGACATCACTACTTAATAATGCCTTCTCACCGAAGAAACTACCGGCGGTAAGTGTAACTACGGGATGTGTATCACTCTTTTCTTTGATATATACATCTACCGATCCACGTTCAATCATGTAGAATGCATCCCCAACATCACCTTGTCGGACGATCACTTGACCGGGAGGGTATGTCTTGAATTGTGCTGCCATGGCAACAGAATGGACTTCATGTGGCTTGAGGATTTCACCAAGTGTCTTATCATGGATTTTTACCTATTGTTGGGGATGTTAATATTGATGGGGAGAAAGGGGAATTTGTTAGCATTTTTGTTTTTTCAAGGACGTATGATATATGATCGGGCATATAATATTAATATCAACACCCCCCAGCTCTCATATTAAAGCTAATCCCCCAATATACACAAGAAGAATAAACATCCCTTCCCTTTAATAAATAATAAATCCCCCTTTCCCTCAATATATACACAATTAATCCGAGCATTTAAATTTCACCCCAAATTAATCTCCATACAATACTTCCCAACATAAATAAATACATAATAACATAAACAATAATAAAACGTACCTTTTCCAACAACATTAATTTCATAGTCAATCTCTTTCTCTTATGCCTTGCCATAATAGCCCTAAACGCACGACGATCCATGAACCATAAATCACATTCCTCCCGTGCCCTAACCGTAGCAGTACGAGGACAACTATACAACAAGGCAATTTCACCAAATCCCATACCAGGATGTAATGTCCCTTTAAACTCTGTAGCCTCATACACATTCACACTACCATTGGATAATACATAAAATCCATCCCCTTGTGCACCCTCTTGTATAACAATTTCATTTTTTAAACAAGTTTTTGTTGAAAAGGCATCAATTAAATCTTTTAATTCCTCGGAGGAGCATGCTTTGAATAATACATTATTACGTATAGCGTTATATATTAATTGTTTGGCAACGTCTGATTTTGGTATGACGGGTGGTGTGTAGGCCTTGTAGCCGGGTTTGGTGGGGTCACCTTCGCCGGGTTCGTCTACTACGAATGCGGAGGCACGGATGGCACGTCTGTTTATCATTTTACGTGTGGAGCCTGATCCTTGACGTGAATTACTGGAGGAGGTACGACCTCCTTCCATTGACATTGATCCACGTGTTGCTGTTTTTTTGTTTTTTGTTAGATATGTTAATATTAATTGTGGGAGGTGTATTAGTTATTAATTTGGGGTGATATTATTGAGCACATGATGTGTTTTAATTATTATTAATTTGATGTGGGTGCGGTGTATTAAGGATTAATTAAAAGAGTGTACGCATGGGCGTATATTGTTAGATATATATGTATAGTTCGATATATTTATTGCAATAAAAACCTGATAATTAAATCGCACACCCAAAACAATAAAAACAGTTAAACAATATAAAACAACATACCAGATTTTTTACCAGTCTCAAATCGTACACCGCTACTACTACTACGCTCAACCTCCATACTATTACTACTACCACTACCACCATCATTCTTAACCTCGCGCATCTTAGATGATGAACCGCGTAATGCAGAAGACGATTGCTGTGAGGAGGTAGTTGAAGTTGTACTCATATTGGAATTTGTAGATGTTGAATGGATTGCTTGTGGTCTTGATGTATGCCCACTACTATTGTTATTGGTAGAATTGCCTTGTTGTTGTTGCTGATCACTTTGATCATTATCCTTACGGTTTTTGAAGGATGTTGATAGTTTGTTACGAAATGCGTTCATTATTGATTGTTAAATTGATGTGTTTTGATGTTTTGCAATTCGGAGTTATTATGCTCACAAGAAGTGCCCAATATCTAGACGAGAAGATATGATATGATTACACGGCTCACTTTAGAGGCAAGACACTGCCAAGATGCTATGTTTGTTTGATGCTAAGTTTGATCTCCTTATTGTAATCGAGGGCATGATTGTAAAGGAGGAAATCAAGATGGTCGAAAGCTTCTCAGACTTTATGACCACGACCACCACTAAAATAGGTGTGCCAGGCAGTATAGAATAGCCTCTACTTGAAGTTGATCTAGGGTATTTTCTCGTTGAGGGACATTTGTCATTCACTAATCACATGCACTCCATTATCCTAAAGAAGTTTGTACATCATAGCACGTTTGTTATAAGATATCAATATAACCTCATATACACGCTTACATATGGATTGAAAGTTGTTAGTACATTGGGATCATACTGAACCCATAGAAGAGCACCACAGACGTCTAAACATCTTGCTCGTGGTCGTAAAATGAACAATCAAAACTGCCCTCTCCCCTCCACGCCTCGCTCTCCCCCAAATAGTACCTGTACTACTCTCTCATAACATAACATTTGCAACTGCTGCCCGACACAATAATATTTCAACCTGTAAAAGTAACTGGTACTTTAGTATTCATTCATCATGATTATGATTCTAGCTCGTCGTCATATTTTTATATCATCATTGATAATTGCATCGTGTCATGCTCGTCTTACAAATACAAAGAAAGAATATATGCGTCAACTCCAGAAGGAGGTTGATGATGGTAGTGATTGTGGATTCGGTGTTCCTGCAAAAACAACATTGTTTTCTAATAACTACGACGATGCAAATTGTCCATCAACATTTGACAATTGTCTACCCTCGGTATGCCTAGGTATTGATCTTGTCTTTTCCGGTATTGATGCACCTCAAGTAAGTGAAGACTTTCCAGGAAATTATAACGGCAACTCGACCGATAACTCACAGAATACAAACACCAATGGACCAGGCTCAAGTTTCATCTTCTGGGATGCATCGAAAGATGATACACTTCAATGTTATAAATCAAAAGGTCGTTTTAGTAGTCCCTTTGTCCCAACTGGAGATGGTGATATAAGTTACACAGTTCGCGGTCATGCCTTTTTCTTTTACTTTGAAACTGATAAAGTTACCGTAGACGGTAGTAATGCCAAGGTGCAGATTACATCACCTGGATTCTACTTATCTCAAGGAGGAACGGCAAC
>Ga0214477_100371_pt1 | contig 31230 bp, 22 predicted proteins | sample M1_20Mar14CPVII9_FD_165058 | JGI IMG/M metagenome (GOLD analysis project Ga0214477, IMG submission 165058) | Marine eukaryotic communities from Monterey Bay, California, United States - M1_20Mar14CPVII9sort6BwellC16 | ecosystem: Environmental > Aquatic > Marine > Unclassified | place: USA... | reverse complement strand
GGCATTTTCCTCGTCTATCAATGAATCACATGTTCATCAATAAGTTCACACTCCATATGAACATGGAAAGTCTAAGATTACTTCGTATTAATGCCCTTGATAATGAGGACTGCATTGCACTTATCGGAGAATATATTGGTCTAAAGAAAGAATGGCTAAAGTATGAAAAGAACTGGTATAAAGATCAAGCAATTGTGGTGTTGAAAGAGTTTACTCATAGTGAGGAATTAGCAAGTCAATTCGGCACTCTCACTCTTCATGGCTGCTCGGATATCTTCCTGGACAGTGGACACTACGAACAAATTAGGATGGCATTAAAGATTGGCAGGGGTATGATCAATAAGTTGATGAAGTCTCAAGAGAAAGGAGAGAAGATTCATATGAGTGAGAATTGGATATCTGATTTCAGCCGTCGAAGTGAATACAACAGTAAGCAAATCAATTGGTATCGGTCGTTACATGAGTTGATACAGAAACTGAACGAAATTGCTGGATATGATCTTGGCGCTAATTACTTTGCTCGGTATACAAGTGTAACTGAAATGTTCACTGAGATTTATGATATCTGTGAGAATAATAGCCCTCATTCACTTGAGGAATTATTCGATTATATGGAAGAGGAGGTTGGCGGCTTTTCTGATGAGATGTTGGAGAGTCTTATTAGGGAAAGAAAACAGATCCAGGCTCACTTTTACCATATTCATTGTTTTGGTGATGATGGGATGAATCGTATCAATAAGAAAACAAAGGAGGAGTATACTGAATGGGATAACAAGATGTTGCTTGCTCATGAAGCTATGAATCAGATCCCTCCAGAACTCAGTCCATACTCGTACCGTCGTCCACTGCCATTGCCTGATGATGACCCCCTTTTGACCCATCCACTACAAGATTTTAGCATCGATTATCTTGGTAATATGAAAAAGATACATCTTGTGGGTGGTTGGTTGGATGATGTGACAAGAGTCATTGATGCCTTATTCTACCGAGGCCTTGCAACTAATGAAAACTTGACAGCAATCTTTGGTGATAGCTCAATGGTATCATATCGTTTGTATGAGTTACGGAAGATTAAGGCCGGGAAGAATCAAACAAGTATAACATCATTCTTTAGCAGAAAGAAGGCGAGGCGGGGATGATACTGACAGTACGGCTGTATTAGAAGAAGAAGCTAATATGTAATCTTTGGTTTATCAATACAACCCTAAGTAACTACACTAGCCCTACTAGAGTTTATACAAATAAGGCAAAACATTTCTCACCACAATGTCTGACCCGCAACTCATACGACATTGTTGCCTTTGTCCAATTTGTGCAGGGGACTCGTTGATCATCTGTTTCCAAAGAGCAAGTTCAAGTACAAAGTCAGTGCTGAGGATGCAACTAATAGTCCCAATAGTCAGGCTTGGGATGCTCATAGACCTCAAATGCACCGCATTTCTCTGGTGGAGTATCATCGTCTGGATCCTCGTCGTACAATCTATATTTGCCGAAAGGGAATGCATTTACTCTATCCAGTAGACTTGTACAACTGATTTTGTTGCCATAACCTCCAGCATTCCCAAATACTAACCATCCAATCGGAGGACTCGTCCTATACTTTGTACCATCACCAGGTGGCCTGTCAGATTCATAACTGAAGTATTCATACTTTGATTGTTTTGGGGGGATATCATTTCTCCCAACATAAGTAACAACATCTGGTACTTCATCACTATAATAACTTCCTCCACCTCCCCATTTAAATAGATCACCTGGATTGGCAAAAAGGGCCGGGGCTACTTTCTTTGCTTCTTCTAGTTGTTTGTTCATTATATGTAGATCCTTCTCTCTCTTCACGAGTGCAGCCTGAGCTGCAAATTGTTTCTCTTCACCAAATACCGAGAGAACTGTCCGGGAAAGTTCAATGTCAGATCCAGATTGAAGTTGCATGGGTTGAGATTCAGCTGCAGTTGCCAATTCGTATGAATATTCTGGTTTACTTAGTTCTTTCCGTAGCTTGTTATCATCTTCGGTCACATTATAAACACGTAAAATACCACACTTCTCAAGAGGGATACATAGAGTGTTGGGTACTTCCTCATTATCTGCATTGTAGTAACTTAGGTCATCATATTCATATGCCTGCATATGCTCATAAATATTGCCCTCCTCAATTACTAAAAATACCAACCATCCTAATTCGGGAGTTTTTGGCCATCTACAATCCTTATCATTATCAGCATATCTCGGTGGTGTTTGATTCCTTCCAATATATTTAATAACCTTTACATAATCATCACTGGTACTATACCGATCAGTACACTCCCATGTAAACAAATCACCCTCCTTTGCAAACACCACAGGAGCTGCTCTCTTTGCTTCATCTAATATATGTTTTTGACGTACAACCTCGGCCTCTCTTTGATCTAAATCTTTCTTTGCAGAGAGTTGCTTCTGATTTACAAATATGGAGAGTGCTCTACGGGTAAGTGAAGATTGCTCATCACCGTGTATTGTTTTCTGTCTCTTCATAACTTGCTAAGTCTGTTGGCTATACTCTCAATTAACAAAATCTGAACATTGATACCTCTCAATATGGCAAGAGTGGCGTCTTAATAGGTGCTATGATATGCACAAAAAATATGTTTGTTGAATCTACTCTCGTGCCCACTAAATATTCAGACGGTTGCCACTAAACCACTGCCGATCGATGAGGTGTTAAATACTGATGTAGCAACAGTACAGATGGTATACGAAATGCTTTTATTGCAATAGAATTGACAATTCAATTCAGATGCAATCTTATCAGAATCTTACCTACTTATGTCATTTTTTTTATTTAGGTTGTGAAATGCTTACATGTGGAATACTGAGATATTGATTGTCATTGCTTCTATGATTCACTTGCGAGTATTATGTGAACACTACCTCTCTACTTCTACCGCCAAAGAGCTATCTACAATCGCATATACACCTCGTTTAATTTAACATAATAACAGCCTCGTTCACGTGTTGTAATTTCTAGAAAGAAAAAAACAGAGCAACAACATTTCTACCACATTAAATTCGGGCTAGTGGCCAGAGCCATCACAAGCAATGCAAACAATAACTGAGAGATAATAACATATATATAGTACTATTGATAAAAATGGCAGAACAACGATATTATGTAAGAGAGTTATTACCCCGATTCGATGTGCCAGATGATGCACCTTCTCAATCTACATGCTGTAACTGCGGTAAAAACAATATACCTCTCCATAAAAGGCTATACAACCTTCACGGTCGGTACCGTGTTTATTGCTCAATGAATTGCATGAATGACAGTTATCGACAGCATAAGCAGGGTTTTATCGGTATTGCACGTAAAGTGCATGAGATACAAGAAAAGTTGAATACCTTTACTGGATTTGGCTTTGACATACATGATTATATATCAGCGAATCTTGGAAATATGTATGAGTTTAATGTTGAGCCACACGACAGGGTACTTGCTGAGAATAATGTCAAAGAGTACTTCAAACTTAGGGAAGATTTAGTGAAGTTGCTAATTCAGGATGCGTTTGCTGGAGACAGAACAAACACGCTTGCTTTAGATATTGCGTTATTGCAAATCAAAGATATGTTTCAACTTGATATTTTGGATAGCAATTACTTAAGGAAAGATGGTCTAAGCCCGAAGAAAGAGTATCTATTGAGTTTACTTCTTTTCATAGGAAGGTTTGAAGAGCATTATAATGTTTCTGTCTATTACGCCCGAAGAGGAGAGCAATTCCTAACCAATCCAGATATGTTAAGCCCATACGACGACAGCATCGGCACTAACTTTATCAAAAAGCCATTTGTTTCGAGCGGAGAGGACATTACCAGCTCATACTTTGACGAAGATAGCGTGTATTATCGGCATTTTCCTCGTCTATCAATGAATCACATGTTCATCAATAAGTTCACACTCCATATGAACATGGAAAGTCTAAGATTACTTCGTATTAATGCCCTTGATAATGAGGACTGCATTGCACTTATCGGGGAATATGTTGGTTTAAAAAAGGAATGGTTTAAGTATGAAAAGAACTGGTATAAGGACCAAGCAATGGAGGTCTTAAAAGAGTTTACTCGTAGTGAAGAATTAGCAAGTCAATTCGGCACTCTTCATGGCTGCTCGGATGTCTTCTTAGGCAGTGGGCACTTTAATCAAATTAGCATGGCGTTAAAGATTGGAAGAGGTATGATCAACAAGATAATGCTGTCTCAAAAAGAAGGAGAGAGGGAAGAATTGAACACTTTTTGGGTAAATGATATGAATTGCCGAACTTTGTCTGTTGAACGATTGGAATTTATCAAAAAATGCATCGAACCAAACGCAGATACAATCGTAGGGTTTTTGAATGGTATTGCCGGATATAACGCCTATGATTCTAATCACTTTATCCATTGCAGAAGTGCTACACACTTTCTAACGCGTAAGTTTCTTGGTGACATTGACGAGGAGCTAGATAGTCATGAGACTTGGGACGAGGATGAGTGGTTTTCTGATAATCTTTTGAGATGTCTTCTGGGGGAAAGAAAACAGATCCAAGCTCACTTATACCACATTCATTGTCTAGGTGATGATAGGATCGACGCTATAAAGGAAAGCCCAAAGAGTTGTACTGATATGTGGGCACAAAAGATGTTGCTCGCTCATGAGGTGATGAATTCTTTACCATCGGAATTGAATCCACTGTCATATCGTCGTCCACTGCCATTGCCCGATGATGATCCGTTTCTCAATCATCCACTAACAGATCTTGATACTGAGTATGTTATTAATAAGAGGAAGATACATCTTGTGGGTGGCTGGTTGGATGATGTGACAAGAGTCATTGATGCCTTATTCTACCGAGGCCTTGCAACTAATGAAAACTTGACAGCAATCTTTGGTGATAGCTCAATGGTATCATATCGTTTGTATGAGTTACGGAAGATTAAGGCCGGGAAGAATCAAACAAGTATAACATCATTCTTTAGCAGAAAGAAGGCGAGGCGGGGATGATACTGACAGTACGGCTGTATTAGAAGAAGAAGCTAATATGTAATCTTTGGTTTATCAATAATCATACAGATTCATATTAATATTAAACCAACTACTCATTAAGTTAAATTGATTGGTATCTCCTCGGCCCAATGTTAAGATATTTTATTTTGACTTTATGCACTTACCTACCCACCTAGACGTCCGTTATTTACGATTATGCGCACACTGTCCTTTACTATAGCTCTTTGATACTGCATGTATTGATTTTCATGGTCGAATTCCTGGTATCGTAAGCTAGTGCAATATTTTGAGATTTCATCTGTGAATTTTAAATTGGTATCCTCTGGATACTGCATTCTTTCAAACCTCTGTATCATGATCAAATATCAAGCTACTACCTTGAAAGCATAGCATGTATCTCTCATACATCTTTTCTATAGCCGATTGATGCATGAGTATACCATTCAACATATTGACGCCATAAAGTTAAAGGATACCATGTAAGATTTCTGGCTTCTTTTCATTATCGATGCCCGCCACTCTCCTCTTCGATATGTGTCTCCAAGAAGCTTGCCCGGGTTAGTATACCCGCAACTTTACCTCCTGTGGAACCACCTAGGACGACAATATGTCTAAGACCGAGGGTTGTAAATAGACTATATGCCTATCAGTGAAAAGTTTCATCGTGTGAGAGTCTTGGAAATAGTGCAATGATGAAATGTCATAATCATTTCCGTCTTACCTTGGATACCGGACAAAAGTCTGGCACTGTGTACGTTCCTTTATTCGCAACTGAACCGACATCTACCCAGTAGTTATTGAACTCCGTGTTATGCCATTCGACATCCAAACAGCCTCGGTTGTTCCGACTTATCTGTACAAAGGGCGGAGCAAACGAAGACCTATCGCTGGTCGGAGCAAGGGACATTCGCACTAGCCTATTCTCTTGTTGTTCATCTTTTGTCAGCATAAGATGTGTTTCATGAGTACTAGTTTCGTCTATAGTCCCATCATCAAGGTTGAGCTGCATTGACATATCTTCATTACTGCCACAACGCTCATTAATCTTGCTCAGCTCGGCAGGGTTTATCTCTCTTGGTATCTTTAATAAATGATCAAAGCGATCATCATTTATCATATATGCAACATGATTTAAAACATCTCTTTTGACTCCATAATATGCGGTGACTGTAAGATCATCTTCCCCGCTCATGTTGTAATTCTTTGAAAAGACCCCACATTCTAAAAGAGCTCCTATCTGTGTTCTCTTCACCAAGCCCAAGAATCTTCCCGTAGATTGGTCCACAACAGGGTAGCCCTCGTGGCAACTCGAGTTGAGAAGCTTCACTAAATCAACGACTCGTTCCTTAGGGGCAACTGTCTGTAGCGGATGACTCATTATATCTCTCACTTGCACAGCTTCATAATATCCTGATACAATATTCAAGTTCCTTAATGCCCCATTCAGGTACGGGTACTGCTTGTAACTGATAACCAATTCAAATATGCCTCTTGCTATAATCACTACCAATATAACAGGAGTTAGGATTTTGATCTGACCCGTCCCTTCCACTAACATCATTGCCACACTAATGGTCGATTGTTGTACTCCAGCTAACATGGCTGCCACTCCCAAAAGAGCAAAGGTTGATGGGGTGGTTTCTTCGTCAACATAATGATGAACTGCATTGCCAATCGCTCCCCCAAAAGCTGCACCGACGAGGATGATGGGTGTGAATATGCCAGCGGGAATAGTTATTCCACTTGTGATAAGTGATAGTATGTAGAAGACTATGCCAATTGCAAGTAACGTTTCTTGTTGATATACCGATGGATCTGTTAATATATGACGAATTGCAATTATCCGAGATCCGAACATTGTTCTTGCCATCATATTGATTTGTCCCGAGGGGCACAAGTAACTACCCATTTCTATTGTTTTGATGAGAGCTTCATCGGCGGCGTCTTCATTCCCATTATATACATTCATCAAGTAGTCCTTTGTCTTATCAACTTGGAGATCTCTGCATGCATATGAAGACAGAGGCATGTAGAATAGAACTACTGACGTTATGATACTGACCAGTGTAACTTCTAATAGTTGGTATTTGTCACGTCCTTGACCAACGAGTGGGAATCTGCTTGTAACGTTACGACGTAACCATTTATACCCTGAACAGAATGCACCACCCAATATACCTCCGCCGATACCGATCATTATAAAATATGGCAATTGGTCGAGGCGATTGATAAATAAATCGTCAGTGCCATATGTTCCCAAATTGATAATAGAACAGTTGCTCAAGTCTCCTCGCCAAGCAGCCAAGGTGAAGACACCAATGGCATTGGCAACCAGAAGTCTTAGTAATAGATTTCGTTCAAAGTAGGATGATATGTCATCAATGATAAAGAGTAATGCCCCGATGGGTGCACCGAAACTGGCAGCCAATCCTACCGACGAACCTATGCTAACCAAGTCTCTTCTCTCGGCATCAGTTGCAAAATATGATAGCTCGTTTCTCATCCGACACAACACATTTTCAATCCAGGGTATTTCTGTATTCTCTACTTCGTTTTGTTGTTTCTCCCTCTTCTTTCGTCTACGTTGCAGACGAACAAGTAATCTAGAGCATAAAGTACTAATCTTACTACAACTTGCACCAATAATTGCACCGATATGCAGTAAAGGACCCTCTTGACCAACAGATAACAGACAACTAACACTAAGTATTGTACCCAATATCTTAACAAGTAGCATCGGCAAATTCGCAAGACGTTGCATACTCCGTACGCCGTTCAAATATGCTTTTACTTCAGGTATACCTGACCCGGCCGCTGATGGCATCCAATAGACACATAACATACTACTTGCCAATGCTAATATAAGGTTCGTCCATAGAAATGTTTGAAATATCATTGCTTTACTTGATAGTATGTCCCAATTTGCAACTAATGAAGATATGATGTGAGAAAGTATGTGGAAAGTAAGTACAATATTATGTGCACAACATATCATACAACATATAAGTAGAGCAACGCAATGACCTCCGTTATCCGTCCCACAGTGATGTGTGCACATCATATGCGCACAAAATTTAAGTATATACTTACCAGCTTGATATACAATCCTAGCTCTCCACTTGACAATCGTACCAGTACAAGTAACTAATAAAACAGACGTTAATCCGGTCAACAGTCCAGCTAATATTGTCAATATCCATCTTATTGCCGTTTGTTTCTGGTCTGCATAATGTTTTGCAAGATGATGATTTTGATTATACTTTTCCCGTATAGACTTTATGCTATAATCATTAATGACACGTTCAAAGTCTAAACTTGATATTTTATACTCTTCATCTTCTTTTGTAGTAATGTTGTTTTCTGTCTGATTGATAGGAGATGTACTGCCGCCATTGCAATTGTATGATTGAGCATCATAACCATCATGAGATGAGTTAGTACTTTTTAGTGGCTGCTGTTCAGAGCTCATAATTTACTCTTATCTCCACCAACAACGCTTATATGATGAAATACATTGCAATATAAATTAGTAATATGATACAATCGGCGGCGTCCTCCACAGAGAATCGCAATCACTGCCCTGACTCTTAGAGAGCCGTTGGCCGTTTGATCGCGGAATCCATTAGAAAAACTCTTCTTCAATCAATTCCTCGTGTGTGATTGCGGGCTTCTTTCCTTTGCAACTCCACCACATATTGCATAGGGGAGGTTTATTAGAGTAACATACGGCCAACATAATATAGACAAATATGGCATCTGCAATAGACAAAGGAAGTAGCGGCGTCGGTGGCGTCAACCTGACAAAAGACGACAGCACAATACCAACAATCAACACCACCAATACAACACAATCTGAGATATCGTCATTGGCAGCAGTGGGCTGCTCAGCCATTGATTCAATAACAGGCACATACTCCAATATAACTGACAAATACATTATAAATTACAACAACATAATAGGCATCGGATGTTTTGCAAAGGTATACGAATGTACAAACCGTACAACGAACAAAATCTATGCTGTAAAATCTATAGAAAAAAACTGCAACACGTACAATAATAATCCAGACCATCTAATACGTGAAGTAGAATTATTAAAAGAAATAAATCATCCAAATATTATTCAATTAATTGATATATATGAAGACGTTGATTATTTACATATAGTAACTGAACGATTGTTGGGTGATGAATTATATGATAGAATACGAATGAAGAAAAAGTTAGTAGAGGATGGTATTGGATGTTTCCCTGAAGATGAGGCTGCTGTTATTATACGTCAGGTTCTTAATGCTTTGTTATATTTACATAGTCATGATATATGCCATAGAGGTGAGAAGCGATATATTGTTGGGGCGTTTTAAGATTATAGACTTTTGTGCACATCATGTGGACTTTTCTGTGCTCATCTAATATGAACGTGTATCTCTATCTCTCCTCCATATCACGTCTCATATACACTAAAGATATCAAACCGGAGAATATAATGTTTGAAACTGATAAAGATGATTCACCAGTCAAGCTAATAGGTGAGAGTGGAACTCTGTGCATATCATGAACTTTTGTTTGTGCACCACTCATGAATATGTCTGCTTCCTCCTTCCTTCTTCAGACTTTGGTGTAGCTAGAAAACATTACAAAGATAGTTTAGAGAAGTACATGTCCACAACAGTTGGTACTTCATTCTTCATAGCTCCAGAAGTTCTAAATGAAAAGTATGATAAGAGTTGTGACCTTTGGTCGCTTGGTGTTACTGCCTTTGTTATGCTATGTGGCTACCCACCATTCCAAGGCAGGAGTAATAGAGAAGTTTGTTTAAATGTCAAGAGAGGCAAGTATAGCTTCAACTCAAGACATTGGCAAGGCATAAGTAAAGAAGCTCAAGACTTTGTTCGTAGATTACTCCAAGTGAATGTCAAGAAACGTATGTCAGTAGAAAAGGCATTGAAACATCCTTGGATAGTCAAGCATACTAGTACAATGAAGGAGGAGGACGATAGAAGTATGTCTAGTAGTACACTGAGATCGGAATCAGACTTTATTAAAATTGAACTTCTAAAAATGAGCTTGTAGAGAAGCACTTTTGGAAGCAATGGCGATAGACCGGGCTATATGAAGAGCATCATAGTACGAGTATTCTATTGGGATTATAGGATATAAATAATTTGTATTTAGAATACTTTATTGAAGTGCTGCACACGATGGATGGTGTACTTGGCTTCCATATCATTCACTCTAACTTTATAATGCGTATCATATTCAAATCCTATCATTAAGTAACGCCTCAACATCTTTCACACTCCAAAATGGAGGCAAGTATACATCATCGGCATTGGTTTTGCACTTAATCCGCAAACCAACTGCACTACAAGACCACTCTTCTATATCACTAAAGTTTACCAATGTCTTCACGTCATTTTCAGTTGCATCGTTATCATCACCATTAATTGATATCATCCCCAATGAAGAATCACTAACAACTAATCGATTATTACATGCATAATTACGTAATATTAATGCAATACCAAACAATACTAATCCAGGAAGTAAACTACTCAAGTTCCAATAACCCGGCGGACACAGCCCATTGCCAGCATTTCCATTATACCACGGTACTTGATATTGTACATCGACAGGACATTTCCCTAATGACGGTAATGTCGCTTGAGCACCAATGAATGCTGTTAGTGTTGGAATGTTATATACTGGTGATAAGATTGCAGTGTTTGGATTGTTTGGAAGAGTCGTACATTTGATTACTCTTTTACCAACGCTTAATGCCTTAGTGACTGGTAATGATTGCAATATGAACAACATAACAATCAGGCTAAAGACTGAGACATGTGATGATAATGGTATTGACTTCCTCACCATTTTCTTATCGACACGATATGATGTTATCTATTGTGGATAATGTTCTATTGATACTAGTAATGATGTATACTTTCACTGCAAACAGAGTACTGTGCCTATATACCAACAATAAGAAGATGTACACAACTGAATGTTTTTAAAGTGAACCTTGGCTCGAACCACTGCATTCATACTGTTATTTTGAGCTTGGCTGACGATAGTTGAAGACGAAGATTTGCATTGTGAGACATGAGATAGAAGGATCGAGATCCACTTATTTCAAGAGAGATGATGATTGACTTCATCTTCTAGCAGATTGATGGCTTCCTACTATCATCTCTGCCCTCTATGAGTTATGAACACCACCTATCATCACATCCTTACAAGCTCTTCCTCAAAGCCATGCCTACCAACAGTCCCCGCGCCCGCCAATGCAATGCATTGTATATCCCAGTTATTTATTAAAGACTCCCAATTAGATATAATCAACAAATAGAAATGGGCGTACTTATGTTTGATGTAGAGATGTTGTGTATTGGTTTGTAGAGATAGTGGTTGATGTAGAGCTTTGTGGTAAACAAATGACGGTATATATAATGCAATTAGTAATAATGTTTGTGTTAGTTATATTTGTATACATACATGATTCGGATATGTATATGAATATGAGTATCAAGTTATCGTGAGAGAGGAAAAGAGATTCTATCGCTACGTACGTATGCGTACTCATTATTATTCACAACTCGCGATTGTGAATGTTAAGTTGGATGAGTGTACTTGCGATTGTGAATGTTAATGAGTGGGTGTTATATTAGACCAAACAACAATTCAAGCTTGTAACCATCAATTTAGCTAAACAATGACAACAACAGACCCAGACTTTATTCATCTCATCGAATCGAAACGATTTCAAACATCAGGCATTAGTAGTCCGAAGAACCAGGCAAGGTTGAAGGAAGAACAAAAAGCATACAGCAATGAATTGATTAGCCTTCGATTGGTACCTCCATCGTCATCACTTACATTGGATAATACAACTTGTGATGAAAACAATACATCTCCTCCTTCCAAATCGACAACTTGGAACATTTCAAGGTTTAGATTAACATCAACTTTTCTAACTGAGACTGTCAACAGAGGGAGAAATGACACGTTACCAAAGCTACATGTAACTCATCTCATTGATAGTAGAAGTAAGACAGTGCTACTACCATCCAATGATTTGAGAGTTCAGTGTAGATCATCTCCGGTTGTTTATGATGTGGTTACTCAATTAGCTGGTGGTATTAAGCAAGGAGGAGTATTAGCACGTTCTGGGGATTCATATTACAATGGGGATTTGTTATTCCTCATTACAAATGTGCCGAAGCAAAGTAGTTCCGGATTGTTCGATGTGCAACCTTCGGACGTACATCGTTGGTTAGTTGAGTGTGCCACGTCTAGTGTTGAAAAGATCATGATTGCAAATGACAAGATTCGAGGTCTGAATGAAACACTTCAACAGTTGGAGAAGACATTGGCAAATGTACATAAAGCTCCTATTTACAATGACAAGACTGGTAGAGCAATTACAGGAGAGGCATTACATGTTGCAAGAGAGAATAAGAGGACGTCATTACTAGATGAACAGAAACAGACGAAGAGCAACTTGGCAGCGGCGGAACAAGCTTTGAATGAATCACGGTTAAAACATTTAAGGCGTATGGAGTTGAGTACCAAACGGACAGATGACACAACAAACAAGAGCAACAAGATCTCATTCTCAGTCAAGTTGCATGGTAAGAAGAAGGAGTATTATACGAGCCTCATCACAAACCAGAAGGATTGGAGTCTTCCGTTGTACGCAACTGGTAGTGATTTAGGTAGTAGCAATAGCTCATCAAATGATTCCTCCGAGATAGCTTTATTGGATATTATGGCCTCAGAACAAGCTCAGCACTATGTGGATACTGGCAGCGTCTCAATCGTAGTATTACCAGGTGAGCAGTTCTATGTCTTGTGTTAATCTGTCGTGGTGCCAACCTCATCCTCTTTTCTCATGTAACTCCTCATCACTTCATAGATGGCTCTGGTGTGTATGAGCACTATGAAGAGACCAACCCATTTTCCACTAGTAGTACAAATAATACAGAGGAACAAAGCAGAGGCAATCACACTTTGTTCCACGGTCATTTCCATGAAGGTGAATATCGTGAGGGAACATTGCACACGGATGCTGGTGTCTTTTCGGGTACTTTCCAATCAAATGGGCAGCCTTGCAAAGGAAAGATGAAGTATTCAGATGGTACCGTTATTACTGGAGAATTTACTTTACCTCCAACATCCAAGGGCGACGTACAATGTAGTACTGAAGAAGAGGAGGTCGATGCATCTCCATTGGGTCCAAATCCCTACCGACTTGGGCTACCTCGTGACAATGTTAGTATCCAGTTCAAAGGTGGAGCTTCCTACGAAGGGGAAATGAAGTATGGTACTATATCTGGTATTGGCATATACAGCAATTCACAAGGTGAAGTAGACGAGGATTTTGACAGTGGAATGATTCAAAACAAGGACGGTGAAGGAGGCCAAGGAGGCTCAAATTTGCCAAGAAGCTTGTTATTCAGTGGAGAGCGGTTATGGGGACCTTGACTTGTCAGCGTATATGGTAGGGATCTGTCTATAATATGAACTTTGAACTCTATCTACATATCAAAGTGTTATTTACACATAAGATATGTCTTACTTCCGAATTCTAATAGTAACGATACTGCTCATCTGCCGCAGCGGCTTTATCCCTCTGATCACTTTTAATCTCCCCCAAGTATGCTTGATATGCTTGTAATGCTTTTGTGTAATCTTCTTTGGTTACATATCCGTTTAAGTAGAGTTCTTGAATCATCTGTAAAGGCTTATGATATCCACCCCTCACTGCAATCATAAAATGTTTCAATGCTCTGTCCATATTGCCTGCCCGATACTCCTTATTGCCTAGATTATACCTTGCTGTTGCACTTCCTCCAATAGCTGCCAACTCACAATAATGTTCAGCCTTTTTCTCGTCAACTTCTACACCTATACCATTGTTGTAACAACAACTGAGACTATTGTAAGCATTGGCATCACCAATTTCTCCTGCCCGATGGTATAGTTCTAAAGCCTTAGTATAATCTTGTGGAAATCCGTACGTCCCATCTCGATAGTACATTCCAATATTGTGGATCGCCATAGGATCTCCAGCCTTCACTCGTTCCAGCATTCTTCTAACATGCTCCTTCTGTGTATCAGGATGAGGTGTTCTGCAAAATGGACACTTTTCATTATCAACTTCATTGCCTTGGTCATCATATAAGGGTGAATGAACACATCCACTGCATATAACTTTTCCACAACACGCATTATATCTCTGACCCGAGTTTCGATTTGGTATCCGTTCAAAGCAGATCGGACAATCTTCTGCTGGTGGAGTTTTGAATAGTTCTTCGTCATGTTTCTCAGCTTCAAGCGTGAGTACTTCATTACGTTTATCGGCTAATAGCTTGACATATTCCTCACATTCTTTCTTGTGTTTGTGTCGATGTTTCTTTTTACATGCGGCATTGCAATACATCACTCGTTTACATTTGTTACATATATTGTTAACATTGTCACCCTTTTTACCGCAATTGGCACATACTGATACAGTCTCTTCTACTATATCAGCGGTGTTCATATTTTGTAACTTATCATTAATCTCACATACACCATCATCATTTGATGTGTCATTATTTTTGTTGAGTGTGCTCATATTGTACAGGGTTGTAGCCTCCTTCATTTCATGATATGATATCAAACCCTTAACTACACTCAGTTTCTCTTCATCTACCTTTACTAAAGTCTCCATTCCCCAGTTTCTTTCTATTTCTTGATGAACAGCAGGGATATCAAGCTCTCCGGCTCTCCATTCTACTGCAGGGATATTATCTAGCTTGGCCTCTATATCTCTTTGTCCAGCCTGAATGATGCGATCCAAGCGAGCCCAAAGGCTAGGGAACTTGAATCTTTCCAGTGATGAGCAATTAGTAAATGCTTTATTTCCGATTTGTATTTTCTCATTATATATAACTACCTCTTGTAAATTTTTACAATTATTAAACGTAATTGTACCGATCTGTTCAACAGTGGATGGAAGTGTAATGCTTTGTAATGATGTACAATTACTAAACGAACCGCTCCCATTGGGGTACCACCCAATCCTCTTAATCCCATCATTTAACACAACCTCTCTCAAATTAACACAACGGGCAAATACCCTCGTACCAATCTCATCAACAGAAGATGGAATTGTTATACTTTGTAAAAACATGCAACTCTCGAATGAGCTCGAATGAATCTTCTTTAATCCATCATTCAACACCACATCCCGTAAATTTGTACAACCATGAAATGCTTTTGATCCAATCTCTGTAATTGTAGATGGGAAAATAATACTTTGTAATGCGACGCAACCTGCAAACACCCCGACATCTATACTCGCTAGACCCTCATATAACACTACCGCATCCAGACTAGAGCATCCACTAAATGCACTAGCACCAATCTTGGTAACAGTAGAAGGGAAATTGATACTCTGCAGTGACGAACAGCCATGAAATGCCTCATCTCCAATCTCTCTAAGACTGTCGTTGAGTACTACTTCTCTCAATCCAATACACCCTTCAAACGCACCGTTGCCAATCTTCGTAACACTGGGATGAAACCGTACACTTTTCACGTTACTAGGAACATTTTCATGGCCTTTGTACCCATCGATCACTATACCACTCATCTCTCTTCTTAGGTACGATATATATTATGTGTTATGTAATGTGATTATTATTTTTTTTTGAGTAAAAGTTTACGCAACAAACCTCACAAACTCACCTTGGTGCTGATTTCGATTTTGCTTCTCCAAATGCAAATGTAGAAGTAGGTTTGTTTGTTACATGATCCAGATTGAATCTAAATCCACTATCATTTCCAGTGGGGGTGGTATCAAATGTAAATTGATGACGGGAAGTGGAGGTGCTTGCAGCAGAAGTTGATGATCCAACCCCAAAATTAAACCCATCGCTTCTTCCGAAACTACTATTATTCTTCTCATCATGGTTTCCGAATTTGAAAGGCTTGAACTCTAGAGGAGGTTGCTTGTCTGTATTTCGTATATCAACATTCTGGCCCTTATCGTTCATCTCATTTGACTTTGATGCACCGCCGTTGCAATTTTTGTTGGGCGTGCTCATATTGTATCAATGTAATTATAGATACGGCCCTTTACTTTAAGCCAGTTGATTGGTAAATATATTCTATACCACAGAAGATGCTGCACAAGGCCACTCTGCCCTTAGATAGCGTTGGGTGTACGGTGTACCTTATCAAAAAAGTGCACAAGATGTGAATGTGTACTTTTTATAAAATCCTTGCTCGTTCTATAAACTTGTTATTAGTTGTTAATTATAGCGGCTTGAGAGATCATTCAAATTGATACAATGACATACTTTTGGTATATGATCGTGTAATAGAAGTACCAATATATTTTGACTCACCACAGACCACAACTCCTCACAACTCTCGACTCTTTTCCTTTCCTAAAACGAGTTTTCCGATACATGAAAACTAAGTTCATAACTACTTGCAATTGCAACCAATGTCTCTATGATATATATTGCGGATTAAGCAATGGCAAACAATAGAACAATCTCCGGAGGAGCAGGACGATCATCATCATTCGGTCTTTCGACAACGATATTAATAATACTATTAAACTCGGTCATATTATTATCAGTACAGCAATTCTTTACCTCTTCGTCATTGGATGGTGCACCTTCTATTGTTAGTAACAGCCCCCTTGCATTATCAGCCGCTTCTTCTACATCATCTACAACAACAGATTCAGAATCTCCATTTGGTTGGAAGATACCACAAGGCATTGCAATAGCTCATCCATCAATACCAACAACTGACGAAGAAGAACAAAGTATAAAAAGGAGTTTCTATGGTGGCAAAGGAGATAAAGCACATTTAGGTGGCTTTACAAGTTTTGACCCATCAGGCGTTAGTCCAACATTATGGAGTTATATGATTAGCTATTTAGGTATACGAAGTTTATTAGATTTAGGATGTGGACGTGGTATTAGTACGTCATGGTTTATAACGCATGGATTAGATTATGTAGTTTGTGCTGAAGGATCTCATGATGCGGTAACACAGTCACTATTGCCAACGATACAAAATGTACCGAATAATACCAGGTTTGACTTGATTGAACATGATTTTAGTTTGGGGCCTTGGTGGCCAAAACAGACTGTAGACGTTGCATGGTCGGTGGAGTTTACAGAACATGTCGGTCGCAACTTTCAAATGAATTATCATACAGCATTCCGTAAGGCCGCGTTGATATTCGTTACACATTCAAATTGGGGTGGTTGGCATCATGTGAGTTCTTTTGTGCAATGTGTGTATTGTTTGTGTTCTTGCACTCAAATGATATGCTCGCTTTGACATATGTTATGTTCTTCTTCGAACCTTGATTTATATTATGTAAGGTCGAGGTACATCATGATAATTGGTGGAGAATTAAGATGGAATCATCTGGATTCATATATAATGATTACTTAACGACAGAGATGAGGAAAAAGGCGAAAGAGGATTCGGCTAGATTAGATTTAGTAGAGGATATGAAAACAAAAGGTCGGACGCATTATGCAGTGGCACAACATTTATGGACAACTTTACAAGTATATATCAATCCTCTCGTGGCATCATTACCCGAGCATCAACATTTGTTTGCAGAGCATGGATGCTATAATCCTGGGACTTCTAAAGATCCTGTGTTAAAGGGTCATGACGAGTGCGGTAAGAAGGATGGAGAAACTGCCTTGCCTGCTAGTTACAAAGCATTACCACAGACAAGTGATATGGATGATCAATGGATGGCATTGGTTAAGGATCTGAAACTGGTTTAGGTTAGAAGAGGGTAATGGAGTATTAGTTCATTACCCTCTGTAGTGAGGCACTTTCAATAAGAAGGTAAGACTTTTCCTAGTTTATAGCTAGTCACCATACTTTACCTCTCATTACACATATATATATTCTTCTTATCATGATGAAAAAGACCCGGCTAATTATTCGATTTATGCCGGGTCGACAACGTTGAATTGGTAACATCATTATCACAACTTATGCAACACTTTGGCTCATAAAATACAACCAACACAGCAACCAACCACCATCTACCTTATTATCAACAGTGTAACAAGCAATTAGCCAAGTAGATCAACATACATATAATCAAACCAGAAGTTGTCAAATGAAGGTCTGCAAATCTTACGCCTCCATGGCCTCTGTGCTGATGCCACAGACAAAGCGAATGCCACATGTTCATCATCAGAGACATGTTCGGCTGCAGATTTTGCTCAGACTAAAGAAACTGTTTCAGTATCGTCCGTGTGGAACGAGACTGCTATGGAGATGAGTTTGGAAAACATTATTGAGGCTCTTAAAAGAAACATCCAGCGTTACAAAGACGAGAATCGTAGTAATCAAGATATTTCACAGTTAGAGAAGGAGCTTAGGCGTGTTCTTCAATTGAAGGAGAATCTATTAGATCCATTAGTTAAGGCAATAGAGCAGGCAGAGAAGGAAGTTGAGCAGACAGAGAAGGAATTGGAGCAGGCAGATAAGGAAGTCGAGCTGGCGAAGAAGAAATTCGAGCAGGCAGAGAAGGAGTTTATGGATACTTATATTGAAGAGGCGTTAGAGGGAATCGGTCTTGAGGAGGCCATCTTGGCGGCCGAAGCACGGTTGCAAGAACTGAAGGAAGAGGCTGCCAAATGAACACTTCTTCTTAGTAGACAATGTATTGGAAAGTATCGCAGTTAAAGTGGCAGTCAAAGAAGATAATTTAATAATTCGTGTATCTTCTACTACCCTATGCCATATCTCATACACTCGTCTATACCAGTACTTTAGTAGCTATAACATTCGTGGAAAGAGGTGCTTGTTATACATTGAGAGAAGACCAACACCAGCACAGTATTAGTCCAATAACAAACCACGTTTGCCAATCCTTCATGCCCATTACTGGATCATGGAAGAATACAAATGGCCAGGGGCATCGGCCTCCCTTCTCGGCATGCTCTTGCTTCAGACTTGAGGATGGGCTTGGGGTCGAGGATGGTGTTTCTTCCTTGGCCTTGATATTCTTGTGTGGATTAGGTCCAGACTTGAATCCAAACGGACACTTCTCCTCTTCCCCATCATCATCCATATCAACCAATGTACCCTGACTACCACTCCTACCCAACTTTTGTTGTTCCATTTCAATATCATAATAACTCAATGCCTCTCTAACATTACGTACACGTGCCCCGTCAACACCACCCTTTACATCCAACTCTTCAAATACTCTCATATTTAATGCAAATGCTACATTCGCCTCGGCTACCAACTTACCAATTTCACTCGATGTTAATACTAATCCATCCAATGCATCTCGATACTTATCTTTGAATAACTTGGCAGACTTTATATATTCAAAGTTATAAAATTGTAATCCATCATATCCTTTACCCAAATTCAATGCCCGGCGTGCAATTCTGCTTAATACCTTGCCACCACTTAAATCACCTAGGTATCGTGTATATGCATGACTTAACAACAATAATGGATCTATCTTTCCAACTTCTACCATTCTATCAATATAATCCTGTACAGCAGGTGAAGGCGTATTACATTCAACTTTCTTTCTCCAATTAAGTCCATGCCAATATTCCATATCTTCTTCCAACGTTACTCTTCTACTTAATTCTTTAGGAAAGTATAAACTTGGAAAATATTTGGGAGCATATTCATCTAATAATGTTTCGAGTGTGACGTATGTGTGATATAATCCTGTTACTAATTCGATGTAGAGTTCGCGGTCAATTTTACCTTGTATGAAATTGTTCACAAATTGTACATTTTCTGCGGCGGTGTGTGATTCTGCTGTACCAGTTTTTAATGCTTGTGATAGTAAAGAGGTACGTGGTTCTTCTCCTTCTTCTTGTTGTTGTTGGGGTTGTGGCGGTGTATCATTCTCAGCTTCAGTGGATGAGACCGTCTGCTCTTGAACAGCAGGGCTATCCCCAACTTGCGGTGTAACCTCTTCCGTATCCCTCTCCTTAATCTTCTTCTCAGGAGAGAAACTTAACAATCTTAATAATTCTTGAGCATCACCCTCTTCCATCTTTTCACTATCCCTTAATAACAATCCATCCCTACCATTTCCCAACTCATTGAGATTATGAACAGATGCCATTCGTCCCATAATTGCACTTATTGAAAAATCTTCCATTGCCTTTGCTAAATGTTTCTTACTACTACTACCTGATATACCACTGCTTTTCATATTGGTTTGCTGATGGTATGATTTGAAGGGACATCCACCCTTGATTATAAAACTATCTCGTTTCTCTGGTGTCGGTGAGGGTATACGAGAGGCAGTTTCCAACATGGACGAAACATTATGTACATGTTCCATTGCTAATTGAAATGCCGGGGCGGTACTATTATCATTATTGCAATTCTCAGAATTAGTATTGCTAGACTTTGGAAAGTGTGACGGTGGAACAGTCTTCATAATCTCCATCATTAGTTGTGGATTATTCGACACTTCACGGAATGGACATTTGGAGTTGGTAAATGCTGGGAAGACGCGCATTATTACGATTTATAAAGATATAAAGAGAGTGTAAACATAACTTCTGTTAGTACAGGAGATTTTTATTGTCTCTTCAAGCAACAGTATACTTCATATTAACCACACGATAAACAATATCAAACACGGACTTTACCTGGACATTTTAATTTAGCCTCATTCAATATAGAAGTTGGTGATGTGGTGCCATAATGAGCTGGTGTACCGTCAGTGGTATGTTGTTGTTGTTGTTGTTGTTGTTGTAACGATGTAGAAGAGTTAGATGTATTTAGAAAACTGGCATCTTCATCATCGGAGAGTGCAGCGGCGTAGGGACATATATGCTGTTCTTTATTTGCCATGTTTGTTGTTGTCGTGGTTTGTATTATTATTAGAGACTTAGTGTATGAGTTTTGTGTGTTCAGTTTTGAGTAGAAATAATGCTGAAAAACGTTTGACGCTAACTGGGACGCTACAATATTTTGTTAGAGTTCTCCATTATAAGTGAGACGATATGATAAATGATACACGAATACACTCTCCCCCCTCTTGAGATCATCAAAATCGTGCGGATTGTGCTATGTTATGAGGGCACGCTCTTTATTGCAATTCCTTTCTTGAGATAGTATTGTTGTATATATTGTGCTTCCATCGGATGGTTTGGATATACGATAGTAGAGGCAGAGAAGATCTGAGGAGAAGAGAAGTAAAAGGATACTGCCCACCCAACACTTACATTAGATCTTTATTAATCCTCAACAGATAAGCCTTCAGATTGCAATAGGCATACATCATATAACCTCAAAGAAGAGCTGAGTTACAAGTTATTCCCACTCTTGAGATACGATTTGTTATTGTCTGGTCTAATAATAGAGAACTTTCAACGCTCATGGATTTCTTTTTTCATGTAGGAGCACATGCAGGGTATCATGAATTCAACGATTATATGTCATCAGACAGTAGCACTAGTAGCAGCAGCAGCAGTAGTGAAAGTTCTGTAAATAGCTCTGATTCATCGTCCGTGGGTAGTAATGTTGGCCATAGACATGGCGAATATGACAGGATAACACCAAAAAGAGAGCGTGATAAGAACGATCCCTTTCGACATCATCATGACTATGATGATATACAGCTAATTAAGAATAATGATGAAAGTCTTGATGACTTTTCATTATCACCGGCTAGTGCCGAGGAGATGGATGATACTACATGTGAATTACTTGGACGATATATATCGGAAAATGACCATTTGACAAGTTTAGATTTATCTTCTTGTTTGAATGATGCTAGAATGACTTCACTATTTAGAGGATTGGTATCAAGCACATCAATTAGGGATGTAGATTTATCATTATGTCATTCGGTACGGATTGGAGGTATTCAAAGCATGATACCATTCCTTAGCTCGTCAAATATTAATAAATTGAATTTGGAATGTATTCCATTGAATAACACAAGTTTGGGAGTATTGTTAGATGCGTTGCAAAGGAGATCGACTATTAGTGAGCTCAAATTGAACAAATGTTCTATTGAAAGTATAAATACCGAAAGATACACCATCTCATCATTGAAATACCTCAATTTGAAACACAACCAAATTACAAACATCCCCTCGTTTCAAAACTACTCAAGTTTAGAGACATTGAATTTGGGGTACAATAACTTGGGTGCAGATATCGAGGGTGGGGGCATTCTACCATTAACAAGGCTATTGGAACGAGACGACTCAAACTTGACAGTCCTTCATCTCACTTCCACAAATTTAAATGATACCGAGTTGGAACAACTCGTCCAATCACTCAAATCCAATGCCAAATTGAAAGAACTTTCATTAGCTGGAAGACAACAATTTGGACAGGATGGTAAAAGGGCATTGTTAAAACTTCTTCTTGATATCTCGTCACTGGACAATACCATAAGTTCCAACCATACTTTGAAAGCAGTTTCTTATCCAAAAGATACCAGCACGGGGATTGATAGTATGATTGATTGGGTGAGGGAAATGAATGTCACAAATGATGAGAAACACGCAGTGGCAAAGGTCAAGGTTGTGTATACCCTGGACGAGATAACAAGAAGGACTCTCTCTCATCACCAAGGCTTTGACGAGTGTGTCGGTCATCCATTCATAGATATCGACCCACTTATACTTCCGGAAGCCCTTGCGCTAGCCGGATCTATGAGGCGTAGTCATAATGAGTTTTACCGCCTTCTAATTGCAACATCACCGGATCTAATGTCTCTAGTTGATAGAAAGGCAATGTTACAAGTTGGAATGGAAAAGAATACTACTCAGGTTACCGATATTGCTGCTCAAATTGCCGTTCTTAATGCTCGGATGTCAAGCTTGAAAGTTAGAGGTATACAAATGAAAGAACAGCTGTCTTTTATCCAATCTAGTACAGACATAGAACCATCTGGGAATAGGAAGAAGAGGGATAGGGAAGAATAAGATATAGCTTTTATTAGATCCTGACTACCAAACCAATTTAAAGAGCATAAGTGACTCGTTAATGTTAGTATATGAACACATTACCAATTGATGGTTTATTTGTTTAAGATGTCTATGCTGCTACTCTAGAGATATTTGTCTCTTCCTATGCCACTCAATCTCTTTAAACATTCATATCCTTATCTACGAGATTCACTTTCCTCTGCCTCTATCTCAATAGCAATATCCCTCATAGCACTCTTCATTATTATCTTGAGTCTTTTGATAGGCACGCAAAGCCGTCTCGTATTGTTCTTCCGTAACAAATCCAATCCTTACACCTCTCTTGAGTTGGTCCACAGATTGCTTGAATCCAGCCCTTGCCGCAAGTGTTAAATGGCGAACTGATCTAGTAATATTACCTTTGTCAGCCTCCGCGTTAGCTAAATTATGTCTCGCCTCTAAGCTCCCATTCATAGCTGCAAGCTCTACAAAATGATTAGATTTCTTCATATCAATTTCTACCCCTCCTCTCCCTAATCGATAAGAAGTTGCCAAGAAGTTTTGTGCGTCAGCATTTCCTAATTCCCCCGCCTTGAGACATAACTCATTTGCTTTTTGATCGTTTTGTGGTAAACCCAGTATTCCTTGGGCATACAACCCAGCAAGCATATGACATGCATGGGCATGATCTTTCTCAACAAGTTTATTTAATCGTACAACTTCTTCTTCTCCTGTGGTTACCACTGGCGCTCTACAGAATGCACAAACCTCGTCTCTTTCTTCTTCCTCTGACAAATCTATTGTCATGGCAATAAACACCCAGAGCAAACTAATTTTCCACAACAAGTTTGAAAAGTCGTTAGGTTGGCTGGTGGCAAGGGGAGGAAGCAAATAGGACAATCCTCGGGTGGAACCTCTTTAAACAGTGCCTCATCGTATATCTCAGCGGCACGTTTTCTACATTCTCTCTTGTGTGTTGATCGGTGTGATAATTGACATTCTCTATTGCAATATTTAACCATCTTACATGCCGTACATGTCTTGAGATTGTCGCTACACTTGCCACAATTGGCACATGTTGTCATATTTATATCATCGGCACTCATCTGCAATACTCCTTCCGTGGTATGTATGTTTTGTTTGATAATGGTTAGTGAATGTAGGTGGTGGAAAAGTAAGCACACAAGATGTGTATACTTTTGTCTACTACCTGACGACTCAGCGAACGATAAAAGTGACGATATTATTATAGCAATATACAAACTAATTGACTTATACGCCTCCTTCTTGCCTACAATATATATTTATATTCTACTGTCTCTTGAGGCGTACTATCGACTACCTCACCCAGCGGCCACAAGCCACAAGTTAGGAATGATTATTGGGAGTCTTTTATATCCCAATAAATTATTGAAATTACCGCCGACCTAGAATTGCCTCCTAAGAAAGACGCCTATTAACTACAATGGCCCATATAGAATAGCTAGAGGGTGGAGCAAGTAAAGGCGGCATGTTATTGCATCGTGCATTAGTTAGTGTGTGTGAGATCGAGCGTTTCATAGGGCGTGGTCGATATAGAGATTTTAGAGCTTGATAGAAAAAGTTGGTCGTACGGGTCTCCCCATACTTTTAATCTTCTGAGATCAATATACAAATAAGATCGAGCAGTGTATTAGATACCTTCTCCTCAACTACCTTCTACTTTATTGATCAGCTCAGTGTCAAACAGCCTGCTGTATAAGCTAGGATCACAAAATTAAAAAAAAGCACAAGATATGAGCAAAATGAAGAAGTCAATTCCTACCTGCGGTGGCGATGTAGATAATAGACAATATACACAAAAAAGAAGACGAATCAACAACAGAGCTCGCCTTTCAATCATAATGATGAATCTGGCAATAGCTATTCTACTTAGATCATCGCCAGTCTCTGGGCAGCATCACATTAGACTGCTCGCCATGAGAAATAACAATCAGAACAAAATAGATATGTCAGAAATCAACAATCATAGACAGCTTGAAGACTTAAAAGTAACCATACTTCCATCATTCATACAATCACAATTAAACAACAATTCTACAACAGCTCAATCTGATATAGACAAATCCACAATAAACAAAAAGAGAGCTTCTAACACCAATAATAACAACAGTTTCCAACCAACAAAATCTAATCTCCGTATAATCAACGGAATCGAAACATCGCCAACACGATATCCCTACTCAGCCTCTTTACAATACAGTTCCGAACATTTCTGTGGAGGCGCCCTAATAGCATCAGATGTAGTCATAACCGCAGGTCACTGTAACGGTGCCTTATCCCTCGGTGGCATAACCTACAACGCTATCATAAATCGACATAATCTTCAAAATAATAAACGATACAATGGCGGCGGGGAATCAATCCGTGTTAAAAAAGAGATACGTCATCCACAATACAATCCCGACACAGTCAATAATGACTTTAATTTAATCTTCTTAAACAGAGCAGTACAAGATACATCAATCTATCTACGCGTTAATCCAAACTCTGCAATTCCACAAAACAATAAACCATTAACAGTTATAGGATATGGTGATACCGATATACGTGAAAGTATATCAACAAGTAGTAATATATTAATGGAAACTGTAGTTTATTCACAAACAAATAATGAATGTGAAAGTAGTAGTGGTGTGGTGGAGAGTGAATGGGGACCTGTAATGACTAGTTTAAAGGGTGGTATTACGGAGAATATGATTTGTGCGTGGAATGAGGGTAGTGATGCTTGTCAGGTACGTTTGGTTTGTTTTTATTTAGTTGTTTGAATATGTGTTAGGATTTTGTTTGGGGCTGTGGGGTTTATCAATATGCCTTGATTTGGGGGCGAGGATTTTGTGCACATGATATGTTCCTTTTTCCCATTCCATTCTAACCCCAGGAACTGATCTTCTTCCCCCTCATTCTAGGGCGACTCCGGTGGACCATTGATACAACGAGGCTCGGATAAAAGTGGTAAAGATGATGTATTAGTTGGTATTGTTAGCTGGGGTAAGTATTAGAGAGCCCTATCTTTGTCTCGTTTGTTGTGTATCATTTTTGTTTAGTATCTAAGAACTTATGCTAACTGATCCTCTACATTTTGTTGTGTCTCTTTATAGGATTGGGATGTGCTGATGATAACTTTCCCGGAGGTAAGTCTTTGAGTGTTTCCTGTCAAGATGTCTATAGTTGTATATGTTCATATAACTCACCTTTTCACTCATCTCCTCTTCTCATAGTCTACTCTCGTGTCTCAGGAAAGTCCGCGTTTGTACTTCTTTCTTATGTGTATAGGTGTGGTTAACATGAAGTATCTATGATTTAGTCACTTCATTTGGCCTTTATTTACCATTGTTTGATTGTCTTTACACTTCATATACTAACACATTCTACTATCTCCTCTCTTTCATCTTCAAAATCACGCATCTTCCAGCACAATATAATTGGATACGATCAAATATATGTGAACACAGTATTAATCCACCCTCTTGGTACAATTGCAATCAAAAGATTACAAATCCCATGCCTATACCCACACCTAGGCCATCAACGCGTCGTCCAAGCCCTCGTCCAACCACGCGTAGACCATCACCTCGGCCTACGAGGAAGCCGATATCACCTACACCTCCGCCAACACAAGCACCGACGCGTTCACCCTTGCCTAGTGGTAAACAACGATTGTTTATAGTCTTAACATTAGATGCTAATCCATCCGAAACAGGATGGAATCTGTCAACATTATCAACCGATAGAAACGATGAAGATGGATCCGAAACAGTTATCAAATCAATACCCACTGGTAGTTATGCCTCTTCCCAGGCTAATAAAGTCAAGACATATGAAGTAATTGTTGATACAGAAACATATTACAACATGACAATCTATGATTCTAATGGTAATGGTTTCTCCGGTACACTCACCGTCTATGAAGATACAATCACATCAGAAGATGATTCAACGGCACTAGTTAAAGAACCGGGATTTTCACAAGTCTCTGGCACAGCTGTTAGCCACAGCTTCTACGTCGGCACTTCACCTGCACAGTTCTTAGTACTAGATTTAACTTTTGATTACTTTGCCCATGAGGTAGCCTATGAAGTCAAGAATGATAATCATGACACGATCTTTGCATTGGCATGGTTTCAAACATTTAGTTCAGATGTTGCCACGGCTAAGATTCAAATACCAATTTATCCACCAGAGATGGGTGACCAGCAGTATTCATTAAGACTATGGGATAGTGGAAACGATGGTATCTGTTGTGATTGGGGTAATGGAGGCTATAAGTTGTACCTTGGTGATCCTGATACGAATGGGAAGTTATTAAAAAGCGGTGGTGATTATGGAACTAAAGACATGTTTCAATTTGTTGTCGAGGGATATGACGAACCATCTTTCTCACCAACACCCAAACCATCCGAAGATCCTACGGTATCGGAGAGCTCGTATCCAACATATAGTCCATCCTCAGTAGAGATGAACGAGCCATACTCCTCGCCCCCAACAAAACGCCCATCATTCATTTCAAGTCCAATTAATTGGTTTCCGTCTAGTAGTTGGGGTGATACTGTGTTTCAGACATCTTCTATTTCAGTGGAGGAGCCTGCTATAATTGAAGAATCAGCAAATAATGATACATCCATATCTCCATCAAGTACAAGCGGTGAAACATACATAGAAGAAGAAGGCAGTGATATAAATAACACCTCGACTACTGATGAAACTGAAGAGGAAGATGGTATTATATTGGATACTGATGAAACATCAAACGATGAAGGAGAAGTTGTATCTGCCGAGAATGTAGATACTTCGGGATCAATGATGAATACAAGAAGTGGAATGTGGTATAGCTTTACGATGACAACTGTTGCCATTATTGTATCAGCTATGAGCTAAAGACAGATCATAAAAGTAGTGACAGGTATGAATCAACTGCTTGCTACTACTTCTGTTGCTGCTGCCCTTTGATTTTGTTGCACTTTCTCACAGTACTTGCGATGAACACCCCATTTCTTCTGCTGACATGACCGATCACAGTATTGAACAACTCTGCAACCACTGCACAGTAGCAGATCAGTACGCTTTGCCTTTTGGCCACAGCCATCACAGCCACTGATCTTGGGGTTGTTCTTAACAGCCTTGAACTTCTCAGCTAGACATTTACAACTGACTCGCTGATAAAAGAACTTAATTGCCTCCCTCTGACATCATAGAGAGAAGAGGAATAAGGAAGAATAAGTAAAGAACATCTACAACTAACAGACACAGACAACAGATCAAACCTGGCCACCGAAGCAAAGGTCGTTAAGTTTCCTCTTCAAGTAACCTTCATCCAATTCATTACGTTCAAGATAAGCACTTGCCACAACAGCTGCCAAACCTGTATAATGAGATGAGGCCGTTGGGTAGCCTCTTAAGCTAAGAATACCTTCTTTCAGGAGAAGAGCAGTGCCGAGCGATAAGAGAGACTCTAGAAGATAGTCTTTCTTTGGTCCATCAAAGTTAAACCAACTACCAAACGATCTCTTATCCAAGCGATTCATCACTGTCTGAAAAGCTCCATACGGAGACGGAGAACCTTCAAGACAATCATCTAACGCTGCCTTAAACTCAAATATTAGGTTATCAACCTCTACGATGGTTCCAGATGACTGACCGTGTGAACAACGAGCAGCCTGCTTTGCTCGTCTGGCCCTGCCTTTGTTTCGTTTACGAGATGGCATAATGCGGAGAACCGAGAGGGCTTGTTACAACGATTATCGAGAGGATATGAAGTCGTCCTAGAGCTGAGTGTCGTGTGAGAGTGAAGAGTTGCTATGTATGTACGTATGTAGCTCAAGTAGTAAATAATTCACTTGAACTTAACTAACGATTCATCTGTCAAAACTTACACAGACGCAGACATAACGAGACGACACACACCTACACAACAAGATGATGATGTACTTGACGCTATTGCTATTCCTGCTACCAACAATTCACGCCTATTCGTTGTTCAACTTTAACAATAACAATGACAAGCCAAGCAATAACATTCAATCGCAGGACAAGTCAGTGAACAAACGAGCAACACAAGCAACAGCTAAAGCAACACCAAAAGCTACAACGAAAAAGAACAACAATGACAAGGGCTACGGCCCAAATCATTCACTCCTTCCACCTACCGAGTCTACTCTCTCAACTGGGCTATTTCATACTTGTGCCATTACATATCGAGCAGGCGTAGATCAAGATACTTGTGGCAATAAACCGTGTGGTCCAGTGAAATGCTGGGGACATGATGAACGAGGGCAGTCAACTCCTCCACCAGGAGTCATGTTTCAACAAATATCCGCAGGAGGATTCTTCACTTGTGGTATCAAAGCCGATGGACGAGTAGTGTGTTGGGGAGATATCGATCATCCACCTCAATCATTCGAAGCTTTGTCAAGTGAAGAACAAGCCAAAGTCAAACGTGCACGACGATTGCAACAAGAAGAGGATAGAAAGAAAGGAGTGAAGAATAGCAGTCGAACACGACAACAATCATTGCATGGAAATGACTACTACTTGCAAGTTAGTAGTGGTAATAAGCATGCTTGTGCCATAACAAAAGATTACAACGTGCATTGCTGGGGAAGAAATGACTACGGAGAGAGTAGTCCACCCGAGGGAAAGTTTGTTCATCTTAGTGCTGGTCATTCATTCACTTGTGGAATACTATCCAATGGAGAAGCAAAGTGTTGGGGCAAGAATAATATGGGACAAAGCACGCCTCCATCATATCCAGAAAGTATCTTTGAACAAGTAAGTGCAAGTATTGGTGGAGATCATGCCTGTGGTGTACTAAAACAAGATGGTGATGTGCAGTGCTGGGGTAACAATGGACGTGGTCAGAGTGAGAATCAGAATGGAAACTTTACTCAAGTATCGGCTGGAATTCGTACATCTTGTGCTATTCAAGTTGATAAGACGGGTGTGGAAGCTAGTTCGAATGACGACTCAGTATCTACAACTATTCACTGTTGGGGTAGCCGAGCAAACACTCTGTTGCATCACTTCGAACCTGATCAAGTTACGCCTAGCAATGACAAACACAATAAAATCTCATTAGGTCAAGATCATGCTTGTGCAACATCAGTGAAGAACGGCTCTGATCAGACTTCTCTCGAGTGCTGGTGGATGGCAGGTTCCAACTTTGATGCACATAAAGTTCCTATCGGCATTTCAGTGATGTAAAGTTGGACTTCCGAGGCATGGCCATGAAAATGCTGCGTAGACATGACAACACGACGTCTGGGTCAGAAGTAGTTTCTATTCAACTGTACTACATATCTTCGTGTGAATACGATACATCCTTAGATTCGATGTCCAAGCCAAGATTCCTGTGCAGTTTATAATGATTGCCTCTTGGGTGTGAAGGGGCTTGCTAGTAGGTTGGGTATCTTTTTGTTTGGTATGGTATCCCTCTTCTGAAACAGTATCCAATAAACCCAGTAAATAAAAAAATGAGCGTCCGCGGTATCCTATTTTGGAGAATTTATACAGTGGCCCTCACTCAAAATATTGTCGAATTATTGGCCATTGCAATAAATTGAACAGGAATATAGGCCTAAAATTGCACAAGGCTCCTCTACTACATATTTGTAGTTCATAGAATGATTGGCGTAGTGTAGATATGCTTTTGAAAAATGGCCATTTTTTATCAAGTACTTCTACTTAGTGAATCAGTTTATGATGTATAACTTTTTAACTAGAAATAATCATAACAAGATAGTACCATATTCGGAATCAGCGTGCAAAACTGCATCGGATAGGATGTCTCCGGATGTATAATTCGACGATTGGAAGACCTTCATATTTCACTAGCTTTGTTAGTGATTGTGCGGTGAAGCCATAATTTTAGCGATTCTATCGTAGGTAGTTTTGTACTGCGGACGCTACTTTGCTTTTTTTAGCGATATTTACTAACTCAAAAACTAAACAAAGAAGCCTCTTTCTTCTATCTCTGTCTACCATACATTGCAATAGTCTACCATTCCTCCACTAATCATAATTGTATTGTGATTAAAGCTTGTAGAATAGAATGATCCTGCCCCATATCAGCCGTATATAGTCTAGCCAATTAAAGTTCTCGTGTATCAGTCATAAACACCATCACCCAAGATATTACACAAGCCCACAAATCAAGACCTTATTGACCAAGATTATCCACGGCTGCAGCATCGATACCTTATAGATCACTATTAG
>Ga0214477_100370_pt1 | contig 31272 bp, 34 predicted proteins | sample M1_20Mar14CPVII9_FD_165058 | JGI IMG/M metagenome (GOLD analysis project Ga0214477, IMG submission 165058) | Marine eukaryotic communities from Monterey Bay, California, United States - M1_20Mar14CPVII9sort6BwellC16 | ecosystem: Environmental > Aquatic > Marine > Unclassified | place: USA... | reverse complement strand
TATAGGACTGGCAATCATCAACGAGCAATGAAGCACTGGATAATTTCAGCTAAAGCTGGGCATAAGGAATCTTTGGAAATTGTGAAGAAAGGGTTTATGAAAGGGTTGGTAACAAAGGATGAATATGCCAATACGTTACGTGCATATCATGAGCGGCAGAAAGAAATGAAAAGTGATCAGAGGGATAAAGCTGTTGCCTCGGGTTTGTTTAGAAACAACACATGAGAGATAAAGGTTAGAAAAGAGAGCATTATTATCCTAACTATACTCTATTTTTATTGTTTGCATCTACGACTCTACGTCAACTGTCTATATTGATCACATCTCTCTACTCATAAGAATAGGATACCCCTCCTAAATCTTCTTCTCATCCCATCAACATCATCTAATCATCCTCACAAAGTGCACTCAAACTTAATCCAGGGATCAATCCACCACCAACAGGATTATTCTGATATTGATCAACACTCTCTTGGAAGTCAACTTCATTCAATTCAATACCCTGCATACGAGCACGATCGACTAATGCATTATTTGCCTCTAAACGCTCACGTCGTTTCTGTTCGAAGACTGATTCTTCACAGTCGGACCCGTCTAGTTCACAATTGTCCTCGACCGGTGGTTCAAAGATTATTGAATTTAGTGATGTTGATGTTTTGATGTTGATGAATGTTGCTGTTGTTTGATGGGATATGTGATTGATGACGGGAGAGAAGGCAATTGATGTCGGAGTAAGTAGACCGACGATGCTGACGACGATGCACAGAGAGATAATGCTATTCATGATGATGATTCCTATGATTATGGTAAGTAGTAGTAGATATTATTGCAATGCTAGCAATTGTTCCTCCATAATGGTCCCACTCTTTTTTACTCTTTTGACACCTAAATCGACACGCGTATACGTTTGTTCGCCAATTTTGGTTATCATCTCTATTTTCTCTTGCATGCTCATCAACCTATCTCTCGCTCAACTTACGGAGATTATCTCGGGCCTCGATAAGGGCGGTGAGGATATACTATTGGACATAATATCGTATTGTGTAGTCCACTTATATATAATTGCCGAGGGAGATAATAAATAATAATACAACTACCGCATACTCAACAAAATTTCGAAATATTTTGTTGACATATTATTATGACATCATCATCATCATTTATCATATGCTCCAATAACATCTATTCAGTATAATAATACAGTTCGTCGTATATAGAAAGTATTGATCAATTATATAGGGTTTGAAATTAGTTTAGTCTTATACTTCACAGCGGTACCCCTTAGTATATATATACACATAACACTACAAAAGAAATACTAAACATTACACCAAACACACACACTAAAACAGACTAAAACAAAACAGAACATGGAATCAACAGCCCCTAATATATGTGCCAATTGTGGTAAGGGTGAGGAGGAGAGTGACAATCTAAAAACCTGCACCGCATGCAAGTTAGTGAAGTATTGCAATAGAGACTGTCAAATTGCTCACCGTTCACAACATAAAAAAGCATGTAAAAAACGTGCAGCTGAACTTATTCAGAGAGGTAGAGCCCGAAGAGTGTCCAATCTGCCTTCTAACACTGCCAATAGATTTAGATCAAATAGCATTCGAATCTTGTTGTGGAAAGAATATATGTAAAGGTTGCATTTATACTATGAAGATGAGCGAAGGAAAAGATTTATGCGCATTCTGTCGGACGCCGCCATTCTGTACAGACGAAGAGCATATCAAAAGATTAAAGAAACTAATGGCTAAAGGTAATGGTGACGCATTTGCTATGTTTGCAGGGTATTATGTGCACGGAAGTAGAGGTTTGCCACAATAAAGATCGTCAAAAAGCTAAAGAGTTATTGTTATAAAGGCAGGGGAGTTGGGATGTGCTTCGGGATATTACAACTTGGGCGTTGCATATGACAAGGGAAGAGGCGTGGAAGTGAATATGAAGAAAGCTAAATATTACTGGGAATTAGCAGCGATGAATGGTAGTATACATGCAAGGCATAATCTTGGATCTGTAGAGGGAGAATCTGGAAATTATCAACGAGCATTAAAGCACATGACGATATCAGCGACAGCCGGTCATGAGGGATCTCTGGGAGCAGTCAAAGTATGTTTTCAGAATGGAATGATTACAAAAGATGAATACGAAAACGCTCTACGTGCCTACCAACAGCGGAAAGATGAAATGAAGAGTGATGCGAGGGACAAAGCCAAAGCTGCTGCAGATGGGGTTGGGACGGAGATTGAGATGGACAAGTAAACCGTTGATCCTAACACGTTTATACCTATATTATACCTTAAACTTAAAGTGGAATGTTCACGGAACATTAGACTCATGTAACTGCTATAACCAGCGGTAATGAACAATATGAAGAGGGTTTTGTTTGTCTTTATTTTTTGTTTGTTTGTGGTGCCCTTAGAATGCCCTTTGCCCTTCTCAAAGAGAGGAAAGCTGAAAGCGTATTACTCTCATAAATTTCGCATGTACACCAACTTAATATCAAATCAATACGAACCAAACAAATGAACACGGAATCAGCTGTGTATGCGCCTTAATTATAATTACAATGAGTAATACCGGAGTTGATTATCAGCGCTGCGGTGATAGTGGCGGTAGTGAGGAGATAACATCGAACAAAAATGAGTGCATATCATGTGAGCAAAATGATGTCGATAACATCACCGAGGACTTCAGTAGTAACGTGGCCATACTGGACGATACGTCTACTTGTGCCAGTTGTGGCAAGAAAGGAAATAGTGATGATATGAATAATTGCAATAAATGTAAGTCAGTAAAATATTGCAATGCCGCATGCAAAAAGAAGCACCGAAAGAAGCACAAAAAGGCATGTGAAAAACGAGTGGAAACGTGTGGCTGAGTTGCACGAAGAGGCATTATTCAAAGAGGTAGAGCCAGAGGAGTGCCCAATCTGCTTCCTACCCATACCATATGAGACCAAAACATCGACTTTCAAATCATGCTGCGGAAAGATTATCTGTAATGGTATTGTATTTATGCAATGAAAACGAGTGAAGGAAAAGATCTATGTGCATATTGTAGGATGCCGCCACCAAGTTCAGACGAAGAGTAGATCAGATTATTGAAGAAGCTCATGGATAAAGGCAATGATGAGGCATTTCATCAGTTAGCAGGGTACTATGCTGCGGGAACTAATGGTATGCCGCAAAACTGGATAAAGGCTAACGAGTTGTATCTTAAGGCAGGAGAACTTGGGGATGTGCTGGGGGATATTACAACTTGGGTAATTCCTATCATGAAGGTTGGGGTGTGGAACGCGATATGAAGAAAGCAAAACACTACTATGAGCTTGCGTCTATGAAGGGATATGTATATGCTAGGTATAATGTTGCTGTATTCGAGAGGAAGGCTGGCAATCACAAGCGGGCAATAAAGCACTATCTTATTTCAGCAAGGGCTGGGTATGACGGATCTTTAGAGTTTGTTAAGATGTATTTTATACCCTTTCTTGTCACGAAAGGAAAGACGAATATGAAAGCACTCCTTGTCACGAAAGACGAATATGAAAGCACTCTGCGTGCATATCACGAGCGGCAAAATGAAATGAAGAGTGACATGAGGGATAAAGCTGCTGCATCGGATATGTTTTGGTATTGATGAAATGAAGAATGATGCTAGTGCTTTTTGGTAGTTCTAGCTTGGAATTGGAAGACTTAGTGGGTAGAGAAGTAGAGATTTTGATCAGAGGCGAAGCTAATACTCCACACTCTTCCCTTCCTCTTTTCTCGTCTAGCTAGCTTACTTAATAGATAGCAAATGACGAACCTTATCTAGCTATAGCTATAGCTTATAGCTATGTAAGTACATTAATTATTACAATCTTCCTACTACGACATGAGTGAGTACCTGTAAATGCGAAGGTGTCCTACTCAATTATTAATGACCCACATACCCAAATTTCTCCGCATAAAACAAACACAACAAACCATGATGAGGCAATCACTAAAGCGTCCACGATCATCAATAACCCTCCTATCAATAGCAGGTATATTAATATCAATACAAAGCGTATTGCAATTAAACTTAGTCCAATTCGGCTTATTCGATTTCAATTCCACACAACAAAATAGCAGTCATTCCGAAAATGTTAGTGAATCATCAAGATTAGATAATAATGAAGAGGAGGCAGATGCAATAGAGGATGAAGAAGCTGATATATTCTACCGTCGATATCTAATATCAAACGCTATATTAGAAAACAATAATGATGAGATAGTGGAAGATTTTGATACAGCAGCCGAGTATGCACAGCAAGATTCTACTTCGACTTTGCATTTACCTAATCCCAACCCTGACGAATTGGCCTCCAGTAATCAATTGGTAGTACAACCGTATAGTTTATCGGATGCATTATATGAAAGTAGTTTATGGGAATATACATTTTGTATATTAGGTGAGTTTGTATTGTTGTAGTGGAGTTGGGGGGAGGCTGGTTGAGTTTTTTTTTTATAAAGTGCTGCACACAAGATATGAGTGGAATTTAAAGTCGATTGGTACTGCAATAATGAGTATCATACCGCCACATATACGTCAATTATTCAGTTTTTAATGGTCTATCGAATGATGGAGGTCCGATGGCTTGTGCTTGAGTATTGATCAAATGAGAGAGGCTGTATCCTTGATACCAAACTTATGTTCACATCTTATGCTTACTTATCTCGCTTTCCTCCATCACAACAACACAAACAGTCTACGATCCATCATCCGATAAATTTATAGCATTATACAACAAAGATCATCAATGGAAGAATGGTAATCGCAAATTATGGAAAGCATTACGTAAATTCACATACATGTTACGTCGTGTCTTCCCAACTCGATTCACATCTACACAATCGGAATTGGTAATACCAATAGGATCAGGTGATTATCCACATGTTATTCCAACAAAGTTACCACATACTAATGGAGTAGCGCCTGTATTAATGTTTGGTTCGGCATTTCGTGATCCACAAATGTATTCAAATATGATTGCAATGCCCATGCCTGAGAATCATCATTTAGATTGTTTCCTTGAGTGGGTGGAACATGATTATAGTACGGTATGTGATTTATTACAGAGTGGTGCTTTGATATTTGGTGAGGAAGAAGGATTGGAGTATGATAGTTTGATTGTAAGTTTGTGTTGTGTGAGGACAAGGCATTAGCTGGGTCTATCCTTGTGTCTCTTTTATAGGTCTTCTAACAACTCCTCCCTCCTTACACCCATTCACACAGCCATGGAGAGGCACAGACTTTGGTTACTTGCCAACAATCTCAAGAACATCAAACGGTCCAGCCTTCTCATCTCCCAACCCTGTTAACTTTGTTCGGGGTAGTTCTGATTCCAAGAATCTACCTCATCCAAATGATATTGGGGATGAACACGAACGTCGAGTGAATGCCATTCAAGCATTGAATGATCAAATTGATACACTACTACCAAGATGGAAGGGTGTTGCAATCACCGCCGAGGCTGAACTCGAAGCCGAGGAGAATACAGAAGATGAGAATGCCATGCCTTGGGCAAACATTAAATTCTCAGCCTTCTTGGAGAAACCAATTGGTAAACAACCCACCATTGGTTCTGACAAGTACGCCGCTTGGGAATCAGTTGGTATTGCCGTGGGACAGGGTATGCCACTAACCGATCTAGCCAAGTACAAGTACCATATTGATCTAGGTGGTGGCGGAGGTACCACTTGGTCAGGCACCATAGAAAAGCTCGCGATGCCAGGTCTCTTGTTTCACCACATGACACCCACGAAGGATTATATCCATGATCATCTCAAACCATGGAAACATTACATTCCCGTCAATGCCCATTTGTCGGATTTGAAACAAAAGTTTGATTGGGCAGAAAGTCATCCCCAACAGGCCAAGAGAATATCCGATGCTGGCACGACATTCATGAGAGAGCTTGGCACGCCTGAAGGGTTTGGTAAGATATTCGAGCTAGACTTTGTTGAACCTATACAGAGAGTCATTGATGCATATCAGCCGGTAGCTGAAGGAATGACATGGAGAGATGTCTTGTCATCAATGGGAGCTGAGAATCGTATGATTGAAGTTATGGAATGTACCGGCACGAGTTATAACTATAATTCATGTCAAATGATAGGTGGAGAGGATGTTGAAAGATTTCAGAGTAATGGATATTACGAGGAGGTGGAGTAGATTAGCAGTAGGAGATCATCATTGTAATAGTAGTATAGAAAGTAGTTTCCAACAAAAACTTATGAATTATATATACCGATATCATTTGATAATCATGCGTCCTCGTCTACATACCAGATGTCATTCCTAAACATGCTCGATGCTACAGCTTTATCTCGTTGGTCACTCTTTACCTCATCAGTTAGTTTTTGGTAAACCCGTAAGGTGTTTGCATATACATCTTTTGTAACAGGTCCATTCACATAACCTTTCTTAACCATATCCAAAGCTTTCTTGTGTCCACCTCTTGCCGCCAAAACCATATGCTTATACGCACGGTCAATATTGCCAGCTCGTCCCTCTATATCCGCAAGATTATGCCTTGCATTCACGCACCCCTTTATTGCCGCAAGTTCATAGTAGTACTTAGCTTTCTTCGTATCAACTTCTACTCCACTTCCTTGATGATAGGAAACACCCAGGTTGTAATAAGCCTCTGCACTTCCAAGTTCCCCACCCTTCAGCCACAATTCATTTGCCTTTTGATAATCTTGTGGCAAACCCGATCGCCCCCCAGCATGATACCCTGCTAACTGATGAAATGCTTCTCCATTACCTTTATCCATTAGATTCTTCAGTCTTTTGATTTCCTCTTCATCTGAACTTGGTGGTGGTGTTCTACAAAATGCGCATAAATGATTGCCTTCATTCACATACATTGCATAAATGCAGCCCCTGCAGATAATCTTTCCACAGCATGATTTGAAAACTGATTGGACTACATCTATTGGTAGAGGTAGCATACAGATTGGACATTCATCACGCTCAACCTCCTTGAATAACTTCTCATCATATAATTCAGCCGCACGTTTTTTACATTCCTTTTTATGTTGTTTACGGTGAGCTATCTGACAATCCCTACTACAATATTTTACCGATAGACATGCCGTACAAGTCTTTAGATTGATACTATTCTCTTCACCCTTACCACAGTTGGCACAAGATAACAACATGTCAATATCGGTTGCACTCATAGTATCGAGATCGCTAGGACAACCCTATTTTTGTTATTTTTGTGTTTTGTGTGTTGTTATGTATGTATTGTGGTGTATTATTCGGCACAATCGACAACCGCCTACTGATAGTAATTACTTATGCTTCTTATGATGTTATTGTACCGTCTAGAAGACCCGCATTGGTAGCGAGATATCAAGTTATGTACAAAGTTCTACCTACACCATGGCTACAAAAATTTCCCATTTAGTTATCAAAGACTCCCTTTTGAATAAGTGATGTGGTTGATGGTTGTCTTTCTAAACTGATATTATGTACTATCGTAATGTTTTATGTTATTATCTCAAGCTCGAGCCTTCTACTAGCCTGGATTATTGAGTTGCTTGAGTTGGCTGTTTCCTTATAATATTTAATTGATTGGTATACGATACTTAAGAATAAAAAGTTAGGCATTAGATTATAATCATACAACAAAAATATACTCATCACAAGCACCAATTTACAATACCAACCACAAACTGAAATCGTAGGTACACAAAGCAAGTAAGAGCACATAACGGAATAGTTAAATTACTACTTTTGATATATAATAATATTCACACCACAACAGAATTGGGCCGCTCTGTCATAGATAGTATACACGACAACAAAAATAATATATACAAATTTACATGCACCAACATTATTACATTATGTCATCAACTACTCCAATCGATATGTGTGCCAATTGTGGTAAGGGCGAAGAGCATAGTAACAAATTAAAGACCTGTACGGCATGTTTATCGGTGAAATATTGTAGTAGAGATTGTCAGGCTGCTCACCGTAAGCAACACAAAAAGGCCTGCAAACAACGAGCTGCTGAATACATAATGAAAAGTTATTTGCCGATCCTCCGCCACCTGAAGAGTGTCCAATCTGCATGTTACCCCTACCACTTGATGGAGAGTTAAGAGATAGGTTCCAATCATGCTGCGGGAAGATAATATGCACTGGTTGTATTTATGGAATGGTGCGGAGTGAAGGGACAGACACTCCTTGTCCATATTGTAGAACACCACCAGTAAATACATCACGTTCTAATATCGACGATGAAGAGGAAATCAGAAGATTGAACAAATTAGTGAACAATGGCAATGCTGAATCAATCTTCCAGCTTGGAGGGTATTATGCTAGAGGGTTATATGGAATGCCACAAGACTATCAAAAGGCTAATGAGTTATTTCTAAAGGCAGGAGAGCTGGGATGTGCTACGGCATATTACAATTTGGGAAACTCATATGACAATGGAAATGGTGTGGAAGTTGATAAAAAGAAAGCTAAGCATTACTATGAACATGCGGCTATAAAGGGGTGCGTGAATGCAAGGCATAATCTTGGTGCATTAGAGGGGCATTCTGGCAATGATCAACGGGCAAAGAGGCACTTTCTGATCGCAGCAAGGGCTGGGCATAAGAGCTCGTTGGATGTGGTCCGTGCAATGTATGCTGATGATAAGATTGCGACAAAAGAAGAATATGCAAATACTCTTCGAGCATACCAAAAGAGGAGCGATGAGATGAAGAGTGTCGCGAGGGATACGGCTGCACATTTCATGAAAGATGGTACTATGTGGGTGATTAAAGATCGTCCTATTGAAGTCCCTCGTTCCATCTAAGTTACCATTTCCATAGTTTATAACTCATACTAAATGTACATGTGATTTGTTCGTCAGCAGCTAATCTTTTACTAGATACTACTATTCTCTATATTAGAGATAAAATAGTAGATGTTAAACCTAACTCTCCTCACTCAACCTGATTACTTCAGCAGCTTGATCCCTCTGATCACTCTTCATTTCTCTTTGACTTTCATGATGTGCACGTAATGTACTTGCATATTCATCTTTTGTAACCAGTCCTCTCTCAAATCCCATCTTAACTGCATTCAAAGATTCCTTCGACCCAGCCCTTGCTGCGGTTATCAAGTGCTTCATTCCTCGATGATGATTACCAGCCCTTCCCTCTATACCCGCAAGATTATGCCTTGCCGTTATATCTCCACCCATAGTTGCTAGCTCATAGTAATGTTTAGCTTTCTTCTTGTCCATTTCCACACCATATCCATTGTCATATGCAACACCCAAGTTGTAATATGCCTTGGTGCATCCAAGTTCTCCTGCCTTTCTCCATAACTGACAAGCCTTTTGACGATCTTGTGGCATACCGTGTGTTCCATGAGCGTATTGTTGTGCAAGCATATTGAATGCCTCGCCATTGCCCTTATCCATTAACTTCTTTAATCTTTTTATATTTTCTTCATCAGAATTTGCTTCTGGCGTTCTACAGAATGCACATAAATCTTTACCTTCACTCATCTTCATTGCATAAATACATCCACAGCATATCACCTTTCCACAACATGATTTAAACATTATTTGATCGGCTTCCGGTGGCATTGGTAGGAAACATATTGGACATTCCCGAGGTGGAAGATCGGCAAATAACTTCTCATCATATAACTCCGCTGCACGTTGTTTACATGCCTTCTTGTGTTGTGGACGGTGGGCCTTCTGACATGCAGCACTACAATACTTCACCGATAGACAGGCACTACATTTCTTTAGTTTGTTACTATCCTCTTCCCCTTTACCACAGTTAGCACAAGATAACATATCAACATCGGTTGCACTCATCTATTAATAAAATATAGTTTAATAAGTTTGGTGTACTATTAATTATCCGTGTAATCTGTGTGTAAACTCTTTGTATTTAATGGTACGCGGTATAAACTAAACCGATATTTGTTTATATTACACTATCCTATTGCTACTACTACCTCCGATATAATACCAATGAAGTTGGGTAAGAGGGCTGTTTAACAGTTCAGATTGAGAGATGGTGCATGTGTCATATTTAAAAATGATTTTGCAGTAGCAAGGTAAGTAAGATATAAAGCCCGTCATTTACCTATAATTTTTTTGTCAAGTGAAAATCTATTCATTTTCAACATACTGGGGGGTGCACACCGACCCCAGGATGATTGTTCGATAACTAAACAAAGCATACCCTGGGATAGATCAATAGGCACGCCGGTATTCTATATAATATACTCATAATCGGGCCGCCGTTTCATACCATTTTTATCATATCAAACAATACACAGAAAATACAACAAACACACTATTTTTAATAATCACAACCAACATTACGATTATATTATGTCATCGTCTACTCCAATCGATATGTCGTGTGCCAATTGTGGCAAAGGTGAAGAGAATATTAACAAATTGAAGACCTGTACGGCATGTTTATCGGTTAAATATTGTAGTAGAGATTGTCAAATTGTTCACCGACCACAACATAAGAAGGCGTGCAAAAAACGAGCAGCTGAATTATACGATGAAAAGTTATTCAAAGAGGTTGAGGGTGAAGATTGTCCTATCTGTATGTTACCCATGCCATTGGAAGGAGTATCTTACAAATCATGTTGTAGTAAACGTATCTGTGAAGGGTGTATTTGTGCCATGGCGCTAAGAGCTAAGGGGTCGATGCCACTTTGCCCATTCTGTAGAAAGCAGTCTGTTCCACCAGGCGAAGAACAAATCCGATTGGTTGAGAAGCACATGAAGTCTGGCGATGTCTTAGCATACAAAAATCTCGCATTGTATTATGCAAATGGTGAACACGGTTTATCACAAGACTATCAAAAGGCAAATGAGCTATGGCTAAAAGCAGGGGAACTTGGGTGTGCCGAGGCATATTTCAACTTGGGCCAGTCATATCATGAAGGAAAGGGTGTGGAAAGTGATATAAAGAAAGCTAAATACTATTGGGAACTTGCTGCCATGTTGGGTAGTCTACAAGCAAGGTTTAATGTAGGTGCATTCGAGGGAAATTCTGGCAATCATCATCGTGCATTTAGACATTACATTATTGCAGCAAGGGCTGGAGATAAAGACTCGTTGGATATGGTTAAGCAAGGCTACATGAATGGGATTGTCAAGAAAGACGAATATGCTAATACCCTGCGTGCCTATCAACATATTCATAATGAAATGAAAAGTGTTGAGAGGGATAGGGCACGGCAGGTATTTGCCTCGAGGGAAAAGGCTCTCAAGCTAGGGTTATTGGATGAGATACTGGCAAAAGCGAAGGCAGGAAAAGGACTAGAAAACAGCAAAGAATTTGATGAATTCATCTTGGAGGAGTTTGGTCCTAACTGGTTAAATAAATGGGGACTCAACAAAGGATGAGTATGCAAGTACTCTTCGATCACACCAAAAGGCAATATCTTGAGTTGAAAGGTATGTATGATCCGGTGAACACTTTTTGAGAAACCCATTCCAGATGTTCATTTCATAACTCATACTAAATGTACAGTTGATTTGTTTGTCAGCTAATCCTTATTAGATACAACTTTGATTCCAATTGAAATTGATATTGACCAGCCCCATTCTATCAGCTCGCCTCGATACCAACATAAACTACTTTCCTCCTTCACTAACATCTGACCAATCTCATCTCTATGTACAATTCCCAGCTCTTCTTCTATCGAACAATGTCTAATCCTTCTTCTCTTCATCCTTAACTTGAGGTCTCCACAATCCAATTAATGCACCCTTAATACCACCCATATCATTTAAAGCAATCTTACTCAATCCAACAAATGTAACTACACCCAATACCACATTAAATACCCTCACTGGACCAATTAATCCCTTACTAATCTTAGGTACATAATCAGTCGCGACATAATTCATACCAATCCAACTATGTGCACTTATCGTACTTGCTAATAATATACCAAAAGATTTATCGACAAGTCCATCAGTGTAGGATGTTGGTGTGAATAGATAGAGTGGTGTTGCAACGGCGAGGGCAGTTGTCATGTGATGATGTAAATGTGTTGCCTTTTTACCTGTATCACCTGCTATTGCTGAGGAGTTACGTTTAGTTGTTGTAGTTGATGTGGATTTTGATCGGTGTGATATTTGTGTTTTACGAAAGTTGTTGATTGTGTTGTTATTTGAGACAGCACGGCGGATTGCCGGAGTTGTTGAATTTAGACAGCGTGTAGCAAACATTATAGTATATATCGGTTGTACTTATTGAGTAATAGAGGAGAGATAGAGGCTATTGAAACGCTAGTTCAGTATCGTAGTTGCAATCGACGCAATGGATTTAGTTGATTTTGTATTTTATCATCAGATATCATACAATACGATTACGATCTTCCTTTGATACGGTGACGAGTGAGAGTAAAGAGTAGGAGGCGGCGCCGTGCGCGGCTTTCATTAGAGAGTTAGAGAGGCAGCGGCTTCCAGAGGAATATGTGGCCATAACAATACACAAGGAGTTTTAGTTATTATTTGTCGCTAATATCTTATTGGTAAAACCAACCAAAAATTTTGAGAACACATCTTATGCCTTATGCACAAAAACAAATAATATGGAAACATCAACTACGTGTGCTAATTGCGGTAAGGGTGAGGAGGAGAGTAACAATCTCAAATCATGCGCAGCGTGCAAGTTAGTAAAGTATTGCAGTAGAGCCTGTCAAGTAGCTCATCGTCCACAACATAAGAAGGCGTGCAAAAAGAGAGCTGCAGAGTTACACGATGAAAAGTTATTTAAAGAGGTAGAGCCTGAAGAGTGCCCAATATGTCTGCTACCCATGCCGCTTGATGCAGATAAATCTCTCTTCAAATCATGCTGTGGAAAGTCTATTTGTTTGGGTTGTATTTATGCAATGAAAATGAGTGAAGGAAAAGATTTGTGTGCATTCTGTAGGATGCCACCACCATTTTCAGATGAAGATCATAAAAAACGAGTAAAGAAGCTCACCGACAACAACCATCCATATGCATTCAACTTTCTTGCTGGGGAATATGAATATGGACTGAGGGGTTTGCCACAAGATCATCAAAAGGCTAATGAGTTATGGCTAAAGGCAGGGGAGCTTGGTTGTGCTGGGGCATATTACAACTTGGGTGTTGCATATGATCAAGGAACGGGTGTTGAAATTGATAAAAAGAAAGCAAAACATTACTACGAGTTAGCAACTATGGGTGGGGATATAATGGCAAGGCATAATCTTGGTATGATGGAGGGACAGGCTGGTAATAAGGAACGAGCATTGAAGCACTTTATACTTACAGCAAGAGCTGGGGATAAGGAATCTTTGGCTGCAGTTAAGAACGGGTTCAAGGCAGGGATGGTGACAAAGGATGAATATGCAAGTATCCTACGGGCACATCAACAGCGGCTAGACGAAATAAAAAGTGTTGAAAGAGACAAAGCTGAAGCATCGGGGTTGTTTAACCAATTCCAAGAATAGCCAGTATGATTCAATAGTACAAACAATAGATATGAGTTTATTTGATGATGCTTTCCTCAAAAGAAAAGAATCAGACTAGTCATATATTAGGTCTTCTCCTTTCGATGATGAATATGAAAATACTCTACGATCATATCAAGCAAGGCAAGATGAAATGAAGAGTGATGCAAGGGATAAAGCTCGAGTATCTACTGGTATTTTTATGCGCTAATGGATGGTAGCCGAAAGTTAAAGCACAGCACCTTTTTATATTACCCAAAACAATAAGAAGTTATGTACTTGGGAAGTACAATCCAATGTTTGTATATAATAGATTTAAGATTGGTTAGATGTTAGTGGAGAAGGAAACTAGTTTCCAGTTTAAGTTGGTAAGAAGCAGCGATAGAAAGAAAATGGGGCTGGTCAATCGGAATCAAGTATATCTATAAGGATTAGCCGAACTAATCAACTGTACATTTAGTATGAGATATGAAATGAATATCTAGAATGAGTTCCTCATTTAGTGTTCACCGGATGTTCTCTAGATCATACCATTTAGTATACCTTCTATTTGCTTTATTAAAGCTTTCCCCTTTGCTTCACTTTTGCAGCAAGTTCTCTAGGCACTGAACATGCCCGATGCCGCAGCTTTGTCCCTTGCATCGCTCTTCATTTCCCTTTGCCGCTCATGATGTGCACGTAATGTGTTTGCATAGTCATCTTTCGTAATATATCCATTCGTAAAGCATGACGTAACTTCGTTCAAAGCTTTTACATGCCCAGCCCTTGCTGCAAGTATGAAGTGTTTTACTGCTCGTTGAATATTGCCGGCATCTTCCTCAATTAAACCAAGATTGTACCTTGCAGTCACATCCCCACCCATAGTTGCTAGCTCAAAATAGCAATCAGCTTTCTTCTCATCTTTTTCTACACCCCTTCCTATTTCATAGGCAATGCCCAAATTGAAATATCCATCAGGGCATCCAAGTTCACCTGCCTTTAGAAATAATTCGTTAGCTTTTTGATAGTCTTGCGACCCTTCTGTCACCCCAGCATAATAATATTGTGCAAGCTGATTGAACGCCATACCATTACCTTTATCCATCAGGTTATTCAACCGTCTGATATGCTCTTTATAGGAACTTGCTGGTGGCGTCCGGCAGAATGCACATGGGTATAAATCTCCCCCTCCTTCGCTCACCTTCATTGCATAAGCACAGCCATTACATATAACTTTCCCACAACATGATTCATATGTATGGTAGAGGTAAAAGACAGATTGGACATTCTTCTGGCTCTACCTCCTTGAATAACTTTTCATCATACAACTCGGCAGCAATTTCGGCTGCTCTTCTCTCACATGCCTTCTTATGTGTTTTGATCTGTGTTTCTTCTTGCAGGCCGCATTGCAATACTTGACCATATGACATTTGTTGCATACATTCATATTATCACTATTTCCCTCTTTACCACAAGCGGCACACGTTTCTTTTGATACCTCAAATATATCATCATTATTACTATCTGATACATCCACTCTATTCATACCCTCAGCTACGGCATCAATATCATCGATATTACTACTACTAGGAGGCTGATCAGTATCATCTTGTTGTTCAGGTGCATCATCAATTTTACAAATCATTTTTTGTTCATTTGATGTGCTCATATTTTCAATACTACTCTTATTCTAAGAAATAATAAATAGTACCCTGTTTATATAGCAACAATAGCAGGCAATGATTTCTCTTCTCCTCTCCTGACATAAATAATAGGTACTGTACCCTATGTTCTCCAGTGTTCTCCTTTGCAAGAGTAGGTTGTCTCATTTCTGGCCTTTAACTAAAAATCATTATTGTAGGTGAAACCCAACTACGATCGTACACACTTATTTAAATCATCAAATAGGGAGGCAAATCTGATCCGCCTCTGCGGCAAATACAACTCAAAGATGTACGGTGATATAAGTGGATATAACAATGGCAAAGGTGGCGGTGGTGGTAAACGCGCAGTCGCCGGTCCAGCCGATTTCTACCGCCGAGTACCCAGAGAAATGACAGGAAAGTCCGCGTTTGTACTTCTTCTTCATTGTGTATTTATGTGGTTCATATGAAGTATCTGTGATTTGGCTACTCTTTTGGCCATCACTTGCCTTTGTTTGATTGTCATTGAAAATCACATGTTCTAACAGAAGTTACAATCATCTCTCTTTCATCTTCATAAACTGCGAAATGCGCATCTTCCAGAGGTATGTTTGTGTGCACATCTTGTGTTCTCTTTGTTTGTCATTGCAAATCAGCCCTAACTCCATCTCTATATATACTCTATATATTATACAGTCAACCAGAATTGGGTTTATAATGTCAATAATCTCTCTTTTCACTATGGTTATACTCTTCACTTGTGAAACTTATGAATTTGTCCAAACAAAAGTTACATCAAATATAGAGATAGATCCGAATGCTGATGAGTTGATACGTGTGAACTTTAATGTTACATTGTATGATGTACAGTGTGACTTTGTGGAGGTTGGTAGGTACTTTTTATTGTGGTTGTTTCATATCATCATACTTGTGTATACGCCCGAGACTGCTTTGCTCACCTCATTGCAATGTCATATTGCACATTACACATATAGACTTATGGGACACATTGGGCACAAATATGATAGATATACAAAAGGATATAACAAAGTATACAGTTGACAAGCATGGTATGAAACAATACTTTCATGGACGGAATAAGAAACAAAAAAAGGTTGAACATGAAAAACATCATAAAGATGTCATGCAATATATATCAGATGCCAATGGCGGTAATCTACATTCTACAGACTTATCTCCCGATACAATACAAGCTTTTCATTCACAATATGATCATGTTTTCGTTGATTACTTTGCTTCGTGGTGTATACATTGTCAAAGATTAGCACCGACATGGGAAAAGTTTGCACAAGAACTATCACAACAAAATATACATTCGTTGGGTATAGGGAAAGTAGATTGTGTATCACATGATCAAATGTGTAAAGATGAACGTATTATGGCATTCCCTACTTTACGATGGTATATCAATGGTAAAGTTGATAGTAGTATGCCAGATTATAGAGGTGATCGAACAGTAGATGCTCTAGTAGAGTATGCAAAAAAGCGAGTTGGCAAATCAAGTGACGAGAATGGAGATGATGATGACGAGAGAGCTGATGACAATAATGATGCTGACGATCAAGAGTGGTTATATAATCATGCACATCATCCAGGATGTCAAGTATCAGGACATTTAATGGTCAATAGAGTACCAGGTAACCTACACATGGATTCGTCATCGACAAATCATGAGATCAATTCACAAATGACAAACTTGACGCATCGAGTTCACCACTTTTCATTTGGAAGTAGTGATAATGATAGTCCACCAGGGTACTTGATAAGTCGTATACCATCCTATCGAGACAATCTACCACAAACAATAGTGAACAATACAAATCCATTAGCTGGCAAGTACTATCCGACATATCACTTTCATCAAGCATTTCATCATCATTTAAAGATCATTAGTACACACATTACAGATAGAGGTATACTCTTCAATGATAACACGGTTATATATCAAATATTAGAAGAAAGTCAATTGGTCATGTATGAAATACAGAATGTACCCGAGATAAAGTTCTTGTGGGATATGAGTCCAATGAGTGTAGCGATGACATTGGAAAGTGAGTTACCCTGGTATGACTATATATCAAAGCTACTAGCCATTATCGGTGGAACATTTGTTACATTGGGCTTGATCAATTCTATCTTGTTGAGGATATTCAAACCGAAGAAAATATAGTATATACGAGTAGTATATACGGATATGACCGATTGGATGTCGAGATCATATCACTGAGTTTGGATATGTTCAGCTGAGAAGATGATAGCAATAGGTAGCGGATGTAGAGTCTCATCTCAAAATCTAAGCCATATTTACATTTACAATCATCTATCAACAAGTAGTAGCAAACTTTGTGCAGTTGTTTGAGAAATCATCTTCATCTGTTCATCTATTCTAACATTGGTAATGTACAAGGCCGACAAGTAGTGCTCGTTTTCTGGAGGGGGCAGACTCTCTTGCGGATATCAATGCCAAAGTATCCGGATCGTTTATTTTACAAACTCGCTGCCGCAACTGCTCTTTAAGAACGGCAGCTTGGATATCTCTTCGTCGTTGTATTAGCTGTCGATCAAAGATATGTTCTAGACCCATGGCATCGTGTGGACTGATCGACTTGGATTTAGATGATTTCAATATATGAGCATCATATGCATATTCTATCTTGAAGACTTTAATCTCATTATCTCTATACCACAGATCCGACTTGTATGTGTCGGAGAGTTTCTCGATGATTACCATTTGGCTGTACTCGGAAAATGATACTCTTCTACTCTCAATGAGTACAGGAGTAGGAGGAGGTGTAGAACATAGCTGAGGAAATCCGACGATAAGTTCATTCATATTTGCAATGTTATGTACTTCTAAATCTAAATTATAGAACTGATCATCTCTGTATCATCCACATGAACATAGTAGAAGATGTGTCTCAATGACTCACGTTTAGAGTGGCCAAGCAGTTTCTACCCTAACAACTGTGCTAATCATGCAAAGTTTGAAGGGATTATTCTGGAAGATAAAAGTGGCGGCTAGAATCTAAGTAAGAATTAACAGCTAAATGTCTCAACTTGACTTGACCTGCAAGGTTAATGCCAACTGCAAGGTTAATGCACTTTCACCTTTCCCACTTCATTGATAGGTATAATCCTCCCTAAACTGAATACATACATATTGCCATGTAGCTCCTCTTCTTTTCAATAGGTGTATGAGGTTTGCTGTGCTTTAACTTTCGGCTACCGTCACATTGGCGCATTAAAAATACCAGTAGATACTCGAGCTTTATCCCTTGCATCACTCTTCATTTCATCTTGCCTTGCTTGATATAATCGTAGAGTATTTTCATATTCATCTTTTGTAATCATCCCTTCCATAAACCCATCCTTGACAATGTCTAACGATAGCTTGTTCCCTGCCTTTGCTGCTAGTGTGAGGTGTTTGAGTGCTCGTTGCTCATTACCGGCCTCTCCCTCCATACAACCAAGATTATTCCTCGCTTGAATACTTCCACCAATGGCCGCAAGCTCATAGTAATGTTTTGCTTTCTTCTTATCCACTTCTACACCTTCTCCTTCATCATAGGAAATTGCCAAGTTGTAATATCCACCAGGACATCCAAGCTTACCTGCCTTTAGATACAACTCTGCAGCCTTTCGAGAATCTTGTGGAACACCATTCAAACCTCTTTCATAATATCCTCCAAGCTGATAGAATGCCAAAGCATTACCATTATCCACTAGTTTCTTCATTCGTTTGACATGCTCATGCGGGGACATAGTCCTAGTTTGAGCTCTACAAAATGCACATAAATCTTTTCCTTCACTCAGCACCATTTCATAACAACAACCGTTGCATATGTTCTTTCCACAGCATACATGGAAAATTGTCTGTCTCGTATCAATCGGCATGGGCAGTAGACAAATAGGGCACTCTTCACGCTCTACCTCCTTGAATAATTTCTCATCATATAATTCAGCTGCTCGTTTCTTACAAGCCTTCTTGTGTTGTGAACGGTGAGCAATTTGACATTCTCTATTGCAATATTTAACCATCTTACACGCTACACATGATTTGAGCTTGTTACTCTCTTCCTCACCCTTGCCACAATTAGCACACGTAGTTGTTGTTTCCATGTTTTGTTTTGTATGTGTGTATAATGTGTTGCTTTGTGTTCTTCTATGTCGACGGCCAATTGAAATCAAGGCAGCAAACCGCAAATTAAACGAGTGTTAAATACTGATATATTTGGTATATCCTCGGTATATGAATGTACTATATTGTAATTCCAATCGATGTTCAATTTATGCATAAGACGTGTCACAAATTTTTATTTTCTATTTTGCAAGTGAAGAAGTATAATTCTTTGGTTGCCGGCCGCCGCCGCCACGACACTACCACACTACTAACCACAAACAACAACACAGTAATATAATGAGTTGCTACACGCACGAGGATGAAACCGCACACGTGCATGAACTCTTGCACACCATGCAAAAAAACTTGCACTGTGCAATTGCAGTACGTGCAGAGTCCAAATCGCTAAAAAATAGAGGGCAGGGTATTATGCCCGCTTCACACTCTATCGTTTGCAAGAACACAGTTAGGTCACTAGTATCATATACTAATAAAACTGATTGCAATTGCACAGCGCTCGTTCTTTTCATGATGTGCTCGAGTCCATGCTACTTGAGAGGTTTAGTTGTGCATGAAATATACACGTGTGAAAGCCCGCTGCTCGTGCGGTGCAGCGAGCTTTCAGCGAGAGTGCAAATTTCATGCACGCTGAGCTCTCCTGCATTGCACGCATGACAGTGCACGTTATTACAGAAAACGATACTCTTACTAATTGCATAACAGCCTCTCTCTAACCAAACCAAAAAGAGACACAGCAAGGAATGGATTTCGTTCTATCGCCATTTGACTCATCCAATAAACTCTCATAAAATCGTAATCAACTCAATAACTCAACTAACACAAAGATGGCCGAAGAAACAACCTCCTCCTCCGCAGTAGTAGCGGACACAAACAAATCAGATACATATAAGGTAACAGATGAACAACGTGCCGAAGTTACCGCGGCATCATCCAAATTATCCGCTGAAATTGCATCCATAACTTCCTCTAAACAAGGTGCACCTAATGAAAATAACAGTACTACAGCTGCAAATAAGCCCAATGCAAATGTTGAATTTGAACCACCAATGGCATGTATACGTCGATTATTAAAACAGGTATTACCAAAATCTACTAACGTATCCAAAGATTCATTGGCTACTATATCACGTGCTTCGGGTATTTTCGTATTGTACTTAACTGCCTGTGCTAATGATGTTGCCAGAGAGGGACGACGTACTACTATTGTTGCTAAGGATGTTATGGGTGCATTAAAAGAATTGGAATTTGAAGAATTTGTTCCTTTGATGGAGAAGTTTTTGGGTGAGTTAGTTATGGTTAGTTAATGTTTGGTTGCGTATCATAATTTTTGCTCACATCTTTGTTCATTTTTGTATAAATTGCAATATACCCACTCACAATATATGTGATATAAACAGAGGGTCATCGTAAGGAAGAGAAGAATAAAAAGGAAGAGAAGGAGCGTATTAAGAAGGCTAGGGAATCACAGGATAGTAGTTCGGGATTGGCAGTGGCGGCGGCCAATAATAAGGAATCTGGTGATGTTGCTGCGGATGGGGAAAAGAAGATTAGTGGGGATAATAGTGCAGATGCTGTTGGGCATAAGGTTGATGGTACAGAAGAAAAGAAGGATGCAGCAGTAGTTGGGGATGTTGAGACAACAGATAGTTCAGCAGCACCAGCTGAAGGAGAGAAGAAGGAGGCAGATACTGATATGGCTGATGCGGCTGCTGATAAGCCCGATAGTGCCGAGGGGACATCAGAAGCAGCGGCAGCTGTGGAAGGGGAATCAAAACATGCAAGAGAAGAGGGTGATGGGGATAAGAGTGCAGATGAACCATCGGTAAAGAAGCAAAAGGTTGTTGTCTAAGGGGATTGGAGAAGATGCGAATGGTGGATAATATATATGTAATCTCAATTATTAATGAACACTAACTGCGTCTCATTTTCGCTACAAGTTTAGCTGCTGTATCCCTCGTATCACTCTTCATTTCTTGTTGTTTCTCGTGACAGGCACGTAACGTTTTAGCATATTCATCTTTTGTAATCATCCCATCCATAAACCCTTGCTTGATTGCATCTAAAGATTCATTGAACCCACTCCTTGCTGCAAGCATGAAATGCTTAATTGCACACTGATGATTGCCTGCCCAATTTTCTAATAAACCAAGATTATGCCTTGCCTTAATATGTCCATTTATTGCTGCAAGCTCTAAGTAGTACTTAGCTTTCTTTTTATCAGCTTCTGTACCCCATCCATTGTAATATGAATTGCCCAAGCCATAATATCCTTTTACAAATCCAAGTTCTCCTGCCCTAAGCAATAACTCATTAGCCTTTCGATGGTCTTGCGGCATACCCAACATTCCCCGAGCATACAACCCAGCAAGTAAATGAAATGCCCCTCCATTACCCTTATCCATTAACTTCTTTAATCTTTGTATATTGATCTGTTCTTCGTCTGATGTGATAAATGGTGTCCGACAGAATGCACATGAATCATTTCCTTTACTCATCTCCATTGCATAAATACAACCATGGCATACACGCTTTCCACAGCAAGTTTGAAACGATACTTGGCTTGAATCAAATGGCAAGGGTAGCATGCATATAGGACACTCCTCCCGAGGCGGTGGTTCTTTGAATAACTTCTCATCATATAACTCCGCGACTCTTTTCTCACATGCCTTCTTATGTTTTGATCTATGTTTCTTCTTGCACGCTGCATTGCAATACTTCACCGACTTACATTTGTTGCATGTATTCATATCACAACTTTTTCCTTCCTTACCGCAAGCGGCACAAATTTCTTTTGGTACCTCAGAAGTATCATCATTATTACTATCTGATATATCCACTCTATGTACACCCTCAGTTACGGCATCAATATCATCGATATTACTATTACAGGGAGGCTGATTGTCATCTTGTTGTTCAGGTGCACCATCAATTTTATTGCAAATCATTTTTTGTTCTTTGATGACATCCTTTAATACCGCCGCCGTACTAATAGCACAATAATTAGAATATCGTCGTAACAAATTAAATCTGTTTATAGCAACAGGAAGCAGGTAAGACCGCAAGACTATATTATCAGCACAGCTATTGCAATTAAATGAGATGAGTGTGCAGTGAGGCAAAAGAGTAGGTTATATCATATCTAGCTTTTTAGCTAATCATTTAGGTCAAAACCTGAATACGGTTGTACTTTACTTTTGAAAATCAATAGGAAGATCAATTATTTGATCTGCCTATCACGCGTAGTAACTCCGGTATATGCCGTGTTGCTGTTTGTGTTTATTAGTAGTATAGTAGATAGTATCGAGGAGGCGGCGGCGGTGGCAGCTACCATCAAATCTATACTTCTTCAATTGCAAAATAGAAAATAAAATTTTGGACACATCTTGTGCATGAAACACAATAAGTAAGGGGAGTACACTAAGTACATTCGTATACCGACGATATATTCTGATATACCCAATATATCAGTATTTAACGCCTTTCAAGTTGTGGTTATCTGTCGTCGAAGATCGGCTTGACAAAGAAGACACAAAGAGAAGTAACATATCATATGAACAAAAATTATTATACCACAGATATGTCATCTGCTACTATTACTGCATGTGCTAACTGTGGCAAGAGTGAGGAGGAGAACGTCAATCTCAAATCATGCAATGCATGTCATATGGTCAAATATTGCAATCGGGAGTGTCAAGTAGCTCACCGTCCTCAGCATAAGAAGGCATGCAAAAAGAGAGCAGCAGAGCTATATGATGAGAAGTTATTTGCCGATCCTCCGCCTCAAGAAGAGTGTCCAATCTGTTTGATTCCCCTCATCAATGGGGACAAAACTGAATCTTTTCAATCATGCTGTGGTAAAGTTATTTGTGATGGTTGCATTTATGAAATGATTATGAGTGAGGGGAAAGATTTATGTGCATTCAGAACACCACCAGCAAGAGATGATACAGAAGATATCAAAAGGGTAAAGAAACTAATGGAAAAAGGAAATGCTTTGGCATTCGTTACCCTCGGAAGTTGTTATACCTTTGGAACTCATGGATTGCCACAAGATCGTCAAAGAGCAAATGAGCTATTTCTAAAGGCAGGGGAGCTTGGTTGTGCCGGGGCATATTTCACTTTGGGACAATCATATCGAGAGGGAGAAGTTGTGGATGTGGATATGAAAAAGGCGAAACAATACTGGGAACTAGCAGCTATGATGGGGAGTTTAGATGCAAGATATAATCTTGGCGTTGAAGACTATAATGCTGGCAATCATCACCGAGCATTGAAGCACTGGATTATTCCAGCAAGGGCGGGGCACGAGACATCTTTGAATGGAGTCAAGAAAGGATTTCTGAAGGGGTTGGTAACAAAGGATGAATATGCAAATGCTCTGCGCGAATATCAAAAGATTCAAGATGAAATGAAGAGTGATGCTAGAGAGAAAGCTGAGGCATCAGGAATGTTTCGCTAGTGAGTAATCAAAACTTAAGCCACTGGTAATAAGTTGAGGACTGGATATAGTGTAGGTTCAGTAGTAAATATATATGGTGTACATTCATGGAATTAGCTTTTATACTCCTATCAATAGATAAGGCTCATGTCATTAGTCGTGATTGTTGACAGTATCATGAATTAAGTCAGCTTTGTCCCTCTGGTCGCTCTTCATTTCATTACATATCTTTTGATGGGCATCTAAAGTACTTTCGTATTCATCTTTTGTTAGCAGTCCCTGCATAAACCTTTGTTGCTTAACCATGTCCATAGACTCTTTACACCCAGCCCTCGCTGCAATCATCAAGTGCTTGTATGCTCGACATTCATTCCCAGCCTGGCTTTCCAAAAAAGCAAGATTTTTCCTAGCATCTATATCCCCATTCATAGCTGCAAGCTCAAAGTAATGTTTAGCTTTCTTTACATCCCTTTCCAAACCGTTTCCACCTTCATAATTAATACCCAAATTGAAGTATGCCTCGGCACAGCCAAGTTCCCCTGCCTTTAGAAGTAGTTCATTCGACTTTTCAATATTTTGTGGTATACCATGTATTCCTTCGGCATAATACCCTGCGTAGCTACAAAATGAATGAGCATTCCCTTTATCCATTAACTTTCTTATTCTGCTGATTTCCTCTTCGTGTGACGTCGCTTCAAGGGTCCTACAAAATGGACATAAGACTAAGTTGCCTCCTTCCTCTCGCTTTGCATCCATCATAGCAAACACGCAACCATCACATAGAACTTTTCCACAACAGGCTTGAAATTGTCTTCGCCTTATATTCAGCGGAAGAGGTAGAAGGCAGATAGGACACTCTTCCGGGGGTGGAGGATCTTTGAATAACTTTTCCTCATATAACTCAGCGGCTCTCTTTTTGCATTCTTTCTTGTGTTGTTTACGATGAGCAATCTGACATTCTCTATTGCAATATTTGACCATCTTACATGCAACACATGATTTGAGATTGTTACTCTCCTCCTCACCTTTGCCACAGTTTGCACATACCGATAAACTATCTACGGCTTCAACATTAGTAGTATCACCAATCGGATTATTATCATCACAACAGTGTTCTAACTTTTGTTCACATGATGTGTTCATCGTTTGATTCTCTCTCTAATATAATTACGAACGATACGGTTATGATTACGAACGATACGGTTATGATTAAGAGTAGTAGGGTAGACACAGTCTGATCGTCGTCTTGCGTATCGAATGATGCCGCCGCTGTAATAATCTCCTAAAATAAATGGTTGTGTTGATGCAATAATCTCTTATCTATCAATTAGTAGTTGTGCTGTTCGTTGGGCGATTAAATTGCACTAAAACTATACACGGTATCCTCAAAATTTGATAGGATACCAATGCAAAATGTTAAGCAAATGAAAAAATGAGGAGAGGGCACAACTATCAATGTCGTTCAAGTCGATAAACCGTATATTGTTTGACTTGCTTTGACCAACGGAATACTTAGTTAGGTTGATATGTAGTACACGGCTTAGAGTTGTCATTATTTACTTATTAGTAGCATTCATATCATATACCTAACCTCTTATAGAAAGATATATATTCGGATTGTCATTGCAATATATCCAAATAGATCTCTCGACAGCACATATAACAATACTGCAACTATATAAACTTATCCTACAACAAATAATAAACAATGAAGCTCAATCTAGCATTAGCAGCAGCACTATCCCTATCAAACAACAATGTCATTTCCATCTCTGCCGAGTTGGCAGCAGAAGAGATTGAAGAATTAAACACTTTATTCGCTGAAGAACTTCATCTTGAACAACAGAATGAAGAAATTATTCAAGAGTTAAGTTCATTAACACAGACTAGGTTTGATGTTGATCCTTTAGTTGAGGAGGAGGAGGGTGAGATGGTAGCTCAGAGTGATACACTCGAAGGAGGAGAAGAGGACGGAGGAGATATTGTATTAAACTTTGACGCTCCCGACTTACGAGTAGAGGAAGAAGGTGAGGGATACGACGAACTACCAGAAGATGGAATTGCCTACACGACATCTGCCATGGAAGAAGACAATTCTAGTGATGACGAGGAGGAGGAAGCCGTTCATGTACCAACGAAACATGAGTTACATCATGCTGCCAAGATTGCCGCCAAGGCAAATAAGGATATGCTATCCAAGGCACATAGTATGAAGAGTGTAGAGAAGAAACATAGCAAGGCCGCCAAGGCAATTCATCATGGTAGTAAGGGATCAAAACGTGGTAAGATGGGTAAGGCTCATTTATCCATGCCTACTCATTCTTCTGGTAAGGCAAATAAGATGGTCGAGCCGATTCATCATGAGGCAAAGACACAGAAGACACCTTCCGCTACTGTTAAGAGTACTTCTCAGTCCGCCTCGTCTTCCAAGGCTAACAAGGTTACCGATAGTAGTACTGAAGAAGCTATGCCTGTACCAATGCCTGTAGAGGAGGAGTCATCTGGAAATGATAATGTAACTGAACTGAATATGGAACCAGTACCACGCACTCCCGACGTATCCCCGGCACATCATACGGGTGTAGACACATCTGAATTGAACGGTAGGTTAAAACAGGAAATGGCCGAGGTAATGTTAGGTGATACAAGTCATGTAGGGAAGGGACATAGTCAAAGTAATGAGAATGTAGCAGCGTTAGATTTGTTACGAGCTAAGAGTGATGCTGCTGCTCAGTCGAATGGGGGTGTTGTTGGAAGAAGATCAGTTGGAATTGTTGGTGGTGTATGTTTGGTTGGTTCTATCTTGTATGGTATGATGTAGTTTTGTTATGGTGGAAATTGGTTTCATAGTTAAGTTCATAGATATGTGTTGAATGAATAAAGTGAGCACTGAATCTTTCTAGAGAAATACGTGAATATTAATGTTTACAATATAAAAACTAATCTATTCTCCCCCGACTCCGACTCAGCCCTAAATCAAACAGTTGAGATACTACACAGCTACTCCTCATCATCCTAGAGAAGTGCAACATTGCCTAGAAACAGAACCCTAACCCATTCTCCTTTAGACATGCAGCTCTATCCCTCTCGTCACTCTTCATTTCATCTTGAATCCTTTGATAGGCACGTAGAGTAGTTGCATATTCATCTTTGGTGATCAACCCATCCATAAATCCTAGCTTAACCATATCCAGAGAGTTCTCGTGCCCGGCTTTTGATGCAATTATGTAGTGCTTTATTGCTCGTTGATGATTGCCAGCCAGTCCCTCGAATGCACCAACATTATGTCTACCATGTACATATCCATTAATAGCAGCAAGCTCAAAGTAATGTTTTGCCTTCTTCTTATCCACTTCCAATCCCACCCCCACGTTATAGGAATTACCCAAGTTGTAATATGCAGAAGCACTCCCAAGTTTCCCGGCCTTTAGACATAATTCGTTAGCTTTTTGATGATTTTGTGGCAATCCTCTACTTCCGGTTGCATAATATCCTGCAAGTAAGAAATATGCTTCGGCGTTACCTTTATCCATCAAATTCTTGGTTCTTTTGATCTCCTCCTCGTCAGATCTCGCTGGTGGTGTTCGACAGAATGCACAGATATCTTTTCCTTCGCTCATCCTCATTGCATAAACACAACCATTACAGATAGTTTTCCCGCAACAAGATGCAGTTGTTCTTTGATCAGCACGTGGCAGAATAAGGAAACAGATTGGACACTCATCGAGAGGAGGGTCGTTGAAGAGCACCTCGTCATAAATATCAGCAGCACGTTTTTTACATTCCTTCTTGTGCAGTTTACGGTGGTTTGCTTGGCATTCTCTACTGCAGTATTTAACCAACTTACATGCTCCACACGACTTTAAACTAACCCCACCTTTACCGCAAGCCGCACATGTATCAGTATCAATTGTGGCAGATGACATATCGTTTATAGTATAGTGTATAGATCGTTTATAGTATAGTGTGTACTATAATTTATTGTTCATATGATGTGGAGTATATATGCAATGCGTCTTCTATATCAGCGGCCAATAGCAATAATAAAGACGGTTATCAGTAAACACCACAGCAAATCGATAGAACGTGAATCACTGATATATGGAGGTATATGTATAAATAATTTGCAGTGTCAAAATTTTTATTTTCTATTTGCAATTTTTGAAGAAGTATATGACCACCGCTGCCACAATACCTCCTGCACTACTACCCGCGAAAGTAATTATTGGAGTCACGTAATAGTCCTATAGTTGCTATATATCAACCTAACGCTAAGTCCACGTAGTTATGTCCTTGCTTCACTTCTTCAATCAGAAGCGTTCAATCGCCAATAGCCATTAATTCTATCGTGAGAGGGCCGTTTAGTATTCTTCGTTGTGGGTCAGCGGCACGGGGCTTTATGGCGGTATATCTCCTCTAAGACTACAGCATACAAGGAATAGTATATTACGGCGTATTGAATAAGGGTGGCCAGTGGTTACTACATCGGCCGAGATATTCACAACACACAATACTTTTCATTAGAAAAAAAAGAACACATCAATGTACAAAACAAACATCAATAGCAATATGTCATCATCTAATGTTACTGATATCAATAGTATTAAAATATGTGCCGCATGCGATAAAGAAGGAGACGATCTAAAAGCATGTACAGCATGTCATATGGTTAAATATTGCAATAGAGATTGTCAGATAGCTCATCGGCCACAACATAAGAAGGCTTGCAAGAAGCGAGCCGCAGAGTTATATGATGAAAAGTTATTCGCAGAACCTCCACCCAATGAGGAGTGTCCAATCTGCTTCCTTCCCATGCCAGTGAATACAGATGATTCAGTATTTCATCCATGCTGTGGTAAGATTATCTGCAAAGGTTGCATTTATGCATTGTTTAGGAGTGAGGGAAAGAACATTTGTGCATTCTGTCGTACGCCACCAACTTGTTCTGCTGAGGAGGAGATTAAATTGTTGAATAAGCTAATGGACAAAGGTGTTGGTGAGGCATTTTATCAGCTTGCTGGATTATATGCAATGGGGATGTATGGACTGCCACAAGATCATCAAAAGGCAAATGAATTATTTCTAAAAGCAGGAGAAATGGGGTATGCTTTGGCATATTACAACTTGGGCAATTCATATTACAATGGAGATGGTGTGGAAGTGAATAGAAAGAAGGCTAAACATTATTGGGAGCTTGCAACAATGGATGGGCATGTAATGGCTAGGCATGATCTTGGCTGCATAGAAGGAAGATCTGGCAATCATCATCGAGCATACAAACACTACATGATTGCAGCAAAAGCTGGGGATACAGACTCTTTGGATTATGTTAAGAAAGGATTTATGGCTGGTTTTGTGACAAAAGACGAATATACAAACACTCTTCGGGTGCATCAGCAGCGACTAGATGAAATGAAGAGTGACGAGAGGGACAAAGCAGCAGAGCGAAGAAATAGAAATGAGAATTAGAATCAAGCTCTAATATAGTTGATCCAAAGAAGTAGTAGCCTAAACACGCGCAGAGGATGAGAGATAAAGTGGAATGTAGTAGTAAGCACAAAGTTCAAGCCAAGAAAGATGGGAAAAGTTCGCTATCATGAGTCCGAACCTAAAACTATAACAGCATTATGACACAAGATGTGCTCAAAATTTGTCTAGTTATACCATCCAACAGGTTCTCTCTAAAGAACAAGAGGATGATGCACAGATGGATGAAGTAGCATGATATGCAGCACATGAGAGTTGAGGCAGTTGAGGGCAGTGATAGAATGTACTGCCTGTCTGAGGGCAGTTATTACCTTTTCTAAATGACTTTCATTCACAAAAAAATGCAAGCCCCATCAACACAGAACGCCGCTCGTTAACCAACTTCCAATATCTAGTAGCCTCACTAGATCAATAGGGTGTTATGTAATCGTGCTAGAGGCAGCAGGCTATTCAACTCATTCACTGTTTAGTCACTCATCTCTGATGTGGTTATTCTGACGATCCCATAATTCAGTTAGAGTTTCAGATTGCAACCGATCGTCTAATCTCTCCCATATCTTCTACTTCTATCCATCCAATCAACAATATAACAAACTAGAAGATGAAAACAACCGCATCTTACTCCGTTATCTCCACCATCATCGTCTCACTACTCTCCAGCGGTGGTGTATCCGCTCAGCCGCCATCTCATGCCAACATCCCCGAGACAGCTCGCGGTGTCTACAAAAAGTTTAACATCGATGACGATGGTAATGCCGACATTGAACTATACGACGTTGGTCCATCTATGCAATGTAAGATGAAGAATGTCCGTGGTAACGGCGGTGGTAAATACTGTACAAGCGACCTAACGTCTGTAACATTGGTAGATGCTCCATGCTCCCCGTTGGACAACATCTTTCGTGGCAATGGTAACGGCTGCTTCGTTGCATCATATGTCGATGCCGACGAAGGCAAGATCTATCACATCGATAGCGGTGGAGTGGTTACTGAAACTTCCTCCGCTGATTATCCCGATGAGGAAGATCCCGAAGATCTCGAAGAGGCAGAAGGTGCCGGAGGTCGTCGTTCATTACTCCGTGGTCCTACCAAGAACAGTTTGGGTATCAACTTGAATTCCGCAGTTGATACTGATACTGATACTACTGAACGTAACCTCCAGAGTAACCCAGTGGAGATTGATGTATTGGTAGTCTACACTGACTTTGCAAGGAGGCAAAACTGTGGAAGCTGTACCGATCCCGAATCCGAACAGGCAATGATTGACCGCGTCAATCTAGCCTTTGCCGAGACTAATCAAGCATATGCCGATTCAGGTGTCAATGCTGTGATTAATCTTGTCAAGTTACACAGGGATACTTCTGGTTATAACATTGATGAGACTGATACATCTTCCATGAGCCCATCTTTAACGGCTTTAAGGAGTACCAATGATGGTAACTTGGATTATGTTCATCAACTGAGAATCGATGTTGGAGCTGATATGGTGGCGTTGATTACCGGTGGGGCTGGATGTGGTATTGCCTACTTGAATTCGTCTCCATCTTATGGTTACATGTTCTCAGTTACAAAGTGGAGTTGTGCCACTGGATACTACTCGTTTGGTCATGAGCTAGGTGAGTAGTTTTCCCCTTTTGTTGGATTGTTATCCTAAATCTATTACTTTGCTCACGCTAATATGTATCTCTCTACACCATTGAACAGGACACAACATGGGTGCTCATCATGACAGGGGAACCACTAACTGTGGCAGCGGCTATAACTATGGCTTCAGAGGCGAGACAAGTGCATACCGCTCCATCCTCGCCTATAATTGTAAGAATACTCAATGTGATAACAATCCCTACACATCATGTACTCGACTCCCGTTCTTTAGCAATCCCAATCTAACATTCGATGGAAAGGACATGGATAATACAAGCACTGATAACGCTAGAAAGATCAACGAGAATGCCCAGGGAATTGCTAATTTGTTGGCTACTGTTTCTTCTTTCCAGCCCACTGATGCCCCTACGACGCCAGCAGTAAGTCCCAATCGATGTAATTCTCTG
>Ga0214477_100369_pt1 | contig 31353 bp, 25 predicted proteins | sample M1_20Mar14CPVII9_FD_165058 | JGI IMG/M metagenome (GOLD analysis project Ga0214477, IMG submission 165058) | Marine eukaryotic communities from Monterey Bay, California, United States - M1_20Mar14CPVII9sort6BwellC16 | ecosystem: Environmental > Aquatic > Marine > Unclassified | place: USA... | reverse complement strand
AGTCAACACATGCTCGAATATCACGATATATCTCTTCATAAGTTTTCATATCTAAGAATTCATGTTCATCAAAATCTTTCAATTCAATTAGTGAAGCGAATAGATGTGCATCAACATGTGTGAAGAGAGTATCCATATTAACAAATGACTTTTCAGTAAATGAAGGTACCTTGTTGAATGTTTTACTGTATATACTCTTCCTCATATTACTCGAGATTGGTTGAAAGCCATGATATGCAACTCTATAGTATATTTATCGAAATGATAAAGTCAATGAGAATGAATGTTATATAAACACATGAAGAATTCTCCAAACATAAGTACATATTATAATACTCACCGGACATATTTATGTCTATCAATCTTGAGGAAATTACCCCGTGTTGTATCAATAATCAATCCTCGTAACCAATAGGTATGATCATATTCAAAATCAAGTACCTCCTTAGGATAACCTAATGAATGAACTAACTTTTCTTTAGCCCCGTCAAATGCCAATTGATCAAATGCCGGCTGATTATATTGCGCCAATGTATAATCCATGTCGAAGCCGATTGCACGTATATTGTCAAGTCTCAGTTCTCGATTGCAGAATACATCATTGGATGAGATTGGACGGTTATTTGATAAATCTTTTACTGTTTCAAGTGATAGGTTCATCTTATCCAGTAGTGGTGCATATCTATTGAAGTTTCCATTGATATTTGTGTTGCCATTGATATTATCTGAAGTCGGTGTTAATGTGGCGGTGGTACTAACAGAAGAGAAGGCTAGAGATTGTTCTGCATCTTCATCAGTTGAATCAACATCATATGAGGATGATTCACCACTATCTGTTGATGAGAATAGCTTGTTCGAGAAAGGTACACGAGATGATAATATTCTGTTGTGACGAGGCAATGACGTTTGCAATGCCGATGTTGATACTGTCGAGCAAATGAGAATTGTAAGCGATGGCCGCATGGCGATTGTTGTATATTTATAGATTCTTCTTCTTATCAATGATGAATATGTAGCATTCAATATATAACGAGTTGGTATATATATAGAAGTTGAAAGCAGATTGCAATGACAACGCGACAACAAACAAGAAGAAAGAAGAGGGGGGATCTCTCTAGATTGATCCTCGTTTGATCGCCAAAACAACCTTTGGTTCAATTTGGTGTACTACTACGGCGTGATCAGCATTAAAGATATTATGATGTTGAATGCTAGTACTATCAAAGTAGGACTGGCCCTTGTTGGCTTCTTTGCTTCTCTATGCTTAGTAGATGGCGGAACTTCTTTCTCATCAAACGTTGTGATGCTAAACAGTCGCAACTGGCGGAGAGAAGTGGTAAGTACATAAGATATGTGCATATCATGTGTTTTGTATTGCAACATAATATCTTATGTTTATTAGGTATATCTATTTTGAACCTAATATATCTTTCCCATCATTGTATATACTAGGAGGAGAGTGGACATGCGGTGTTTGTCAACGTATGTAGAAGTGGATGAGGGTATTGCCAACTCTTGAGCCCCGAGTGGGAAGAGTTGGCATCGAAAGTGAAAGGGTTTGTTAAGATGTAAGTACAATAATATGTTACTTCAATCATCATAGTCATCATCATATGCACGCTATACCCATTCTATATACTGATCTTCTCCTCGTAGTGCATATTGGGATACTGAGAAATCGGGACAGGCACCACCAGTGCTTGGTGAGATCCGAGGTACACCGACTATCAAACTACTCAGACCAAAGCGAAAGGCAAAGACAAATAAGACAAAGGATGTTGTGGATTATAATATGGAGAGGAAGACTGATGATAGTGAGTGACTGCAATATGTATTTATGTGTGTATATTCATCTCAAATCATGCTCATGTACCTAAACTCACTCATTGATAGTGAAATCGTTTGCACTTGATTTAATGCCATCATTTGTGGAGAGAGTAAACGGACCAGAAGACTTTGATAAGTTTAAAAAGAAAGCAAATAAGTTTGGATTGCCAATGATGTTATTCTTTAGCGAAAATAGACGTCAAATGAATGAGATGAAGTACTTATCAACTGAGTTCAGAAAGAAAGTATTAATTGCTCAGATTCCATTTACTAAGAAGGAGAATAAACCAATATTCTTTGAGTATGGCGTACGAGGTCAGGCTCTACTAGTTGCCCCCCCTTCTTCTGAGGACGAGGGAGAAGATCAACAAAGATCAAATGAAATTGTGTTCGATGGCAAGTGGAGTTTGCACAGATTGAAGACATTTTTCAAAGATCATGCTTTAGAGAAGGAAGTGCAACCATTGACAAAGCCTTCCGAGGAGAAAGAGAAGCCAGTGGAAGAGAAGACCGAAGAGAAGAAGGAGAAGGTCAAAACTGAACTATAGAGGATAGGATGGATGAATAGATACGAGCAAAAGTTTTAGGTTGTGCAAAGTGATAACTCTCAAGATTTGAATGACGGCCTCAATAATTGGATCCTAGTCCTAGGCCTGATAATGGTTTGTTTATTGTGACAAGTCTAAATCTCGATAGGGGATATATCCTTGCTCAGGACTTAACATTAATGCTTACATCCATCTACATAGTGATCAACATATCTACCAATCGAAATCTCTACTATCCCCCTAACTGCCACTATCTACTCTTTTTCATAGGATACCCCCGAGAGGTATCCTAATGAATGGTAAAATTCCTCTAAGTCATTTTTTTAATGATATGCAATTATGCAATGACCATATATCATAGTGAAGTAATTACGTATGGAATTACCAGTTGTTACAACTTAATTTTAGTCAGTCATTAACACAATATACAACACGATAAGGTTCAAATAATATACAAACAAAATGAATGCCAATGTTAGTGTTAGTGCCGGCGAATCTGTTAATGATATCTTGGAGAATATACCCAGTGACTCGGAAAGATTAGCAGCTACAGATGGTGGTGGGAGAAGACGATATCGTTTCAGAAGACCAGCTCCATTTGATATCTTCCGTCGACGTACACGTAGTGAAGAGAGAAGAAGACATGATATTGATGATGAACAAGTATCAATGGCATCAATAGATTCATCATCTGTTAGGGGTGGAACGCAACAAACTGCTTGAGAAGAACCAGAAGAGCAGCATAGAATAATGGCACATGATGTAAAAAAGAAGGAGGAAGATATTTACAATATATCCGGATCAGAAGATGATGAGCAGGTAGATCCAATGTCTCAGGATTATATTGGAATTATTGCAAACTATTTCAGTGTCGGCTTAATGATTGGTGGATCTACTTCATTACTCTATCCAATTCTCATTATTAAAACGGGGGCTACAGCATCATTGATGACAGCTTCATATGCAGTCGTTATGGTATTTTGGGGTTCTTGTCGGACTGCTTCCCCATATGTGGCTACAAACGAAAGCCATACATTACAATTGGTTGGTTATTTTGTGCTGGAGTGTTGCTTTCATTGGCACATGAAGGTAATGATGTCGATGCCCGGCAAATTGTCATTATGCTTTCACTCGCAAACATGGGTTATGTTTGGGCTGACGTTGCCGCTGATGGTTTCATGGTTTGGGTGGCACATCGAGAGCCTTTAGAGAAAAGAGGAAAGATGCAAACTCTAGTGTACTCAGTCAACAAACTCGGTCAGATCGCAATCAATGTACTCATCTTACTTGGATTTAGCGGTCCATTAATGAACTGTGTAGGGTATGAACTTGATCCAGATGTACCATGTACAACCGATATTGCTGTCACTCAGCGTGTCAACCAGGAGCTGTATAAAGACAATCCGCAGACATGGTGTTACGAGAAATGCCACCAGGCTACATTTGATTGGGATCTTACCATACCAGAGTTCGCTATAAGTATATGCTTCGTAATTGCTGCTTCAATACCATTATACTTACGGCTAAAGGAAGACAAAGTCAAGGCAGAACCAACCGGTGCATTTTTAAAGAAGTTTTGGTCTCAAATCCAACGTAAAGCATGCTGGCAAATTATATTATATGGCATGATCTCACAGATAACATTCGGTGTCATGAATGCAGCCAAAATGCCTGCCAACTATGTTTGGTTGGATTTACACACCGCTCAGCACCAGATCATGATCATATTCGAAAAAGTCATGTTCTTTATCGGTTTAAACCTAGTACGACGGTATGCATTAAATGTATCATGGAGAAAGATGGTACTAGTCGGATCCTGTCTAGTGGTAAGTGGCTTGAATAACCAATGTTTTGATTTGGAATACATAAAAGCTCATGCTAACATACTCATCTGCTATCACCCAGCTTGTATTCAATAGCTTATATTTCCTGATAATCTTCAATATTTGCAGAAACGCTTGGTTTTACATATTCACCGATGTCTCAGCACTATTCATGTACACACTCAACTTCTTGGCAAGTCATGCCAGTATGGTTGAGGTGGCCGAGCCAGGAAAGTCCGCGATATTAGTTTGACTTTGTCTGACTGTCTTTAAACCACATATACTAACATAAGCTTGAATTGTCTCTCTTTCGACATCACAAATCGTTACAACGCGCATCTTCCAGGATATGAAGCCATTACTTATAGTATGATTACCACGGCAACAAATGCAGTGTCTCCGTTGAGTGCAGTGATTAGTTATCAATTACTTGCCTTCTTTCCATCGTTGAATGACCAAGCCTCTATCAAAACTGATACACCAACAGTTAGGAAAGAGTTTGCTTGTTTACATACACTTGTCATCATCTTGAACCTATCAAGTCTTATATCACTACCCTTGTTGCCCAGGCAGAAGAAGGAAACACGTGAGCTTGTCGCAAAAGGTGAGGTTAGCAAATGGTGGGGATCTTATGCCATTGGTTCGGCCTTGACATTCCTATGTTATAGCACAATTGTTACATTTATTACTGTCAAATTCCATGATGTGTATGGATGCTACAAAATATTCGGTGGAGGGGGGTGCAGTGAAGGAGAAAGCTCTACTGCAGCTTTGTGTTTAGTATCAATTATACTACTTTATTGCTATGGGACAAGCTTCTATCTCTCGTACCTTCCGATCCTACAAGGAAAGCATAAGTTCAGCTGGCAAATGTTTGTTTAAATGAATGGAATATGGTACTATTGTAAAAGATTAGAGTTGCTTTGTTTTGTATAGTTGATCTTAATATAAGTTAGACACAATCAACTGTTCAAAACCTAACATTCTGTATTCATAGTCAAGCTCTTGTTTCACACAAAACAGCCCGACACTTTCACTATCCAAATAGAGATGCTAGAAGCACTCAAATATAATCAAACTCACAAGAGATTTACATCCTGCAATCGCTTTAATTCTTTTGGGAGAGATTGCTCTCGCTGCTTCCACAAATCAGTGTCCTTCTTTAACTGATCGTTCTCTTCTAGCACTAGTGCCAACTGAACATGTGCTTGTTCAAGCTGAATTAAAGTCCTCTCACTGTCAACTTTATTCTGGGAGACCGAATTATTCAACTCCTTGAGAAGCTTCTTCTTCTGACGCTTCAACCTTATAACGAGATTATCAATCTTGGCATCTTTTGCGGCAAGTTCACGGTTGGAAATACTCAGCAGATCAGCATTCTCATCAGAAAGTGCTGTAATTTGATCCTGAGCTGTAGCCAACCCTTTCTCAAGACGAGTGGTACTAGAAGTAAGGACTTTTACAATGTCTTTCAAGCTCTTCACTTCTTCACTGAGATTTTTGTTATTGACATTAGCATTGGCTAGCTCGTTCTGGAGAGAGGCATTCTCACTTGTCTTTTCGTCCAAACTACTTTTAAGTTGTTTCAATTGATACTTGGACACGTCTAAAGAGTCAACCAGATTATCCCTTTTCTGCTTGACAGCATCAATATCCTTCTTGGCTTCACTTATCTCGTCCCCCAACATTCTATTAAGCTCACTCAAAGAGGTATTTTCACTTGTAACTGTAGTAAGTTGATCAAGAAGTTCAGTCTTTTCCTTTTCAAGGGCGACAACTCTTTTCTCTAGGATTGCCTTGTTTCTATTTTGAGTAGCAACTTCCTCCCCGAGTACATTCAAGTCAACATTCAATTCATTTACTTCATCAACAAGAGCAGATCAAAGGGACTTAATCGTCGTTTAATATCCAAAATAAGCGATATTGCAGACTAAGCGTTGCATCAAAACAAAGATGGTGAAAGTTGCTACTACTATCAAAGCAGGACTGGCCCTTATCGGCCTCCTTGCTTCTCTATGCTTAGTAGATGGCGGAACTTCTTTCTCATCAAACGTTGTGATGCTAAACAGTCGCAACTGGCGGAGAGAAGTGGTAAGTAGATACATATATCTTCTTGTTTGCAACATCATATCTTATGTCTATTATATAGAGGTATATCTAACTGTTTCTGAATCGGACCCAATATATATTCCCAGGAGGAGAGTGGGCATGCGGTGTTTGTCAACGTGTGTAGAAGCGGATGAGGGTATTGCCAACTCTTAAATTCTGAATGGGAAGAGTTGGCATCAAAAGTTAAAGGATTTGTTAAGATGTAAGTATGATGATGTTCAATGATTAGCAAGATATATCTTCAGTCATCATTGAGTGCAATATCTAATAATAATACTCAATGTCTTCATAGCGCATATTGGGATACTGAGAAATCGGGGCAGGCACCACCAGTGCTTGGTGAGATACGAGGAACACCCACCATCAAACTACTAAGACCAAAGCGAAAAGCAAAGACTAATAAGACGAAGGATGTTGTGGATTATAATATGGAGAGGAAGGCTGATGATAGTGAGTGCCTATACTAAGTTTGTATTTATAGTTGTAATGTAACTCAAATCATACGTCGTTATCTTAAATCATGATATTATACTTGCAGTGAAATCATTTGCACTTGATTTAATGCCATCATTTGTTGAGAGAGTAAACGGACCGGAAGACTTTGATAAGTTTAAAAAGAAAGCAAATAAGTTTGGATTGCCAATGATGTTATTCTTCAGCGAAGACAGAAGAATCATGAATGAGATGAAGTACTTATCAACTGAGTTCAGAAAGAAGGTATTAATTGCTCAGATTCCATTTACTAAGAAGGAGAATAAACCAATATTCTTTGAGTATGGAGTTAGAGGACAAGCTCTACTTGTTGTACCTCCTTCTTCTGGGGGTGAAGATAATCAACAAAGATCAAATGAAATTGTATTCGATGGCAAGTGGAGTTTGCACAGATTGAAGACATTTTTCAAAGAGCATGCTTTAGAGAAGGAAGTGCAACTGCCAAAGTCTACCGAGGAGAAAGAGAAGCCAGTGGAAGAGAAGACCGAAGAAAAGAAGGAGAAGGTCAAAACTGAATTATAGAAGATAAGATGGATGAATAGAAACATAGCAAAAGTTAGGTTGTGCAAGTGATAAATCTACAAGATTTGAATGACGGCCTCGATAATTGGATCCTAGGCCTGATAATGATTTGTTTATTGTGACAAGTTTAAATCTCGATAGGGGATCTATCCTTGCTCATAACTTAACATAAATGCTTACATTCCACCATACAGAAGTTGCCTCCTTCTAGATTTATAAGAGAGTAGAGGATACCCTTGAGGGTATCCTAATCCGGTCATTTATTTTACTTTTTTGAAATGTATTGATGGAGTTGAGAGTTGCAATATAGGACCAGTATAATCATATTACGTATAGTTAAGAATGTTTATATGCATATAGTATCAGTTGGTTCAATATAAACTATAGTGTTGACATTTGATCAACTTTTTGCAATTAGTATTATCAGTGGTTACAACTTATATCAAATTACAAATTGTATTCAGTCATTACCACCTTATCACTGTCACTCGAACAGGTAGGTTCAATTAGTATAATTAATTGTTACCAACTTTATATCAATTGTAGTCAGTCATTGCCCAGATTGTAATATACAAACAAAATGAATGCCAATGTTAGTGTTAGTGCCGGCGAATCTGTTAATGATATCTTGGAGAATATACCCAGTGACTCGGAAAGATTAGCCGCCACCGATGGTGGTGGAAGAAGAAGATATCGTTTTAGAAGACCAGCTCCATTTGATATCTTCCGTCGACGTGCTCGTAGTGAAGAAAGAAGAAGACATGATATTGATGATGAGCAAGTATCTATTGCATCAATAGATTCCTCATCTGTTCGGGGTGGAACTCAACAAACTGCTGGCGAAGAACCAGAGGAACAGCATAGAATAATGGCATATGATGTAAAAAAGAAGGAGGAGGATATATATAATATATCTGGTTCAGAAGATGATGAGCAGGTAGATCCAATGTCTCAGGATTATATTGGAATCATAGCAAACTATTTCAGCGTGGGGTTAATGATCGGAGGATCGACCTCATTACTCTATCCAATTCTCATTGTAAAGACAGGGGCTACGGCATCATTAATGACATCTTCATATGCAGTTGTTATGATCTTTTGGTCATATAAGATAGTCTTTGGATTCTTATCGGATTGCTTCCCCATATGTGGCTACAAACGAAAGCCATACATTACAATTGGTTGGTTATTCTGTGCTGGAGTGTTGCTTTCATTGGCACATCAAGGTAATGATGTCGATGCCAGGCAGCTTGTAATTATGCTTTCACTCGCAAACATGGGTTATGTTTGGGCTGACGTTGCCGCTGATGGTTTCATGGTTTGGGTGGCACACCGAGAACCTTTAGAGAAAAGAGGAAAGATGCAAACTCTAGTATACTCAGTCAACAAACTCGGACAGATTGCCATCAATATACTCATCTTACTTGGGTTTTCAGGCCCGCTAATGAATTGTGTAGGGTATGAACTTGATCCAGATGTACCATGTACAACCGATATTGCTGTCACTCAGCGTGTCAACCAGGAGCTGTATAAAGACAATCCGCAGACATGGTGTTATGAGAAATGCCACCAGGCTACATTTGATTGGGATCTTACCATACCCGAGTTCGCTATAAGTATATGCTTCGTAATTGCTGCTTCAATACCATTATACTTGCGGCTAAAGGAAGACAAAGTCAAGGCAGAGCCAACCGGTGCATTTCTAAAGAAGTTCTGGTCTCAAATACAGAGGAAGGCATGCTGGCAAATAATACTATATGGCATGATCTCACAGATCACCTTTGGTGTCATGAATGCAGCCAAAATGCCTGCCAACTATGTTTGGTTGGATTTGCATACTGCGCAGCACCAAATTATGATCATATTCGAAAAAGTCATGTTCTTCATCGGTTTGAACCTAGTACGGCGATACGCATTGAATGTATCATGGAGAAAGATGGTATTAGTCGGATCATGTCTAGTGGTAAGTGGCTTGAATAAACATTTTTTTTGTATTTGGAATACATAAAACACTACGCTTGTGCTAACATACTCATCTACTATCACCCAGCTTGTATTCAATAGCTTATATTTCCTGATCATCTTCGATATATGCAGGAATGCTTGGTTCTACATATTCACCGATGTGTCAGCACTATTCATGTATACATTGAACTTCTTGGCAAGTCATGCTTCAATGGTTGAGGTGGCCGAGCCAGGAAAGTCCGCGTTATTAGTTTGACTTTGTCTGACTGTCTTTAAACCACATATACTAACAGAAGCTTAAATTGTCTCTCTTTCAACATCACAAATCGTTACAACGCTCATCTTCCAGGATATGAAGCCATTACTTATAGTATGATAACCACGGCAACAAATGCAGTATCTCCGCTGAGTGCAGTGATCAGTTATCAATTACTTGCCTTCTTTCCATCGTTGAATGACCAAGCCTCTATTAAAACGGATACACCAACAGTCAGGAACGAGTTTGCTTGTTTACATACACTTGTCATCATCTTGAACCTTTCAAGTCTTATATCACTACCCTTATTGCCCAGACAGAAGAAGGAAACACGCGAGCTTGTTGCAAAGGGTGAAGTTAGCAAATGGTGGGGATCTTATGCCATTGGTTCGGCCTTGACATTCCTATGTTATAGCACAATTGTTACATTTATTACTGTCAAATTCCATGATGTGTATGGATGCTACAAAATATTCGGTGGAGGGGGGTGCAGTGAAGGAGAAAGCTCTACTGCAGCTTTGTGTTTAGTATCAATTATACTACTTTATTGCTATGGGACAAGCTTCTATCTCTCATATCTACCAATCCTGAGAGGCAAGCATAAGTTCAGTTGGCAAATGTTTGTTTAAGTGAATGGAATATGGTCGTTGTAAGGATAAGAGGTGCTTTGTATAGTGATCTTAATATAAATTAGACACAACTTTGAATCTAGTCAAGCTCTTGTTTCATACAATCCCCGACACTTTCACTATCCAAATAGAGATGCTAGAAGCACTCAAATACATTAATTCTGCAACCGCTTTAAACCTTGTAGAAGAAATTGCTCTCGCTGATCAGCCTCCTTCTTCAACTTATGTTTTTCCATAACCTCTTCTGACAACGCTTCCCTTACTTGTTCAAGTTGGATTGTAGTCTTGTCGATGTCAATGTCTTTCTGAACGATCTTATCTTCCAACTCTTCGTTACGCAACTGGGCATTATGAAGCTTGCTCTCAAGGTCCTTCTTCTGACAACTCAATTTATTAGCTTGATCATAATTGGAAATATTGGCAGCAACGAAAACAATCTTTTCATCTTCTAAGGTATCAACTCGTTCCTTCAAGTTTTCCTTCTCTTCAGCCAACTTGGCATTGTCATTCTTTAGGGAGACAAATTGAGCCTTTGTTGCATCAGACTCTTCATTCAGACGAGTGTTATTAGAAGTAAGGACCTCAACAATGTGTTTCAAGTTCTTTACTTCTTCACTGAGAGCGTTGTTGTTGTCATTAGCATTGGCTAGCTCATTCTTGAGAGAGGCAATAATACGTGTCTTTTCACCTGAGGAGACAATCAGATCCTCCCGGTCTTGCTTAACAGCGGCATGCTCTGTCTTTGCATAACTTATCTCCCCCCTCAACACTTCATTAGATTCATGCAAAGAGGTAATTTCCTGTTTAGCTGTAGTAAGTTGTTTTTCAAGTTGAGCATTAGCAGTAACGAGGACACTGTTGTCCTTTTCTAGGGCAACAACTTGTCCCTCTACCCTTGCCTTCTCTTTAGCCAACTTTGCACTGACAACTTGAGCTGTCTCCAACTCTTCCTTAAGTAAAGTCTTTTCAGAAGTAAGGCCGTTTATGGCACTCTTCAAGCTCTCTACTTCTTCTTTGAGATTGTTATTGTCATCCTTGAGAGTGGCATTCTCAACATTCAAAGTATTTGACTGAAGTTGGAGTCCCTCAATCTCGGCTTCTTTTGCAGCTTGTCCATGGTTGGAAATACCAAGCAGAAGCTGACGACGAGTATTCTCATCAGAATGTGTAGCTTGTAAACTATCTACCTCTTTCGTTCGCTCTTTGTTTTCAGCTTGTAGGATTGCATTTGCAGTGTCACTTTGCGCCAATTGAAGCTTCATTCTCTCGTACTCTTTCTGAAAATACTCGGCCTGTCTTCGCGATTCTGATAGCTTGAATTTCATGTTGACTAATGCATTATCTTGTGAAGCAATTGTGTTGTCTTTCGCGGCAAGCAAAGCTCGAACTCCACTTTTATCTGCATTATCATCTTGGCTCACATCGGATAGAGGAGATAAAGCACCTCTATACTTGTAGTTCTCAAAGAAGTTAGTACCATCCAAGTTCAAACTGACATCGCCCAAAGACAACTTAGAAGTACTCTTGTTTTCTAAACTTTCATAAGACGAGGCAAATGAATGATCCTTATTCCTTTTCTGAATATGTGAAGACACTTCATTATCACTAAAAGGAGTCCCAAACAGATCTGTAGTATTGGCTAAACTTGCACAGCCTTCTTTATTGTTCACAGGCTGCTCAGAGACTCCTTCAATAGGTTGTTGTGTTTTTGAAGAAGAAGGCGTGGGCGGAAGAGTAGCTTGTATAAAAGCATGTATATCAACTGCATTAAAAGGGAGAGCATCTGAAGAGGTGACGATATTACTTTCTGGTGCCACTAATTCCTCATCACTCTTCTCAGTGTAACTTTGGACGGTAGATGGCAAGCAGCTACTGTCATCGCCAGATGCATTATCACTTGTCAAATTATCTTCATCTACAGCATCACGTTTCTCTGGCATCGCATTCTTACTCTCAGTATCATAACTATCATCTTTCTCCTCCCCATCAGCGAGACGGTCGACCGAAATGGAAGGATTGATGGTGTGGTCAACCAGATCAATATCACCGACATCACTATTGTCTTCTTTCTCATCTTCATGCTTAACGGGAGGATTGATGATAAGTTTAGGAGGTTGGGTTGATACAGTAGCCACATTGGGATCTTGTTCGTTATCACCACTATCAGTTGATAGACTATCTTCATCTCCAACCTTCTCAAGCTCAATATCATGGGGCTCAACTTTTACAGGGTTCAAGTTATTATTGAACAACATAGCTTCATTTACCTGAGTAGACGTAACGCCGATGGGAGTTTGTTCGCCATCGCTACTATTACTTACAGAATCACCACCGCTCGATCCTGTGGAGAATGAGTAATCTCCAACTTGACTTTTATTGTCACAACTTCCGGTAGTTGAGATATCAGACGAATAGCTATTAACTTGACTTTCGTTGTCACTACTTCCGGTAGTTGAGGTATCAGACGAATAGATATTATCATTACCGGTATTCTCTTGATTCTCCTTATCAAATAATTGAGAAGACGAGTTGGGGCCTAGGAATGGACAATTTAAATTCCCAAGATTAGTACGTTTGGGTGAATAATCAAATGGTAAAGGATTTGTCAGTTTTCCAGCGGACGACCGTGTGTCAACCATGGTTCATATAATTGTAGATGTAGTTGCGACTTGGTATAAGTTGTAGTTGTGTTATAGTTAGCTTGGATGATTGATATTAGTAGCTTGTACCTAGCGTGGATGAATATGTAGATTTGACTTATCGGTTGATCGATTATGAAAATTATGAGCACATCTTCTGTGTGTGCCTGCATAATAAATGATATATCCACGCTCAACTGAAATATCAGTTGAGAAAAGTTTTGTTTGCAATGCATTATTTTTACCGAAAGATACCGTCAACGAAGTAATCCCAGTGTACATACAATTGTTTTCCACGTTTGTCAGTTGAAGTATCATGATTTGCGGTGATACCAATTCGGGAGTTAGATCATTACAATACTTATATCCGTGTCCCCAATTGACATGATATTATAATCGGTAAACTATTTTACATTGACATATTATGACACATGTCATGTCTAGTGATAATTTCATCTCACGTTGTGACTTTCGTTCTAACATATATTATATTTCATAATATATCATTCTACTACCGAATGCTAGAATATCATTCATCATGATGTAGTTGATTGCTAGCCGACCGGCCTCATTCTCCCAATTATGGTACCTAGCATGAGGCTCTAAATGGTTTGGCGATTTAGTCCCTTGACGATCGCCAAATCAGTTACTTGGTCTCACTCAACCAACAATTTGAGCTCATAATTTCATTGATTATCACCTATTGGATACGCTGGACTTACCGCCTCCTAATTATACATATATAACCATGAGTAATCAAAAGATCAAGAAAGCTAGTGGCTCTGTAAGTTACATATGATATGAGAGTGGTATCTTTTACGCCAATGGAGGCTGGGAGCGAGAGAGGCCATCGAGTGACAAGTTGAGTATTACATCCAACAATATCGTATATCAAGTTCTCCTCCGGCTGAAAAGCTAAAGAAGTTGAATATTAACATGTTGCAAGATGTGATTATATCAAATCATGAGATGATGACCCACATATAAGTCCTAGGTGGCCTTTCCCCTAGCGTTTATATTTGTGCTTGAGGTGGTCTCTCCCCTCAGTGAAGTTGGTCTTTCCCTTCACTCTATATTTAGGTGGTCTTTCCCCTATCTTATATGTCATCTAACCTCTTTTGATTATATCTTTTTGCAATCACTCTTCATTTTATAGGAGCCCGATGAGTTCGAGGCGCAGGTTGCCCAAGAACTACTCAACCTTGAGATGACCTCCACTGAACTAAAGGCATCTCTTCGTGATTTATACATCACAGCCGCCAAGGAAGTTGACTGTGGTGCTGGACGTAAGGCAATCATCATCTACGTCCCATACAAGCTTCAAAAGCCCTTCCAGAAGATTCAAGCACGTCTTGTACGTGAACTTGAGAAGAAGTTCAGTGGACGACATGTTATCATTGTCGCTCAGCGTAACATCCTTGGTAAGAGTTATGCCCGATCACAGAAGACTAAGGGATTACGTCCCCGTTCTCGTACATTGACTGCTGTTCAGGATGCTATCTTGGAGGATATTGTTTACCCTACCGAGATTACTGGAAAGCGTACTCGGTGTAAGGTTGATGGTCGTCGCATCTTAAAGGTATACTTGGATGGACGTGACCAGGCTAATGTTGAGGGACGTACTGATACTTATGCTGCTGTTTATGGAAAGTTGACCAACAAGCAGGTTTCTTTCCACTTCTCTTCATAACTTTAAAGTTAGAGATGAGGTTAAGGCTTTAATATAAGAGGTTACTGACTTTTATCATATTAATTTTATGTGTACATCTTATGCATATCTCACTGCAATACATAGGAATATAGTAGTATCCAAGTCACATAAATGTATACTCAACCAAATTCAGTCCACCACAACTATAATATCCCCAAGGAATGGTGGAGAGAGTGTTAGTTGTAGATTCTTTCCAGAAGAGAGTTTTCCTTTATTTTCAAGATAGTGAAAACTTAAATCACGTCAACCTACCATACAACCATACAACTAACCAAAGAGGAAGAAGATGTCAAGTACAAATGATATACCTCCCAGTGGGGGCGAAGATAATGGAGAGTCTACACCAATGGATGTTTCAGAACCTGCTGCTCCATCAGCAGATGCCACAAGTACAGATGAGAGCAACACAACGGCAACAACTCAGGCCAGTACTCTGACCTCTGCAACCACTGCTTTGCAACAATCTGACGAAAGCCCTATGCAACAAGCTGATACAGCATCTTCACAGCAGAATGATATAGAATTAACACGGAATATAGCAAATCGATTACTTAGTTTACGAGGATCTCCTCCCGGTACATTGGCAACTATGCAAGAGAATGAGATAAAATTTCTTTGTCAAAAAGTACGACCAATATTACTAGCACAACCAATGTTACTCGAATTAGAGGCACCGTTGAAAATATGTGGTGATGTACATGGTCAATTTACAGACCTGCTGCGTCTATTTGAGTACGGTGGCTTTCCTCCCGAGAGTAACTACCTCTTCTTGGGTGATTATGTAGATCGAGGGAAACAGTCACTTGAAACTGTATGCTTACTTATATGTTATAAGATTATGCACCCATCTAATTTCTTCATCTTACGGGGTAATCATGAAAGTGCTGGTATTAATCGGATATATGGTTTCTATGATGAATGCAAACGGAGATACTCAATACGGCTGTGGAAGGTATTTAGTGATGTGTTTAACTGCTTACCGGTTAGTGCGTTAGTAGACGAGAAGATATTATGCATGCATGGAGGTTTATCCCCAGAATTAGATAGATTACAACAAATTGCAGACTTGCATCGACCATGTGATGTGCCAGATGTGGGATTGATGTGTGATTTACTGTGGAGTGACCCGGATACAGGTGTCAATGGCTGGTCTGAGAATGATCGTGGAGTATCGTTTGTATTCGGTGCTGACGTTGTTGCAACATTTTTAGAGCAACATGATTTAGACTTATTAGTTAGGGCACATCAGGTTGTGGAAGACGGGTACGAGTTCTTCGCAGGACGTCGGTTAGTCACTCTGTTCTCAGCACCCAACTATTGTGGCGAGTTTGATAATGCCGGAGGAATGATATCTGTTGATGAGAACTTGATGTGTTCATTTCAGATATTAAAACCAAGCTCTCGAGCGGCAAGGTTTGCTCAAAGAAATCAAGGGGCACCTTGATAATATGGTAGCATATAATTAGAGGAGGGAAGGTAGAGATAAGACTAAAGGTCGAATAGAGTATCAGTGCTAACTATCTCTCATTATCAAACATTTTTTAGACTCATCTCTTTGACCTTCAAGTAGGCATCATATGCACTCTCTGTTGTTGATGTAAAGGCAAGTGGATCATAGTCTAAGATGTCATCAGGGAAGACTTGTTTTGCAATCTCAACCCCTCTTCCGCGTTCGTTAGGATCTTCTACCAAAGCATCATAGCATCGTGCAAATCCTCTTCTTACACCTTCAAATATCGGCTCTCTCCCAGTTTCTAATCTAGTTACTTCTGGTGATCCTGGAGGCGCAGCAACTGCAAGTAAATGGGGTTTACTTGTGTCTGAGTATGGTCTCTCAGTATCTCTTGCGCCCTCATTCAACTCAATGACTTGTTCTGCATACAGCTTTTTATGGTATTGCTTCCTCATGTAATCGTATGCTTTCCGAAGATGATTCTTCCGCATAAGAAATCTCCGTATTATCAACTTTTCAAAGAGTGAGGTCTTGCCCGTGACATCAACACCATCAGGTCTTGATCTTAGACATATGACATGTGTTGCACCCTCTTTCAATGCAGACCGATATGGCAGTGGTTCAAAAAGTAGTGCATCTGCCATAGGCTCGTAGTCTTCCTCGTCTACATTATTCCTCGGTTTCATATCATATTGTAGTCGCTTGCCACTTGCATCTTGTACAGACTTCATATTCATCACAGGCCCGGCTACACCTGGCAGAAGACAACTAGCTCTCATACAGCATGCAAGTTCTTCAATGTTTGAGAAAGCTCCCTTTTCCATGTCTAATATGAACGCTCGTTCGCTCTTTAAACCAGATGCCAATACCTTGAGTGGTTGTACCTTTTGCATTTCTTCAAATGTTTCCCAATCAAGTGGCTTATTCTCTTGCATTGTTGTGTTTAGTAGATATGATAAGTCCAGCACTGGTTTGCCATGATTGCGTCGAAAGATGACATCCTTTGTCAATCTTGGATCCAACAATCCCAAGCCCACCGCTCTTAGAAATCTCTTTGTATTGATAAATCTATCCCCCGCTGTAGTTAATGCATCATAATACAATTCAGGACCAAACCATGGCAATTGTCGTGTGATAAAGTATGCCCCAATAACTGTTCCCGCACTGCTGCCGTAAACAACATCAACTGTATCTTCTAAACCCAAGTAATGGATTGCAGCTACCATGCCAGCAGTTACACATCCTCTCATACCACCCCCTTCTACTGATAATGCCACTTTATATCCATCATCTGGTGGCATTGTGCGATGTATATTGCGTTTGTTACTATTTGTTGTATCTTGTGTTTGTGATTGCTTGATCTTTTCTATTTGCCGTCTCCTTTCATGAACAAGTTGTACAACTGGATGTATCACATCTTTATGTTCCGGCGAACCAATTATTTGAGTATCGCCCTTGACTGATAGTGAAGCTAGTAATGAAAGATAGTCAATATCATCATTCTTTTTACGAAATCGCTTCTTTGTATCATTGAAGTAATCTGTTAGTTCTTGTATTGTGGATACATGAAATGTTGGTTCTTTTGCTTTAAGAGTATCTTCCTTTGTCTCTTTAACTTTGCTAGATGATAGTTTGCGCAATCCAAGTAGATTTAGTACTCTTCTACGCTTAGATACTTTGCTTGTTATTTCTGTTTGCTCATTATCTGATTCTATGTTTGTTGCAAATAGAGTTTGTCTGTGCACATCTTGTGCACTATTATAGTGTTGTTGGCTTATACTACCATATGCACTACTATGCCGTATAAACTTTGAAGATTTCCTTCCATTTGTTGTTATTGTCAACGCTAATGATGGTTGTTGTTGGAACGCAGTAATACTTGCTGTACAAACATTGATTTGATTTATTGCAACAAATATTATACTCAATGCGAAAAGTTTTATAGGGAGATGGCAATATCTTTTGACCAACATAATAACTACAATTCAGAATGAATAATAGATTGTCCACACACTATTATTAGTATATTTGAGCAACTCCACTTAAAGAATATGATAGGTTGCTCTCCCCCCTATCTTTTGCTCGTCACAAAATGATGAATGATGTGGCTTGAGAATAAACTCACAACCGCCGTGCGGTACGCAGTAAGTAGGTCTTCTAGTCCATAGTATAATGGCAGCAAATAGCAAAATCCTAACACTGTGTAAGGGTAAAGGTTGTACAACTACAATGCATTGAAGGATTGAGTTTTTATTCCTCATATTTTCCATGGTAGTGGTCAAGTGACACTTACGTTTGGGCAATACCGACCTATCTAACAACGATCACACAACCTTTGCATGTCTTTGCAATCGATCTGTGGCAGCAATTAAGTACATTCGTAGGTATACCGTCAGTATTGTCATAAGATCAGTTTGTCGTCACGCTCATTCATTTGGTGATGATGACGGCTGATGACGGGTCCGCCTAGTATTTTGCTATTTGTTTAGTTTCGAAAGCCATCACCAAACCTACACATAGGTTTGGTGATTTGGGAGTTCGATATGTTTGTGGTTTGGATATTCTTAATAATGGCGGCAGGTATTTCATATCATTATCATCAATGTGATGCTTTTGTGAACTGTAATACAGTCGTCGGCAGGTCGAATCGATTTGCAACACATACTCATTTATATGCATCTTCTACACAAACGCAAAATGATGGCAATATGAATATCACATCACCAAAAAAGCGTAGAAGAAGTTGGGAAGAAAGTTATCATCTGTTATGCAACTATAAAGATATCAATGGACATTGCAATGTTCCCCAATCAACCAAGCCTTTGGGCACATGGACGAATACTCAAAGAGTGGAGTATGCAAAGTATATTAAAGGTAATAAGTCTTCATCAATGACCGCTCAACGAATTAAGTTACTAGATGATATAAATTTTATTTGGGATGTTCAGGGCTATACATGGAATACAAGATATAATGAACTATGTGAGTTTAGAAAGATAAATGGTCACTGTGTAGTGCCGAGATATTCGAGCTTAGGTGCATGGACAGAGAAACAGCGTATCCAATATAAGAAATATGTTGCAATGAATGACAATACTTGCACGACAGATGATGATGATTCATGTAAAACTATATTGACAGAGGAAAGAGTTAAGAAATTGGATACTATCGGTTTCGTCTGGGATGTACGAGAGAAACAGTTTGAGCAAAAGATAGGAGAACTGAGGATATTCAAAATGCTTAATGATAATATAGATCCGAGGTTCATGAATGGCTCATTGGCAGTTGTATCTCAAGTATTTAGATGCAGTTGTTTCAGGAGCTGAAACGTCAGGGATATTGCCTGAAAATCGACGAAGTGCTTTAGAAGATGTTGGGTTTTCCAAGAGCATGTTTGATGAACTTCCTCGTATGAGGTCAGTGGTTAATCGTCGTGCAACTTGGGAAGAACGATATAAAGAACTAGAAGAGTATAAAGCAGAGTATGGACACTGTGTGGTACCAAAGAGTTATGGTCCACTAGGCTCATGGGTTCGTAGTCAACGACATATCATGAAAGATAATGATGATGAATCATTTGAGGACGGAGGATTGCTTTCCCAAGATAAGATTGACAAACTGAATAAGCTTGGATTTATTTGGGATGTTTATGCCTACCAATGGGATGAGACATATCGCGAACTATTGCATTACAAAGAAGAACACAATCATACAAATGTGCCAATGTCTTATGGCGAACTTGGGTTATGGGTCTTCAATCAAAGGAACAACTACAATTCATACATGAAAGGAAAACAGTCTGGAATGACACCCTCCCGGATACAACTTCTCGAGAGTATTGGCTTTGAGTTTGACTTTGGGAAGAAGATATTATCGGCAGCAGATGAACGATGGCAAATGAGATTGAACGAGCTAAAAGAGTATAAAGAAAAGACGGGAACGCTTCGTGTCGACCGGAGTGGTAACGCTTCGTTATACAATTGGTGTCAACATCAAAAGGCAAGGATACGAAAGTCCTCACTAAAGAAGGATAGATTGGATGCACTTATTGATATAGGTTTCATAGATAATGGTACATAAACTAGTAATATAACAAATGTTAGTTTTATTATTGAGCAAAGAAAAAGCCCTTAAGCTTCTGCCCGATATCATTTGCTTCCTCATCCTTACTCCGATTGGCAACAGGGAGTCTTTTCAACATTGCATACTTCGTCACTCGAGTCTCTTTTAATATAAAACCAGATGTGTCGAACCGTCGGCAAGTTGGATCGGCATAAACGAATTCGTATCCTCTCCGTTTATAAAACTGTATGGCAGATTTATTATCATCTTCGACTTGTAATACTATTTCCGTATGTCCTCTATTCCAATTCATTACTACTTCTTCGCATGTCTGAACAAGTCTAGATCCTACTCCACTCTTTCTAGCATAATCTACAACTGACAGGTTACCTAAATACGGCCGAGGTTTCTCGCCAGACTGTTTCTTCTTCTTCTTCCTGTTGTTTATAATCGGCTTTGGCTTTTCATTATTAAAGTTACCACCTAATCCAAATTGCTTCTCCATTACCTCAACATACCCTATTACCTCACCGGTTACATACATTATCTTTTTGGATTGATCTATATTGTATATTTGGCTCTTGTCACTGATTATGTTGGAAGATGTTTGTCTATTATTGTCATCAATAAGATCTACAATTCGGGCTGTATCTACTGGATATACCCGTCTAGCAACTATTAAATCTACTTTTTGTTCTGGTTTGAAAGCATTCCTTGCCAATATATCTCCCCTTTGCATATTGCCCAAATAAGCTAATTGTAAAGCTTTCCATGGTTTTACTCTCTTCTTTTTATTACTACTAACTTCACCATTGTTTGTATCTGTCTTCTTTTCTTCATTAAAAAATACATCTATACACATGTCGGTTATCTCTTCTATCTCGCTTTTTGTACCTCTACCAATCTTTTGTATTATGAATGGTATGCCTTGCTTTTCTCCTCTATCATTGATATTATTTCCATTGATATTATTCTCACTGCTTTTTATTTTCTCTGAACTATCTTCATCCCACTGCAAACCCAGACCTTTACCTAATCCTGATATCTTATCTTGTACTGCAAGATTTAAGGAAGTATGCGATGATAATATACCATTATTGTTAAGAGATGGCGTTATTAACCATGCCATTGATATATCAATGTATATAATAAGTAGCAATATAAGGTGCATCATATTATTTTTCATGTTTTTAGGTTGTATTTGTAATGACTCTGTTGGAGTCGCTTCACTACTATCAACTACTATCACACAATCCCCTGCACTCAATCTCCTCTAACAATACCCGAATCGATAGAGAGGTGGTTGAGGAGATGCAGCGGCGTGGCGATATTCTTCTTCCTATCGACTGCTTTTGCTTACAATATTTGTTATGTTGTCAGATGTTGTCTAACATTTTCATTTAGGTTTTCCTAACCCTAAACCTATCTAAGTACTTTCGATATACCCTACTGTGGTACTGACGAATGGCAATCTTCATCAAATCATTATTATATATGTTTTCATATACATTGAGGCGTATAATCTCAAATGATGGCTAGCATAATATATTTAATAGTGGCGGCAGTGATTGTTTCAATATGCCCATATTCAGTAGCGTTTAGCTCACCTACACAGAACCTGCGTATCACACCATTGTCAGTGCATCATTCAACTTCAACATCTGCAAAATCTTGTCAATGTCGCCACCAATCAAGGACAATATCACCATCAACTATTACAAGAAGACGATTACTTACATCTCTATATGCAAGTACTGGAAATGTAGCACCAGCTCCCACAGCTCAAGATGAATGCGATGTCTTGGTACTTGGAAGTGGCCCAGCAGCTCGGGCTATTGCAACCTTAATTGCTTCTTCATCAGATTCAAACAACAGCAATGATTCACCATATGATATATTACTAGCAGATTCGAACTTTGATCGTCCATGGATACCAAATTATGGTGTATGGCAAGATGAATGGCAATCCATACGAGATTTATATGCATCATACAATCAGCCAATTGGATCAGAATGTATTGATAGATTATGGAAGGTAACAGATTGTTACTTTGGTGGATCATTTGATATACCGGTGGATAATCGTGTACGATTAGATAGACCATATTGTCGTGTTGATAGGAATGCATTACGAAGAACACTAAGTCCTAATAATGAAATTAATGATGGAGAGGGTACTGCCAAATATCGAGTAATACGTGCCAATCATATTGCAAAAGCAACATCACTGAATATATATTCACCGAGTGGATCAATTGTACATGATGAATCTGGTTCTACTGCTATATTACAATCAAAAGATGGGAAGGATATAACACAAGTCCGTGCCAAGCTCATCGTTGATTGTACAGGCCATGAAACACGTATAGTATTGAAGGATGATCGATGTAAGTCCATCCCACCCGGATTTCAAATTGCCTATGGTATGTTTGCAACGATAGATGAAAGTTCTATACCAGATAAGGAATATTGTGGACCATACTATAAAGAGGCCATGACATTATTTGATTATCGAACAGATCATTTTGATACAGAATCGAATGAATTGAGTAAGGCCGAGAAGGATCCAACCTTCATGTATGTTATGCCACTTGAGGGTAATCGTGTATTCTTTGAGGAAACATCATTAGTGGCACGACCTGCTATATCATTTCAAGAATGTAAGGAGCGGTGTATGACACGCTTAGAGCATTTGGGTATTAAGGTTGAGAGTATAGAAGAGGAAGAGTTTTGTTATATTCCCATGGGTGGATCACTACCTGCAAAAGATCAACGAGTTGTTGGGTTTGGAGGAGCAGCGGCTATGGTTCATCCAAGTACTGGATATCACATCTGCAGAGCAATGATGGGGGCGGGGAATGTAGCCAAAGCAATTCGTGAGGAATTAAATGCCGGGGAAGATTGGAATCCAGATAGGGCAGCTGCTCGTGCATATGATGCTATTTGGTCACCAAGCAATATAGCACAGCGAAACTTTGCAGTATTTGGTGGAGAGTATTTAATGAAACAAAATGTTGAAGGATTACGAGGATTCTTTAGTGGTTTCTTCAAACTACCATTAACAATGTGGGGAGGTTTCCTAGCGGGCTGGCCAGGACTGCCAAACAATGAGAGCCACGAAACTTGGTCGGCACGTCTACTCTTTGGTTTGACGTTTGTATCCAAGTTACCACCACAAGTTGCACTGGATATGCTGTTGAGTATAATTTCATATTCGATTACAGAAGGTGTTCCACTGCCGCAATCTGTTACGCCATTACTGGGGCTACCATATGGATATGAGTACAAGGAGAAACCGAGAGCTCTGGGAGATGCCGCTGCCAAGGCAGAGGCTAGAAAGATGATTACTGAATCATCTGTAGCAGAAGAATCTGTAGCGTTTGATGAGGAGGGTGAATAGTTGTAAGCGTAATACATGTATGATGAACAAGTAGTTTGATGAGATTAAGTCATGAGATACACTATCTTATTTTAGCTTTCAATTCCTTCTTATTTCCCTCAATATATGAATATCAATTTCATATTTATCAATGCAATACAAATCTTATCGTCGGCCGCTACTAAACTTGTGTAAAATTCTAACAGACAGTGGATCGGAAAATGACTTCTTCAAGTCCTTTACTAATATCCATGGTGTCATCTTCTTCTTTATTGGATTCCATTGAAGTGCTTCCTTTGCTAGGTGAGCTTTAACTTTGCTTATAAATGCTGAACTATCAACTGCAGGATCCGGCAACTCATTCTCAGTTACTCCTAGAATGAAGCAACAAAACAGTCTAGCCTCACCCATTGTAAGAGGCCGTTCATCTATCAAATCAAACAAACGATCATGATATCCCAACTCTCTACATCTGTGGAGAGGTAGTGCATATGTGATCCAAGGATTCTGTCTGTAAACTTCTCTTGCCTCTCCTTTGTAATCATCAAGCACTTCGAGACTTATTTCAAGTTGAGTATCAAGATTGTTGTAGAATTCTTTGACTTCATCTTCATCAGTGCATAACCTTATAACTGTCCAAATAGGAAGTCCTTCCAGCGATCTTAATGCTCGTATAAAGTCATTCGTAACTTGCTCTCCTCCATAGCCTAATTCATCTGTAGGCATACCATCAGTTGCTAAGATAATTGCAACAATCTTCCCAGTTTCTCTTAGTTCTCTTGCCATTCCTGATATTTGCTCTTCAATATCCCATATATGTTGTGTGAGCGGGGTGACTCCGGTTGGCGAGATCTTTCTCATTATCTCCATTGCTTGCGATACCTCTTGCTGTGCATAAACAGACCCGTGTTCGCATACACTAAATCGTTGAGGAATTGTCTTTAATCCAGGATTATTGAGTAGCTGAAAGATAGTTGGACAGTCTAACACCGCTGCCATATTAGCATGATACTTGACCGTTTCCTTTATCTCTTCCCATCTAGTACATGGAATTGCCTTTTGTTTCTCTCCATCCTTCTTTACAAGTCGATGTCCGTCTCCTATCTGCATAGATCCACTGTTGTCAACCACCCAAAACCTGAAATCATATCGAGATTGGTTCTCACTTAATGCATTGGCTAGTCCTGTACTATACCCTTCATTTAATAACTTGTTGTATTGTTCTTGACTCATTGGCCTAGAATTACCACCTCTCGTTCCCATAGGTCCATGTAAGTCAGTCAGTGGACGTTGTTCCATCAAACTATGTCGATTATTATTATCTTCCTGTTGTATATTATGTTGTGCTGCATGTTGGGGAGGATGTTGATGATTGTTATCGTTGTTGTCTTCCCATCTCTTGCTATCATACTGTTCCCATTCACTGCTAGTATCATTATAGGTACTACCACTACCACTACCATCATACGTATGACGATGTTGTTCGATAGGTATTGCAGTTGCAGTAACAACTGATGTTTCTGTATATGTATTTCTTCTTGATGATGTGGATCCTCTATGATGATGTAGAAGGTCCTCGTCATCTATATGCCGTCTTGTATAATGCGTACCTGATTGGTACCTATTTGGTGTATTATTGCTCCTCATCTGAATCATATGTATCAGAACTCAAACAACTTTTCATCTAGATTTTTTATTGCATTAAAAGAGTGTATCTTATAAATTGTAATGAATGAATAAATGAACTCTTATTATTACTGTCTAATATCCTCTAGCTTAGATGATTAGTAGGCGTCATGGTCTTACAATATCTAAGTACATACTTAGGCATGCTGCATCATTGTACAGTGGGGCCTCTCTAATTAATTAGTATTCTAGGATATATTCTATTTTTATACGTCGGATCAAGTAGTTTAGAGTATCAAAAGTACCTTATTCTTACATATACTACTAAAAATAAGCATAGATAGAACGACCTTCCTATAAAATCATTGAAGTTTCTTTTAACACTTCTTTCAACTCGAAACTTCTTAACTTTCAACTCTCACTTTTTATTTTGTGGTTTGTACTTACTTGTGGGTTTATTGTAGTGGCTGTTATTAAGGTCAAGATGGCGACGGCAATAGCAAGAAGCCTCCTCGTGAGAGCGGCGAGAAGACCGTCTCAATTGTGCAGTAGAAGTAGTAGATATAATATACCATCATCATCATCATATACACCAATAAATAGTCATAATATACGATGGTTATCAAGTTATCCACCACACGAAGTAGTTGGAATGCCATCATTATCACCAACAATGGAATCTGGTACAATCTCAGCATGGAATGTCGACGAAGGATCAGCATATGCCGCAGGTGATAGTATCTGTTCTATTGAAACAGACAAGGCAACGATAGACTTTGAGGCCCAAGATGATGGAATTATTGCCAAGATTATTGCACAAGCTGGATCGGATGATATTCCATGCGGTACACCTATTATGGTAACAGTTGAGGAGGAGGGGGATGTTGCTGCATTTAAAGATTTTGTTGTTGAAAGTAGTAGTGCTGCTGCAGCTGAGCCTGCTGTTATTGTTGAAGAGCCAACTCCTACACAAATTGAAGTTCCGGTAGCAGATACAATTACCACTCCTTCACCACCACCTCCAACGCCATTATTAGCTTCTAGTGGGGAACGTGTCTTTGCATCACCTAGAGCACATACACTTGCCAAGGAAAAGGGATATGGAGAAATTTCAGCACTACGAATTGTTGGTACTGGACCTGGCGGGAGAATTATTGCCGAGGATGTATTGAATTATGATCCATCTAGTGCACCAGCCATTACTACCGAGTCAGTATCAACCACAGCTGCATCAACCACCCAAGCTGCTGTTGCAACACCGGCAGCTGCTGCACCTCTTCCAGAACCAGTTGTTGGGGCAGGATTTACAGACTATTCACTTCCCGCATCGGCATTAGAATTGGCATCCCGATTACATACCTCAAAACAAAATGTTCCACATTATTATCTCACAATTGATTTAACATTGGATTCTTTAATGGATTTACGCACAAATCTAAACTCCACAATGAAATTAGATGATGAAGATAATTCTGGTGGTATTACAGTGAATGATTTATTAATGAAGGCAGCCGCCGCGGCAATGAAGACAGTCCCAGCCGCCAATGCATCATGGATGGATAGCTTTGTTCGTGTCTATGATTCGGTAGATATTAATGTTGTTGTTGGGAATGGATCAAGTTTATATGCACCAGTTATTCGTGACGTTGGACGGAAGGGATTAAAGGCCGTGGCAGATGATGTAGCAACTGCAACCTCGGTCGTTGAAGGAGAGGGAAGTGATCCCACAACTGTACCCGGGTTTGGTGATGTGGGTACCTTTACAATGGTCAATTTGGGTATGTTTGGTGTTAAAAGTTGTGCTCCAATCATTCGGGAACCGCAGGCATGTGCTCTTGCTTTGGGGGTGATTGAAAATCGAATTGTTCCTAATGATGATGCCGAGAGTGAGGAAATTTACAAGGAAAGTGTGATGATGACGGCTACATTAAGTTGTGATCATCGTGTAGTCGATGGTGCAGTTGGTGCTCAATGGCTATCGGCATTTAAGAATCATGTGGAGAATCCAGTAACGTTGCTTCTGTAATAGGGAGAGTAGATTTATGGACATATGAAGGCCTTAGAGACTTCTGTGATTATTTCAAGCACATAGAATTATGTTAATGTTAAGTGTCAATAAGAGAAGTGCATTTGTTTTTGTCTTTTAGTTGATTATATTCCCTATGCACATCCTTTCCATTCATGATGGAGCAAACAACACACACCCCGCCCCCCCCCAAGAGGATAGACTAGGAGAGAGCAATTAGGATACCAGGAAGGATACCCCCACCCCAATTTTTTATTGACTCATCATCATCAGCATTGATAAGGGAAGAAGAGATTGTAATCGTTAGTAATACCTCACCATGATTGATATCCAGCGAGCTATTGCGGTCATATTTCTGTGTTGCATAGCTGCTTGCAATTCATTTCAGTATGCAGTATCTAGGCCACTTACAAGAAAAATGACAACTTGCACTCAAATGCAAAATGATGAGCAAGGTAATGGTATGAGTAGACGAGATATGATACAACTAGCAACCAATGGTATTGGTGTGGCACTCATTACAGGTTTTCCTGGTGTATCTCTTGCAGTGGTTCCATCGCAAGCAGATCTTAAAAGGTTATCTATTGGACATAGTAGAATTCAGTATCTATTGAAGAACTGGGATGCACTGACAGAGTCATGCAATAATAAAGCAATGTCAAAAACAGAATCAATGCAAGTAGTTAGAACCGATGGAGGTGGTGGTGGATTTTGTGATAAGACACCCTTAGTGGTACAAGATTACTTGGGTTACAAATCTACAAATGATCCCCTATTCAAAGCTGATAGTCTCATGCTGAAAGCAGCCCCTTTGGTTGATGATTTAGGAGTTATGGATGAGGCTGATTATGTGGATCTAGTTGAACAATATCGGGATAAGGCAGATCAAACTTCATTGCTTGCATATACATCATCCTGGGGAGAAGCGAATCCGAATGGTAGTAAGGACACTACTGATGACTATTTAGAACAAACAAAGAAGGTAGTAATGGAAACAGAGGTACTTCTCAGAAAGATTATGGGTGGATTGAAATTAGAAGTATTGCCACCATCAGAGAAGTCGAAGGCGTAGTTCTCCTTAGTATGTCAGTATTCAACCCAAAACAAACAAACCAGTAATCTAGATGATAGGCGGGAGAACGATGATAAAATATCACTTTAAAATCTTAGGTTTTGGCTACTTATATGTTCTTGATCAACGCCCTACTTATCCCCATTCATGTATAAACTTTAGTCACACGTATATTGGACGCTTCTCTCTTACTTTCCCCTTTTATTTGCTCACTTATATCTGCAATTTATGACGCCTTCTTCTTTGGAGCAGCGGCACCCTTCTTACTGGCAAGTGAGTAAGCAAAGGTACCAGAAATGGCAATGGCAGATCCAACAACAGTGTTTTGCTCCATGGGTTCAACAAAGATGATGGAAGAGACAACAATAATGATGACACGCTTGGCTGTGTTGAGAACACTACTTGTTACAGCACCAACACTTGCAGTAAAGGCGAAGGCAAATTCATTGTAAATGTAGAAGAAGAATCCACTAAGAGCAATGTTGGTAATGAGAGCCTGTGCACCGTGTTCAGCAGTAGCCTTATCCCATTCATCCTGAAGAGTCGATGATTCGGCAATAACAACCATTGGCACAGTAAATAAAAAGGAGATAATATTCATAACGGCGTATACATTGGCACTGTCCATATTCTTTGATTTGTCAGCCTTCAATGACTTTGTTACACTTCCACCCAACTTTCCCTTCAGTGCAGCGGCCATGTTGGCAAGTGATGCCCACATGAATGCAGTGTAGTTAATGTCAACTCCCTTTCCTTCTTTAATACAGGCAATACCAACACCACCAACAATAGGAATGAGCATGGCATAGGCAAGAGTGGGTTTGATATCCATGGGTGATACGAGAATACCAACAACGGCTGCAAATACTGGTTCACATGCTTTGACAATCTGAGCGAAACTAACAGCTCCAACTCCCATCTATTATGTGTTTGTATGATATGATTTGTTGAGACATCTATTGCAATACGAAAAATAAGATGAAACATCACATATATACTATAAACTCACCGCCAAGACAGATCCAGCATGTGAAATACAAGCCATCAATCCAATTGGGATACACTTTGAGATATCCTCGGCAGTTAGATTAGGTGTCTTACGCATACCAGTACCCCACATCACTAAACTCCAGACGATACCAACAACAAGTTGAGCACAGGATACAAACCAATGCGCATGTATCATATTACATGCCTTTTTGTTGTAAATGTTGTAGAGGGTATTACCTGCATACCAGGCAAATACCAAGCCAACCTATGATGGGTATAATTTTACAGTGGAGATATAGATTCGTAAGATATTTTCAACACAAGATATGATATGTCAAAAAAATACATCGGCGGCCCTTTAAAGAAAGTAGCGGCGTTGCAATACCATATACAACTCACCAGCTTAAGGTTCGAGGGACCAGACTTGCTACTCATCTTGATGTTGAAGAGATTGTGTGGTAGGGCGTCAACAAATCAATGATGAAAAATGTTGAAGATTTTGCAAGAGGATCTTTTCAAGCTGACGGGTCACTCGCCAAAACGAGCTTTTGTCAAGTACATTGACAGGGTGTACTACTATGAACTCTATACTTGACTCAACTCTGATACTCTTCATAATAACTGGTTTATTTCAACTGCTGGAATGGCTTATATTTGAATCTTTACTATTGCAACGCGAGAAGAATCTAGTTAAACTCAAAACTTCACAATAAATAAACCAAAAACAAATAAACACAAAAATGATTGGCTTGGTAGCTCAACTCCTTATATTCACTTCGGTATTTGGATTGGCAATCTATGCGTGTATATTGGGAGATCCCGAAACCTCAAGTATATCACATTTTTGTATGGTGCAATTGCCATCTACTTTATTTCAAATAATACCGGAAAAGTGGAAACAAAAGATATCTACTCTATCTGAGCATGGTTTTCAATTGATATACCTCTTCGTTGTATTGGGTTCATGGTCTATTGGTAAGTGTTTGTAATTCTATCAGCACTTATGATCTCATCTTATTTCTAATTTAATATGAACTCCATTGCAGTCTTCAGTTATGGATATCCAGAAATTGAAAGATCAAATTATATCAAATCCTATCATCAATACATTGGTTACATAGTATTCATGTTATGCATGGGAAGTTGGCATTTTGCATGTAACAAAAGTCCGGGGAATATAACAGAAAGAACAACAATAGCATTATTTGATCATTACGAATATGACGACATATTATACCACAATAAAATTTGCCCCACACTAAAAATACGCAAGCTTGCTCGGTCAAAGTATGATCGGTTCTCAAAGAGGCACGTCCCTCGGTTTGATCACTTTTGTGGATGGTTGAACCAAGCGGTGGGAGAATGCAACTATCGGTGGTTTCTACAATTCCTTGTCATACATGTAGGAATGTGTGTTTACGGCACATGGGCATTAGCATCTGTATTGTATGGAGAGGTATTAGATAAGAACTTACTCAATGCAACGTTTTTCAATGCCATAACGGGTGCTGAAGTCCAAGCTGATTATATCATTGTCTTTCATTACTTGTTTATGAGATACTTTCAAATCTCTGGAGTGCTGTTGCTTATGTCCGTGATGTCATTAATGTTGGGCATCTTCTTGGGATTTCATTTGTACATTACATCACGTAACATGACCACAAATGAGTTCTTTAAATGGCGAAGTGTGAAGAAATGGCACAAGAAGGAGCGACAAAAGTTTCAAGAAGCATTGAAGGATAAAGGTAGATCACCAAAGGGTGATATAAGAGGAGCATCATTAGCAAGGCAGGTTCCTGATGGTGATGTTGGTTGCACTGGATTAACAGACAAGTCACAAAATGGAGTGTTAGAAGATGACGATATCATTGATCCAGGAGAAATGCCGAAGAACATTTATGAGTAAGTGATTTACCTACAGTTCACATGTGTTGTAATGCGACCATACATAAGCAGCTCATTCTCTTCTTTCTATGCAAATAACAGCAAAGGAATCATATCAAACTTTGCAGAGGTTCTCTTTCCGTTATCTAGTAGTAATGTTGCAATACAAAGATACAGAGCTGCTCTACGGGATAGTTCTCAAAGTAGCAGTATGAAGAGCAAATCTGATGAGAATAAGCTCAAGCCGAAGACTGTATAGCATAATTCGATGCCTAAGACTGAACTCTATCCCCAGTCAAATGAAGAGACTGCTCATATATTGTGAAGACTTTCAAAACCT
>Ga0214477_100368_pt1 | contig 31366 bp, 28 predicted proteins | sample M1_20Mar14CPVII9_FD_165058 | JGI IMG/M metagenome (GOLD analysis project Ga0214477, IMG submission 165058) | Marine eukaryotic communities from Monterey Bay, California, United States - M1_20Mar14CPVII9sort6BwellC16 | ecosystem: Environmental > Aquatic > Marine > Unclassified | place: USA... | reverse complement strand
AACCCCCATTGCAATTGCTCTTACATTAAAATTATCTCCTTCTTCCAAATTGTAGCCAACCCGGCTAGCGTTTTTTATTTCTGCCCAATTCTCCACTGTTGCCGATATAAATGGATCGTAAGAAATTCCAAGATCATTGACTCTAGATATTGCTCAATTTGCTCCTCTATTTCACTACTATTCATGCTCTGCAAGCGACCGGTATCACCTGGCATATCGAGACAATACAGGCCATTTATGTTGCAGCCACTATTGGCAATAAAGCTTATACTCGGCGGCGAATCCTCTATTGATGTATCTTGAATTTCCCCCCCATCTTGTGCCTTGCCTTGTCGAATCGGCAGGCATAAGAAAAACAACATCAGGGTGGCAACATCAATCCCCCAGAAATGCTTATTATTATTCGCCTTGTTCATTTTTTAAAATATATAAAGCGGTGGCAGCATACAAGAAAGAATAGGATGAGGTATTTATTAAACTTTCACTATATAAAAGTCACCAAGTTATTCGATAGTATAGAGAATTATAGGTTAGGGGGGGAGATTGAGATAGATGAGATGACCACACGTCCCTTCTCTCGTTTCGTTGTATCGCTAAAAGATTTTTGCTATTTGTTGAGAGCAGAAATTGTTGAGAGAGTGATTGTAAGAGGCCATCCAGTATACAATTGGATGTCCTCCGTTGGCGAATAAGAGTGTGAATTATCAGTAGTATTGGCTATAATTTGGTTTAGATCCGCGGCGGAGAGTACGTCGCTTGTTATTGCTAGTTTAGTCGAGCAACAAAAAAAGGTTGAGTTTGAGTTTGAGTGAACTTCAATATACATTGTATTGTTTGACGGGGTTATATGAACGGCGCGTATTAGATCTAAATGTGCAAATAAATAGTATCGGTTTATAATTTATTCAGTGTGTTGGTGCAGAGAAAAAGTCGTATTATATTACACATAATATTCTCTACGAACAAAAACAACAAATTATAAAATGGTACAAATTGGAGCCTTCACTGTTAACTTGGTTAGAGCTGATACCAAAGATGTATTCAAGGAACATACTGGTCCAGGTCCTGACCACAACGTATACGCGGAGGTTGAGCCCGGGGTAGATTACTTTGTTCACGTTGCATCTACAAGAGGTTTAGTAATAATGCAAACTAAAGTTGACGGTGTTGATCTTGGATATACAAAGAGTTTTAATGAACTACCTAGCAATGAATATTTTGGTAGCTGGGAGCTTACAAATGGTGAAAGTAAAACAACAGCTTTGCGTTTCAATAGCGCTGCCCGATCTACCAAACAAGAGGAACAAACTAATTCGAGTATGCTAACAGGCAAAGTGGAAGTGAAATTTTATGAACGTGGGGCGGATCTTGGAGCAGGAGTTGGTAATGTAACACCGAAGCAATTATCTAGTAATATGAAAGTAAGTGGTAAGAAATGTGTATTGAGTGGCAATGGTTCACAAGTCCACAAGGACGGATGTGGTTCTTGGAGTTACCAAATGGGAGAACTTTTATGTACAATAACCCTCCATTATTGTACTGCAGTTGGTCTCATCTTGAATAAGATATTAGATGCACCATCATCTTCTCAAGAGTCTGACAACAATGAATCGCCATCAAAAAGAGCGAAGGTAAAACCCGAAAAGAAGAGATCTGCCACTGCTGCAATGTTACCATCTCCCGAAGAGAAAGAAAGTAATAAGAAGGTATCAGCAGCTATTGATTTGACCGGGGATGATGATGACGGCGGTAATGAGCGTTGGTTATAGTGGATATTTTTGAAGAAGCATCTATGAGAAGGTTTGCGGTTTGAGGGGGGTTAAGTAAAGCATAATATAAGAAGAAGGAGGAGGCAGAAGAAGATGATTAACATCTAGAGGGAATTAGTTGCAAATACACAAAAAAAAAAGAGTATTCAATATTCTGTATCAGCCCTAATCTTTCGTTCTAGTATGCACTACCCCACAACTTTGACAATCCCTAAACACATAACTCCATATAAATCTATATCAAATGACCTACACATCATCGGCTCGACGTATCTCAGCACTGACAGTATGAGAACCATCAAGTCTAGACTCTTTCTGCAACTGGCCAGGATAGAAATGTGCCTCAAATGATGTACCATCTCTCAACACTAGCATATTAGGATTTGATTCATCAACGTAGTCGTCAATGTCGTCTCCCTTTAAGTCAAACTTTACAACCACACTCTTGGGATAGGCACTCTTTTCTAATACACGAACTACTGTTCCGACACATCCATTTGTACATATCCCATTTTCATATCCGTCAACATGTGTATGTACTACTGCTTGGCTTCCAATAACTCGTACCCTGTCCCCAACTACAACACTTGGTCCAACAGCTTGTGTAAAATCAACATCAATCTCCATATCTTCTTCCTGTGGTGCATTCGGATCAGCAAACGGGTCAATCTCACCACTACGTCCACCAAACTTGGCATCATCTACAAATCGTGTGTCCCAATTATCATCCCATAATCGACATCCTTCACTTTCACCAAAGAGTCTCTTACGATATCGTGAAAGTAGTTTGTATATCGGATCTCTAATTAATGATGGTACTAAACTTGCCAATAATGCTACTATGCGTAACGAGCCTTTTAAACTTTTACCAATTTCAATACAGGCTGCTGAATTTAAGTATGTACGATGTTTCCCTGCCACTACTATAGATTTGTAGGTTGTTCCCTCTTCAGTACTTAAACTTAGTACCGATTTTTGTTGTTGAGGTGATAATCTTGATAGTAACACTTTACCAACACGTGATTGCAATGCGGCCACACGTAAATTACCTCGTGGATCGGATGATGAACTATCTTGATCTAATATTAATTGTACACCTGCATTACATAAGTTACATTTGCCATCGAATAATACAATCGGCCTTGAATCGGCCGGGTTGAATATAGATGGTATTGCAAATAGATTCTCTTTTTGATGTTTTCTTCTTTTTAGATTAAGACCAAAGAGGGCACTAAATGTTGGTATTGTAGGGGCTGCTATTGGTGTAGATATAGCAGCTGTTGCAGATAAAGAAGATTTGTTGATAGTTTTTGGAGTTGATATTGTTGTTGATGAAAAGGCGCTGACGGAAGAAGAGATAATTGCAATAACTAATAAACATATCAGTGTGGTTAATGACCATGTAGGCCGGCTATTGGTACTTGATATCATCGTCATTGTTGCTATCAAAGTTGTTAGTGGTGACTGTTGGGTGTTCTTCCTCTCTCAAAGATATGAAGGATATCGTACAAGGTATCGTATTGTACCTTCAATCAAAAAAAGATATTTTTGGTATCCTATCTAAATAATCCATCAATAGTATCTATAGTTTAAAGGCGGCTACTTAAAGAGCATAGCAATCAATAAGTATCGTCATCATGGCATCGAGTGAATACTCTCCACTACAATGGCCGTGTCAAAATTGCAATAAGAGCTATTCCGATTCACCCACCATTACCTTTCTAAGAGGTACTACATGTTCATGTACTGTGTGCACATCATGTATCACAAACATTGCCAGTTTACAGAAGCAAACAGAATTGATAGAAGTAAGATGCCCTATCGATAGATGTAGACATGGTAAATTTCATGTAAAGAGGGCTATCAAGGTCTCTGCCGATGTTGCAAGTAGTAGTGGTGATGTTAAGATGAAGAGTGAGAAGAAGATCAAGCAAGAAGATATGATTGATTTATGCAGTACTGATGATGATGCTGATGATGGATTGGATAGAAAACCTGCAGCTAAGAGAAAGATGTTTGCGTTACCAATTAGCGGTACATCACCAAAGATGAGTGGCACCTCAATCAAGAAAAAAATGTCTCCCAAACCTACCGCTTCTACTCATCGTTCATCCAAAAAGTCAAAGATTGTATCTCCATTGCCCATCAAGAAAACAAGCAACCTCAAACCTCTATTCAACATTGGTGATGAAGTAACAGCTGCATGGTGGCATCCAAAACTAGATCCTAATCAAGAGGGAGATCCAAAAGGATGGTATCCGGGGACAATAGTATCATATAAAAGCATCAGCAGCAGTACTGGTAGTAAATACGGACCTGTTCGAACATACCACATACGATATGATGATGGGGACGAGTTGGAAAACATTCAAGATTATTGGGTATTCTCTAGAAAGGATTATACTTTATCAATGAGATCACAACCAAACATTGGTATTAAGAAGAGACGTGATAAACAATCCAATGATATGTGGGCAAAGAAAGTTGGTTGGTACGAAATCAATGTAGGTGGGACGAAGAAACTATTCTCCTTCCTCTCAGACGCTATGAAAGCATATGATGATCATGTTGTACAGAGGGATGGTAAACAAACCAAGAAGTCGCATCTAAACTTGCCAGAGAATTATCCATCAATGTTCCCCGAAGAAGGGAAGGTAAAAGCAGAACTTAAGAGAGAAGAGGAAGAGACTGACGATGAAAGGTTCTCAGGGGGAGAGGAAGAGAGTCACAAGTCCCCGGAAAACAAAAGAAGACGACTTGATCATGAGAAGGATAAGTTTATGAGTAGATCAATCTTACTTTTGAACACCTTTATCAATAAAGATCAAAAGCAAAACAAAGGCTTCGGTCCTTTCATTAAAGAGGGCGTGGCTGGTTGCTTTGCACGAGTACCTCGTAGCCTTCTTCCACGTTTAGATAGCATGGGGCAGAATGAACTGAGGGATGCATTGAAAAATAATAAACATTGGTTCGAAGGCTTTGAAAATCGTGATGGCGGAGCAAGTCAAACCGCTTTGTGGCTCAAGGAGGGAACTGCCGGTAATTTCGTGATTATGCGGCACGAATATCCAAAGTGTCCGTATATGCCCTCAAGACTGAAACCTAATGGTACATATATTGGTTCTGTTTATGTCATCGGAATGATTACGAAACAAATCCCACAATGGTCAGAGGAGGACATGCAGATTGCAAGTCGTTTATGTGATACTTGGAAGGTTGGCAATCTTTGTTTGGTAGACTGGAAGTATATGGGAAAGAAGGATGATCTTAAACAAACAACACAAGGTTACATAAATGCCGTATGTCAACCAACGGTTGCTCACATCTGTACGGAACGACTCGAACCCTATAAAAAAGGAGGCACTCCGGAAAGTGTGAGAGAAGATTTGTGGAACAATGCGAATATCATTGTCAATAAGAAAGATTTCGCCAATGTACAGAAGATGACACTAAATATGCGATGCTAAAGATAGAATAAGCTCAGATAAGCTACTCTTTAGTTTATAAACATTATGTTGAAAAGCATTGCCCCCTACATAAACAAATTTAGGATACCGGTACAAAACTATCCCCCCTGTGTAGCTCCCCTCATTTTCTTTTCCCCATTTCTCCCACTCTCAACTCATAAAACAACACAACAACATGAACAGCACATCCACATTATCACTACAAGCAGCCCAAGCCGCCGCTGTATCATCATTGACAGTACCTTCACCCTCGACTCCGAAGCTAGTAGGATTCATCAATGATAAGTTTAGTAAACAATGCCAACAAGTACAACGTCGTAGATTTCTAAAGAGTGGTATCCTACCTTGTAGTGGTCAGAGAATTGAACTTAATATAATCTTATCTGGTGATGGACCACGGGGTAACATGCCATTTAGATTATCTGGTGAGGTTGTATCTGCATGTGAACCCGTCATGAGCTGCATACCTACCGAGAAGGAGAAGAAGGGGGATACCAATACTATTGCAGATGCAAGCAATAGTATTCTCTGCCAGCCCTGTAGTACATCTACATTTCGTCCATCAACATCAGCAGAAGATTGTGGTGTGGGACAGGGAAGTGTTGTACTAGCGAGTATGATACAGATGATTCTCGGAGATTACAATACAAATCAGCAAAGTCAATCTTCTCCTCTCCTCGTCCTCACTGGCAAACAATTATTAACTGCTTGGGACATTGCATCGTATGAAACTAAGAAGAAAGTAACCGACAGTATTGTTGGTAAGCTTGGTGCGTTACATGGCCAGCGGATAGTTTGTGAAGGAAGGTAAGAGATCATGGACACAAGATGTGCACAAAATGAAATTTGAGGTATCCTTTGTAACTTCTCTATTACTTTTAATATACCCCTCCACTATCATTATACTAGGCTTAACTTTGATTATGACATGCGGCGTGGTACTGAAGAAGGTCCTTGGTGAGATCATATCACTTGGAAGTGTGCACATGATGATGTAATTTGAGGTATCTTTCTCACAAATTATATGACTCTATTCTTAGGGTGGATGGCATACCATTCGATGGGCGTGATGTATGGGGCTTTACTTTGGTTTGTGATGATAGTTTCGAGAATATGTGGCGAGTAGATCCTTTGTCTTTTGTCAATCTAGGTCCTAACCATCAACCAAGATGCTGGCCATGGTCAGAGAGCAACATATTGCCGTTTGAGAGGCTGGGGAGAGGCAACGACATGCCTCTTCATGGGCCCGGTCCCAATGGTGCAATCTCAGTCCACACTTGTGTAGGACCTTTTGGATGTAGTGGCAAAGACCATCCTCATTCTTATCAAGCACAAGCCGCCTAAACTCGAGTTGGGAAGGTTGGAATAATGAAGTACTTAGTTTTGTGTATTGTTTCGATCTACTACTACCATTCGTCTTCCTTCTCGGTCATATCTCTTGGATTGACATCCCATATCTCTCCATCTTCGAATTCAACTTCATACATGGCTCCCTTATCACTGCCAGAGTCGTCACTGCCGTAATCCACATTCTTGACAATTCCACCATATTGCTTTCCGTCCATTAAAACATTCACGTCGGCACCAATTTCATATGTCTTTTCAGAGGATGAAGGAGTAGCTGATCTTCTTGATGATCTACCGCTTCTTTGACCTGATGAAGAAGAGTTGGTCTTGTCACTTGGTGTTTTTGTGGCTGGTGTCTTCTCGGATGAGGATGATCTATCCTTCTTACTACCCTTGGCAGGTGTTTTATCCGACATAAAACTAGGAGCTAATGGCTGACCGCGTGCTACTCGTTTGGTCGTCGGCCGTCCCTTCTTGGAAGACGATGGCGGATGAGATGGTGGAGGCGGAGGTCGCTTTTTGGCAGCATTGGGTGTTGACGAGGACGGTATATCTACGCCGGCAAAGGATGCTAATCTCTCTCCTACTGCATTTCCTCCATCCGTCGTAGAACCATCCCCAGTAGCAGGACTGCCATTCTTGGAGTTTAATGCCTTTAAAAAGTTCAGTACCTCGGGTGGAGGCTGTGCCTTCTTCCCACTGCCTTTAACTCCGCCACCATCTTCTCCAACACCACTATCACTTGTATCAGAAGGTAAACGATTAAGTGCCCTTTCCTGTTTCGAACTATTGTTATTTGGCATCTTATGTCTCCGTCCTGATAATAATGAAATTTGATTCTTACTTCCCGATGCACCCACTCCAGCTCCACCACCATGAGCAGTAAGACTACTACTACGAGAACGATGTAATGACGGAGTAGTATTGTTATTACTTATAGATGAATTGCCTCTACTTAAATTGGGAACTGGTTTGATAGCACTAGAAACATTAACTAATGAGTTACGATGATTCATACTTGGTGATGGATTGGTCTTACTTAATCCGCTATCACTACGCATTATTATACCTTTTTGTTGGGTGTTTGATGTGGTATCATTGAGAGTACCTGCTTCATCAGCTTTGATGATTACATCTTGTGAAATTTTAACTTTTTCATTTAGCTGTGTTAGTTTGTTGACATATGATGTGTTCTCGGACTTTGCTGTATCTTGTGCAGTACCAAACAACGCCTCTGATTGTGCAGCTAATATATCACAAGCTTGGAGTAATGCCTCTTCCCCTAGAAAAGTAATAGCTGCTGATAACTCGGTTGTTTGAGCTGATGTTGATGTTGTTGCAGTTGTTAGTGATGAAGAAGATACACCAACTGATGACGGCATATGCCGTATCATTCTATTTTGTTGTGGCGTATTTTGATGACTAGCAGCAACGCTGCCAGCTGAGGTAGAACCTTTTGGATTGTTCATTTGTGTGTTGTTTTGTGGTATGTGTTGCAATGTTAGATTCTAATATAATTTTGTTCTAGAGTAGTATATTAGATGTTAGTATTCTCAGATGATTATCAATACCGGATAAACTTATTTGCAAACCCAAAATGCTGCGGTGATAATCGTTAGCAAATAATGAGATGAACACACTGATAAATACCGCCGCAAAACCATACAAACATAGGTTGAGTGAAGGGAGAAAAAGTTTGTCTTTTATTCTTGAAAGTCGTTTGATAGCCAAAAAGCAATCTATGCCTTCAAGCTCACACACACGCATCCACCACTATTTTGTATGAGTAGAGTATCGGCATCGAAGAGGCTAAGAACAATACTATACTTGGTTGCATTACTACATATATGTGCGGTGGTAGTGGTAATATCATGCAGTCGTCGGCAGCTGTTGATTTCCAGCGGCTTGTGTTTGAAGAGTTTGTAAAATCAAAAGAAGAGGAGAAAGATGTTTGGAGTATCTCTTCGTCGTCTCCTGGTTGTTGTATCATCGAGCCAGCCTTTTCAACCACTAACAATAATGAAAATAATAATATATTATCATCCTTATTATGTCGACCTAAAGAAGTACGATACATGTATGAACTAACGCTCCTACTAAGTCTCGATGGTAGTGGATATGTCTGTCACATCAGAGATATGATTAGCAAATACAGTGGACGACCATGTAGTGAGCCACGTGAACCTCGTAAACGAACACACAATATAGAGATGAAAGAGAATAATGTCCGTGCTGGATGTAATAGAATTGTTGCAAAGCTTAATGCTGCTAGTTATATACAACAAGAAGCTCAAAATAATAGCATATTAGATGTACCAGATAGAGAAAGTAGGAAAAGTCGAAGAGTTAAGGATGCTATTCTTACACAGGCAATACAATTCTATCCAGATATGGATTGTGCATTACATCCGTTACCGGATAGTACTGATGTTAGTGAACGGAAGGGTGACGAGGAAGAGGAAGAAAGAGCAACACTTAAACTTGTTTCAAATCTGATAGATGGATAGAGTATACGTCGATCTGAGCTGAAGAGAAGTTGATGCAAGTCGGAGCGAAGAATAACATACCAGGGCATTAGAGCTGTTGGTTATATTTCAGCTAGTTGTCCTTCTATTGTGAGTCCTCATACATATTATTGTGAAGTGCTTTCTTGAAAAGAGATATCTCTCATGGAAACATTATGATTGGATCATCTATACATAGCACATAGGAATGAGACGAGTAAGGATAAAGATTTACTTTTCAACATTTGTATTCGATAGGATCTTTATCTTATTGTTGCGTCTAACAATACTATTTGGGATCCACTAAGATGAAGAACTTCAAGACTTCATAAGATTTGTCTCGAGGAAATCTTTCAACTAACATTGTTGGTCGATAGCAACAACTCTACACACACCACTGACTATTTACTCGATATATACATGAGCCAGTTGTATCAAATATCATGCTTAGAATGGAGTACAATAATTAGGATACCGACCAAGCTTGTTTACTCATCATCTAGAGTAGTCAAGAGTACTCTTTGCTTGTGCAAATTAATACTATCACGATGCTCCATGTACGCTCCACGACGTTTTGTAGATGATCTTCCCTTGTTGGCTGTAGTTGCAGACCTTGATAAGATACTTGTGTCAACTTCTTCTTCAGAACTAGATGAGATGAGAGCAGAGAAGACCTTGAACAGCAGCAATAGTGGTAAAGCTGCTACCATTCCTATCAAGAGAATCAATGCCATAAGATACGAAGATGAAGCAATGTTAAAAGCTCTTAGAACAGGTGATACAGCAGAACCTAGTTTCTCTTCTCGGGCTTCTTCTCGAAATCTTAGAAGATGAAGGATACCACAGATAGAGGAGGTGAGAAATACGTGTTAGATATGCATAGACACAAAGATATGAACAATCAAAGCATTTCACCAACTCACTTATTCGTTTCGGATTGAGTATAGAAGTAGTCTTTTGGATATCTGTATGTAATAGGATGTACTTCATCGGGATACCGAAATGAAACTCTCCTCTTCGATGTCGGCTGACGAGTAGATATTGCAGACTTGATACAGGGTTTGCGGACATTTACTAACATCATGCTAATGAAGAAGATGACGAAGCTAAGCAGGTACGGGTGCGGCTGCATATGATATGAGGAGAGTGAGAATAGATTGTGTTTGTGTTGTTTTATGAGTGAGAGAGTGAAGTGAAGAGGGGCTTGGTGGTTGGTATCCCTTGACAATTTTAGGATACCGACCGGCTAAAATTTGAAAGAACTGTGAGCGGAACAAAAGTATCTTGGGCCATGAACAATGGTCGATATATATAATGAGGACGCTATATCCATGCACATGATACACAAACAATAACAATATGGTATATAGAAATGCAAGTAGAGTTGAAAGAGAGATATCGGATTCGGAAAGTACAAATATGACGATGGCAAAAACTCAGACTCAGACTCAATCTCGAGTATCTTTGCAGCAGAGAGGAGATAACTCTGGTGGGCGGCAAGGACCAATTAATGATAGTGATAGTATGATACAGCAAATGAGTATAAGCAAGAGAAAGAGAAGAGAGTATCGGAGGCAAGGACCAGTCAATGATAGTATGACAAGTAGTTTACAAACTCTTCGTGGAAACAGAAGAGAGTATCGGAGACAGTCACCAGTCAATGATAGTATGACTAATGAATTCGAATGTTTAGTAAACAACGAGTTTTGTAGTGAAAGTAAAGATGAGAAAAGACGATGGAAGATTATTAGTTCATCAATGAGTTGTAACCAGCAACGAGTTGTGATAAAGCCGGTTTACAATCCGTCCACCTTCGAGATAGAACCGAGTTTGCGGAGATACAACTCGGAGGTACCAATATCAGCAGCTCTTAGATTCAGGTTCGAGCTAACCTTGTTAAATGATACCAACGGTCTGTATATACAAGTCAAAGACATGATAGAAGGTCGTCCATCAGGCCTCCCTCTTGGAGAAGGAAGACGAAGAGCAATCATCGATTCAACTCAGAAAAAGATTCATAAAAGATGTAAGAAGATTGCCAAAGTTATGAATGGTAATGGTAGTAGTATCAACGATATCCCTTGTGAGGAGGAGGATTTGCAAAGGGTGTTTCACTATCAATTTGGTGCCAAGTCAAGAGGTGAAAGTGTCATGATTAGACCCAGTATTCGAATAGTATCAGATTCAGATGATGAGAACAACGCTTTGGCAATAGTACTTATTGCAGTAGTTTGTCTGTTCGGAATGTTGAAACTCTATAACTGGGAGAGTGTTGTTGCATGAAAGGTGTATGAGATAGGCTCGAGCTTATATCAACTAATATGACACTCGCTTTTAACTATAATTATAATCATGCATTTGATATCGAGAATGAAATTACTTCGTTACTTCTTTACCTGTTCATTTCTCCTATACTGTATCCCCCAAGGTAATATCTGCTGCTGCTTTAGCCAGTGAAGCCCTACTGATTCCAACGAATGCATCTGAAACCCTTCTATTAGTCTGCCTCAAAATGGACGACTTTCTCCTTAGTGACGGTCGACCACGTCTGTTCGACTCAATTACCGATACTTCATCAGCGATTGTCTTCATCAAACAAGACACGAGAACTGAAACAAGCTCATCTGCTGCTAACCCTTCCTCGGATCCGCCGCCGAATCCTAAGCACATCAGTGTAATACCGACAACTCCAAGTGACTCCTTGAACGTATCAATATCACACTCAGGAAGGAACCCAATGAACCATTCATGTACCGACATTGCATACAGCTTCCAACCTAACCAGGCCATGGCATTTTGGTAGCTCTTGCACAGGAACTCCTCGTCTTTTCCGAGTTCGATCATGGCAGTCGAGTACTCGTTCCAGTAACTATCAAGCCACTCAATTATCTCCTCTGATACTCCACTGTTACCACTGATACTGTGTGCTAGTATACATGCTACTGGAATTGAGTACAGCCGTCCCATATCAAGGCCAAGTGGTCCACTCATGACCATCTCCCAATCACAGATACAGAAACTTCCCGTTTTCCCAAACACGTCATCGTTCTCCTCACTGAACAGGTCTAACTGGGGCTTACTCTCCACTAGAATGTTAAACATATGCAGATCAGCGTGACATGGAATGATCTTATCACGATAACTCTTCGTAGCGGCAGCAAATAGAAATGAACAAGCATCCGGTCCAATCTCCTGAGCAAGTTTGGTAGCTCTATTACTCTCTGTTGTTTCACCCTTTGCCATCTTTGCCAATACCTCTTGTAAGTTGGGAAAGATATCAATCATGCATTCTCTTGCCTCTGAATTAAACTCTGGATCAATATCACATTTGCAATGCAAGGCTGCAATTGCCACGGCTAATTTCTTTGCAATACGGATATCTCCTACACCATCTATGAATTGATTTGCCATCTGCTCATCAGAAGTTGACCATTGGGTGGCAAGTAACTTCATGTCACCAATATCTAGTAATAAATATGGGGTTGCTACACACCCGGGTGCAAGTTTCTCGAACTTTTCCATCATTTCATACTCGTTAGCAATTCTATATTATGAGATAGTAAATACATGAGTTATATAATCATATGAACATATCATATGTATATTGATACCACTCTTACCTCTGTACCTCATACACATAATCAGGATCAGGGTTCCAAAAAGCTCTTGGAAAGCATAACTTTACAAATAAAGCAGTACTTGGAACAGTAGTATCATCATCCCTATCATTATCACTAGTAGTTGATGTTAAGAATACCTTGTATGTGTAGTTGGTATATCCGCCACTTAAATTTTCAATACTTAGTTTGTACTTTCCTGATTCAAGTGCTGTTGCAATTGTTTGTATATCTGTATGTGGAGAAGAGGTGGTGATTGCTGATGTTAAAGTTGATAGGACAAGGGACTGCTTTTGTATTTTATCACGTTCATATTCGTTTAGACCATCGTCTTCAGTGTTATTGTTATCGTCATGAGTTCCCATTGTTGTTGCTTGTTTGCTTGCTTGTTATATTAATAAATTGTATATGTGACGATATTATATTCTTCTTCTAAAGGCTGCAAGATACTACACTCCTCCCCTTTATGCAAAGTTTTTTAGTGGTTGCAAATATTATATCTTCTTGGTGATCTTGTATTGCAAGATTATACTTTTTTGTATATCTTTATATATGTGGAGTCAAATCAGTAGGTGTTGAGTGATATTCCAGTAATGAGAGCAATAGTAGATCCCGTCTCTAATATGTTGCAAAGGAATGGTAGTACCGAGAAAGTAAAGTAAAGATAGAGGATGAAGTGGGGATGATGCGGGGCGATAGAAATGGTGATAAGGTTCGTCACATGCCACACAATCCAAAAGCTTGTCAGTGTTGTATTACCACGCTCTTTTGGACTTGCTTATCTGTACCTTCTAGTCTTTGATATTGTCAATACAATCACATTGAAATGGTACTGATGATTTTAGTTGTTAAAGAAAATGTCCAGTCATTAGGCCCTTGGATATAGTGCGCATGTGCGCGCGCGCACAAACGGCATGATATCGAGCGCCGCAAAGTACCCGAATATAGGCACAAATTTCCCTAAAATGGGGCAAAATAGCCTCTAAATACCCGTAAATACCCGTATTTGTACCTGAATATGGCGAAATGTGCGGCGCACGTGCGCAGAGCGCACAAATGGCTCTAAAAATGCGCACTATATCCAAGGGCCTACCAGTCATTCATGCTCAAAATTGCAATTTGGGGCAACAACAAAGAGGACCGGCTTTGTATCATCTGATAGTGGATAATGAGTCTTTATTTAATGACAAGTATATAATAAAACAACCATGAAGTTCGACACTGAATATATCCGGTCAATTGATACGGTGAGTTTATGTTTTCATACACATATCATGTGTGCTCAAAATTACACCTCGGGCTTATCTTATGCATCTCCATTAATGTTTTCTCTTATCACAAACACAATAACAATAAACAAAACAAAGCATTCACCAATATCATCTGAATTTCGTATACGAACATTCTCCGGAGCCCTCCTATCAACATTTACACTCCTATTCACACTTTATCTAATCTCCTCAGAATACAATTACAATCTAACACCAACATTCTTAGATCATGTTCATGTTATGGTACAAAGTCCAGATGGATTAGAAGTTGAGTTCGATATAACATTCCCGCATATACCATGTGCATTACTTGCCACTGATGCGAATGATCCTACTGGACAATCACAATCATTCCATATTGATAAGAAACATCGTGTATTTAAACATCGATTAGATAAAAATGGTAACACTGTTGGACGTAAAAGTCGATTTGAATTGGGCAATACATTAATACACGAAAATCAATTGGAGACATTACAAACTGCAAAAAGTTTAGATGGTACTCCTGAGGAAGAAGAACGACGTTTGCAGCAAAAAGAAAATGGATATGAAGATGAAACTAGTGATGAAATGTTATGTGGTGATTGTTACGGTGCCGGCGAAGAAGGCGAATGTTGCAATACATGTGATGATGTGAAACGTGCATATCGACGTAAACAATGGCATATACCAGACATAACAAAGTTAGAACAATGTAGACATTTGGTACGTGCTACTGAGGAGGAGGGTGAGGGGTGTAATGTTCATGGTTATGTGGCATTAAGTACAGGCGGAGGGAATTTACACTTTGCTCCTGATAGACAGTGGGAGAAGGAGGGCGATAAGAAAAGTAATGGATTGGGAGGAATGTTTGGTTTCTTGGATTTAAGTTCAGTTATTGAGATGTATAATGAAGGTAAGTAGGAGCAGTTGTGTCTGTGTTGTGTTTGGCGCTGATATTGCTTGAACTTAATTAATTCAACTTCTAACCTCCTTGTAACCTTCTTCTTCTTCACAAAACAGCATTTGAACAATTCAATGTCAGTCATACTGTGAATCAATTGAGCTTCGGCCCATACATGAGACCACACGTTCGTGAATCATTAAACATTGAATCTCAACTGGATGGAGCTGTGAGAACGGTGACAGATGGTTATGGTATGTTCCAATACTATTTACAAGTAGTACCGACAGTATTTCGTTTCTTAAATGGTACGACCATTGAAACATTCCAATACTCTGTCACTGAACATACGCGTCATGTTGATCCTGGAAGTAATAGAGGACTGCCGGGCGTGTTCTTCTTTTATGAAGTTAGTGCATTACATGTAGAGATTGAAGAGTATAGGAGGGGATGGACTCACTTCTTTACAGGCGTTTGTGCCGCAGTTGGGGGTGCCTTTACAGTCATGGGCATGCTTGATCGTAGATTGTTTGAATGGAAGGCTAGCGGTACTGGGTCTTTACTTACTTGAATAACTTTCTTTGTCTATCCGACAAGATACACGATTAGATCTATAGTGGCATCAACTGCTAAGATTACACTTACTTTACTATCTTTACACAACATAAATAATCTCATCATAGGACGTCAGATAACGAACTTAAAAATACAGCAGACCACATATAGTGTATGAAAGTGATATTGACAACATTCATACAGGTGGCAGACGGCGACAAACCCCACATCCAAACTCAATGATTACCACTTCTTGGATTTCTTTCCACTTCCACCACCGGATCTTGATTGGGATGTCCTCGACTTGGAATGCTTGGACTTGGAATGTGACGATGGCTTGGACCACTTTGTAGAAGTCGAGTGATGAGTCGACTTGCTACTTTTTGCACTATGATAGGAGTGGTGAGTCGACTTGCTGCTCTTTGAATACCATCCATCTCCAGACCAGTTATCATCATAACTTGACCACCATCCAGACTTTCCACTCTTACCTGATCCACTACCACTCTTGCCCGACTTTCCACTAGAACTCCATGATGTTGATTTGGAACTCTTGCTCCATGAATGGTGAGATCCGGATCGCCATTCGGACGTGTCATAATAGTAGTGGTCATCTCCTACTCCGTGCCAATCGTCATCATCATCGTCATGGTGATAATCGTCGTCGTCGTCACTGTCATGACATGATGAAGAAAAGAGGAAGAAGAGGATTGCGTGTTAGTCACATGATAAAAGTTTGAACACATCTTATGCACACTTTTCAAAACACTTACTACCCTCGTGCCGAGTATTCTGCACAGTAAACACGTGCCTTGATTCCAGCAAGTTCAATCTCAGACTGTTGTTCATAAGTACCGCCATGTCCCCAGAAGTACTTGCCATTCTTGGAGAAACAGCCGTAATCGGGATAATCACCGGAATGGAATTGTGTGATGCCGTCTCGATCGGCTTGAGCTTGACATGCGTATTCATCGAGACAGATAGAGTAGCCTAGGCCACTAAGGTTACGACGGAGGCCTCCTCCTTCGTTGTTTATTGTTGATGGTGCTGTTGCACCACTAACCACGGCAGCGGCGGTAGATGCCAAAACGATGTTGAATAGAGTTGAGAGATGCATGTTGGTAATGTCGATGATCGATGATAGTGAAAAGAGTGGACAAATGATATGATATGATATAGTGCTAGTGCTATCGTTATTGTATTGCAATTGAAGATTGAATGAGAATTATGAGCCACTACATGATTGATGGTTGCTGCATTATTCTGTTGCATCTGACACCTGATAGGGGCTCTTCAACATTGACATCATTGCGGTGATAAAGACACAATGATGAATGATATCGAGCCCATCATCTCCATTGATGCTTTGATTAGTGCTCCATAATATCAACTGTCATGAACGTCGTTTGTCAACGTAATATGTCCAGCCTTTATAGATTCACATATTAATAAGGATGAAGTGTTTTAATATGTGCATTGGAGGTAGAGATTGAGCCCATTGTATTGTGCGGTGTTATGTTTATTACTCATGATTTATGCAAGGATACCATACCGACTAAAATATACAACTGCCCCTCTCGCAGCAAGAGAGAAGCCCCTTCTCTTTTGTGTTGATAACAAAGCGGTCTCTCACCTTTGTGGTGGTTAGTTGCAATCATTGACAACAACGATGCTATCAGACGACTATCAACTACATAAACACAATACCAAACTGACATCATCCATTGCAAGACTCGGCCTATGTCTATTCTTTTCTCTTTTACTACTTTCATTACTTATCATTTCACCATTAAAACCAAACAAATTATTCTTTGATAAGCATGGACGTTATCATCGATTACTCGGTGCTGCAAACTTAGTCTGGTTGTTGATTGGTATATCAAATGTCATAGTCTATCCACCAATAACCTATTTGCAACAAGTGATCATGATGATGTTCATATCATCAATCGAAAAATTATCAACTCATACGCGATACAATGTTTGCACTATGATATAATCTTGGGTATATTAGGAATACTATCAACACTATCGGCAGCAAAAGCCTTTCCACATAAACACATTACTAACAAACCTGGTGAAAGTGGGACACTGTCAAACTATGCAATTGTAACACAAGGTGAAATGATTGAACACTCTTTCTATCAGATTATAAATTTATGTCAAGCTGTTTATTTACATGCAATTACATATTGGATGGCCTCATCTGTGACATATATTAGTAGATTGATACTATTGTTATTAGTCACATTATCATGGATTGTACGAAGAAAGTTTCCAGTCAATAGCTTCAGTGCTAATTGGACTACTAAACATCAACAAAATGAAACATCAGATAAGAAGTTCAAAGTTAATACAAAGAGAAGTAGCAACAACAACGTCAATAACATGTATAGAATAAAGAAATGGCAATATATATTCTACAAGCATGTTATATTACATGGATTAAACATATCTATTGCATTCCCAAAAGGAGGGATATCCAATTTTAAGAATGTCGATATTGATGATCAGCCGTTACCACTAACAACTGAATGGAGAATATTTTGGATAGCACTAAACACATCCTATGTAATGGAATTCTTCTTAAACAGTTTAGTTAAGCGTGGCATACTTAGTCAACAGTATATGATGATATTGAATGGATTACTCGTGTGTTCAGCTTCATTAGCTGCGGTATGTGTATTAAATAGTGTTCGGTTAGAAGCTGCAGTGTTGTCACTGTTGCTGAACTTTGGCAGTAGAGGTCATGATGTTGTTAACACATTGGTAGTAGCGTGTATCGTTAGTTATATTTGAGCTATCAATTCCATCCTACCGAGGCATGATGAAGTCAGAGATGAAAGATAAATAGCACATGATGTGGACATCAACGTTCACTTCTATAAGATTTCACTAAACTAAAGATATCATACCCCGAGGAGTGATTCAACTACACATACATATATCAACTATCATCAACGGCCGAATAAGAAATGTCAGACGGAACAAGCAAAATATGCTATCACCCTAAAGCAAAGCACCCCAAAAGAAGCAGGCAGCCCAGAACACAACAGCTACCGTCAAAGAAGAAACAAACTCCTTGGCAGTACTACTACCAGCATTCGTCTCTTCTTCATCAAAGCCAGCCTTGATTTGGGATACTTGAGGAAGAGGTTCCATCGGGACATTGATCGTGAAGGGAGTGGCTGGATCATAACGTCCAGGACGAGATACAACGCTATCCTCCTCGCCCCTCAATGCACGACCACCTACCAACTTGACTTGGACAATACCAGAGACTGTGGCAGATGACAACGTGCTGAAGGAGAAGAACCTTGAGGGTACGACAGTAGACACACCAACGGCAGTGGCATTCTTGACAGTAAGGGATGAGATCTCACTATTCTGAATCAAGAGACCATCCACGATAAGAAGAGTCTCATTGTCAAGAGAGGTCATCTCAAGAGTATTGAGGAAAGCAATTTCAACATCCGAGTCCATGGATTGGATGCAAACGTTGAGGATGCTGTTGGGTGCAAGGGGAGTGTTGTTGCAAGTGAAGGAATCTAAATCATCACACTTGCATGCCATGACGTAGCTGTCAACATTGGCCTGACCTGATCCGCTTGATAAGGAGGCAGACTGCATTGACACATCCTCCACAGCTTCAAAGTCAACGGTGAAATCGAAGAAGATGTCAATATCACGTTTGCTGTGTAATATGAATGGAAGTTAAGATAGTATAGGAAGAGAAGATTAGCGTACATATCATATGCATAACAACAAACACGACAGCATAATACCAAACACCAAACACAACAATAACAACTTACTCCTCCTTGATGACAGCTCCTCCGGATAGTAACTGAACACGAATACAGAACTCAAGCTTACTATCATCCCAAATGTTACTAGATGTGATGGATGACTTGTCTAAATCAAGCATAATCTCAAGTCCATCATGATCGGCATCAACATTAGACATTCGGGCAGTGGTAGTAATAATGTTCATACCCGTGATAGGGGCAACGCAATCCTTATCGAAAAGATCAATGTTGAATGTACGGCCGGTACCAATGAGATAATCTAATGTAATCTCATTAGTGACGCCTTCTTGAAAGTCCGTCTCAAGAGATTGATGGAGGATATCCCAATTGCCAATCTGAGCAGAGGTTGGTGTGGCAAGGATAGCAGCGGCGGCACAGATGGATTTGAAGATACTTGAGGATGGCATGATTGTAGATGATATTGTCTGTTGACTAGTATTGAATGATAGAGGAGAAGAGTAGATATGATAGGGTTGCAATGATTAGTACACGATTGATACATTGATGAACACATGATATGAACATGATATGAACACATGATGTGTCAATCATGCATGATGATCAACTACCGCCGGCATATGATATGAGTAGGCCTCCTCTCAACCGAACATACTATACAAACGACAATAGAGATAACAGCATATGCAACAACTATTCAAGTCGAACCTTGTGATCGTGAAGGCGGCCATCCACATCTCAAACCACACCGCCATCGTCAACAGAAGATACCTCATCGTACATCAACAGAAACATTACTTACCTAAACGATGATCAAATGGAGGAGTAGTAGTTGGTATTCTGATGAGTGAAGTAGTCTACTGTGTAGTTGTGCGTAGATGATGTTGTGTTTGATCAGTTTTGAAAATTATGAGTGAGGAAAGAGGAGGAGAGTGATGCGAGGTCGTGCATGAAATTTATTTGTACCTCAATCTTAGTTGGAGTATCTTTCTTGTAATGACATTCAAGCAATACAACTCCGACCTAAATGCAGTCACGTTAGACTTACTTGTACTTCTACTACACATACTATGTACTACTACTACTTGTTCAGTTGCTTATCTATATCGGATAGCCGCCAATCCTTCCTCAGCATAGAGCGTAATGGAGATACCTGAATCGAGAAAAGAGATAGAGTAGCTGAAACTGAGTTGTTATTAGATTGTAGAGGATACACGACTACGAATGATTGATACGTTATACTCTTATCTTCTTAGTATTATATACCTTTGTCAATTAGTCTGTTGTTTTGTAGCATCAGTAGAGGATGCTTGATATGAGGCAGCTCGGCGGTAGCTTAACCCAGTCTGCTATTCTAATCGTCAAAGTTAGATGAGGATTAGCAGCTACCTCACATGAATAAGAATAACCACCCAAGTATCTCTATAGCGAGTGTCAACTGGCAGTTGCTACTTCACATTAACATTAGCTTCTCGTACAATCATAACTACATCGTCTTCTTGTATGTATAATCTGAAGGAAGTGGGGAGTAGTAGAGTTCATCTTGAGAATGGATTGCAATAAAAGATACTTAACGCTAAGCTGTTCGAGTGATCAACATAATCACAACCATACTTCTCAGACCCTCATGTTAAGAACTCATCAAACATATCTCAATCTAAAACTAAAGCTAATAGACATATATGCACATACCATATCAATACCAAGCTACTAGAGTCTAGAGTTAGAGTTGGAGTATCTTCGAGCTACAATCATCAGTCCTCGTGCTTTCTACACATGTGGCTAGCTAGTGGGCCTGAGAATTGGGTTTGAAACCATTGACGAAGTAGTTCTTCTTCTTTATGTTTCATACAAATTCCTCCGTCTTTTGCAATATCATAACATCCGTCGTGACTGCATATCTTTTCACTTCTCATATCATGTGTTAGTTTTTCAGTCTCAGAGGATACTCCTCTCTGACTGCACACACCGATGTTCGTAACAACTTCAGAACCACTTCCGTTAGCAATAGTATAAGGTGGAGTAACTATACCGATACTACTACGAGCTTTTTGTAACCATCTCTTCTTTAGATGAGGAGTAGGCTGAGTTGTAGTACGGCTAGTGCAAGTGGTATCCTGCTTCTCCGTTTCCGCCGTCTCCTTCTTCTTCTTCTTCGTGCTCTTCTTTGTCTTCCGTTCTCGCACCATCTTGGAGTGTTCGTTCATGAGATAGATCTTTAGATTTGGATGACTAGAGAAGTATATCAAAACCGTAGTTAGATATCTATGCATCAACTATCTTCAATCTTCTATCATTCGTATTCATACTCATTCACTTACCGTTTTTGGAATTTTTGAGCATAACTTTTGACTTGCTTGTTCGTCCTACTTTTGACAATACCGCTGATCAATCTCCAACTTCCCCATCCATGCTTTATCACTCCGGCTTGAAACTGAGCCTGCTCATGCTCACTCCACTTCCCTTCTTCTTTCATCATATCATCTATCTTTCTCTCGGATGGTAGTAAGATACTCTTCGTCTCCCGACTTAACTTCGTAGTCCTTTGGAACTGATCATTCAATCGATGATACCTATTACCTTTTGTCATGGTACGTTGTATTACTTTATATGCTAATATAATGGAGTAGAAGACGAGTTAGTTTGCTGTATGTATTTATGATCATAAACTCAGGTTATGGAGTACTAGAGCAAGGTGGGGTATCCTCATGTCGTTTTGTGTACCGGTATCCCAAACTCTCACCTCAACTTCTCATCTCATAATTTGCATGTAAGGTTCAAACAAAAACAGCTTTATCACTAACATCTTCTCCTACATTGACTTTGAAATACAGGTGAGTCGCTTGGTATTGTCTTTGTGGATTAGGGAGAGGATATGATAGAGACAAGTCAAGAGCTTCCCACTCTATTTTCATTCGGCGGCATGGCAGTTGGGCTTGTGATGAGGACTGCGGTATCCCACTATGTTGCAAAGTATCGTTGATATGGTGTGTTGATCTATCAGTTATCAGATCTCGAGATAGGACATATATCAGATAAGAAGTGGCATAATAAACTCTTATCTTGGGTGTGGACTAGCTCTCATGCTCATATGATCCTTCGTTACTAATACAAAACTGCGTCCTCTTACTCTCTAATTTTCTCACTTAACTTTAGAAGAGACTCTTTCATCCCAATCTTATCATGCGTTTATCTACTACTACTTTCATTGACGGCATATGTACATGGATGAAAAAGAAAAGAAAGGGGGCTTTTCACAGTAAGAGGAGAAGTTCTTCCGTCTCATCTATAACTGTAAAGAGCTTAACTTCACTAAACGATTATGAGGCTACAGAGTCACGTGAATATGAAACATATGATCTGAATCTGCCTGCTAGTTATTATAAAAAAGCTGATACTGATGATGCATTGGAATTAGATGACTCTCTATCTACGTTAGTTCTATCATCGAGCACTTCAACTTTGCACAAAAGCAGGGTACAAGAGACACTAGGCTATGAACGATCTCTCCGATCCACGAAGGAAGAGGAGGACCGATTGGAGAAGACGCTTGGATGATAATATTCATCTTACAATTAGGATTCTAATTCACTAATTTATCTTCTTCTGTACAACATTCATACTACTTCCTATCACATATCATACACCAGCCACTAATAATGATACCAACCTCTACATTCAAGGGCTTAAGTTGCCCTTCGTATTAGTATCATGCATCCACCTACTTTCTCTATCCACTAAACACATTTGTTCCGACATTATCCCAAACAGTAGAATCGTTTAACCAATCAGCACTGAACGTTGGAGCCTCCTCCTTCTTGTTCTCTTTATCCTCACTAATATTGCCTAATACTTGCTTCTCCTTCTCTTTCTTGAGTGGACTATCCTCATTGATCATTGGACCAACTCCAACAATGGGCGGTACTCCCTTCTCCTCTTCCTTATTGTTACATTCCAAATACCGTTCTGTCAAATTCAACAAACGAGATACACGTGCTTGATGTTCATCTTCCAACATTGAATTAAGGAAACAACAATCATTAGCATGACGTGTACATAATGGATTGAGATGTACACTTGCCACTTCTGTATTACGTGTACTTTCGGTATATGCCGAGATATCAATCGATGTATCATCCGGACTTGATGGATGAGTAGCTTGGATTGTATAATACCCCTTTTTACGAAATGGGAATGATGCTGCTGTAGAGTTGTCACTTGCCTTATCAATAATACCACTAGTAGTCGTTGTACCACTTGAATCCTCGGTGGGATAACTTGACCCATCTGGATCGGCAACATGGAATATGCCATCGATAACTTTTACCGGTGCCGATGTTGATGATGCATAGTCATATATCTCATCTTGAAGATTACTAGCTTGAGCGGCAATTGTAGTTGTTGTTCGAGCGTCAAACTGTTGTTTGGATGTAACCTCCTCCATCATGAATGAATCTTGATCCTTGATTGGTGTAGCCTTTAAGATTGTCGTTGGTTCCATCTCCTCTTCTTCCAAAATCTCGTTTAACGATGAGAAACTATCATTCACATCTGTACTACTGCCATTCCCTTTCTTCACTAACACACCAGCTGAACATGCAAACTTGGCAACCTGACCAACTTCATTCACAGTCTCTAAATTACCACAAGTTACCTTATTCAACGCATTCTGTTTGGCCATACCAAGTGCACTCTTTGTTTTGTCAACACGTGCATGAATATTCGACTTTGTTTTATCAACTTGGGCAGTAACATGATTCTTAATCTTTCGTGGCGTTTCATTAACTGTGTTAATCATTGCTGTGATTTCGGGTAGTAGGTCTGCTGATCCGTCTAGATTGTGATTTAATGATCGATTGACTACCTTCTTCTTCTTCGTAGATGAAACGACAGGAGTGGCCTTGCTGCTTGCAACACTATTGATTGATGAAAGTAAATCCTTCGTGGCACTATTCACACTGTTAGATGGACTACCCTCAGGTGGAGTACTTGATTTGAGACTACCAGATACTACGGCATTATCACCTGGAAACAAGGCCTTGCTGTTATCAGCTGCAGCCATACTGCCTGACGAAGAAGCAGCGGTGTTGTTATCAACACTACTGCTGCCGCTGACGGCATGACCGGCAGTAACACTGTTCCCAACTGATACCAAATGACTTTCATTCGGAAAGAGTGCCGTTGTAATCTCCTCCATACCCTGTTCTCCTAATCCATTGACTCCTCCTCTACTCTCCTTAACTCCACCACTATTACTGCTACGGTCAGGACTAAACTCATCAGTACTCGGTAGTACGCCACCAAAGCTAGTATATACCATATCATCATATGATTCACTACCGGGTGTGTAACACTTAGTAAAGAGATTAGATGTTTTAACAATGTTGTACATGTTTACTTCTTTTGTTGATTTGTTGTTAGAGTGTACATTATTGACATCTGTTGGTGAACCCTTATTAAGATGACTTTTCTCGGTCATGGAAGTATCAGGCGTAACATCTTCTGAATTATCGGCAGTGTTGTTCAATATGGCATTTAATTCATCATCATCAATGGAAGTAGATGTACACCCCTGTACAGCCTTAAGACTACCGCCACATGACAAACTATTCTTAACACCATTAACAACCTCATCTCTCTTACTCTTGACACTATTAACAATACTCTTTTTTGTATTGTCAACTGTTGATGTAACATGTGTCTTGACTTTAGATGGTGTATCTTTGGCAGATGCGATGATTTTAGTAATTTCGGGTAGTAAATCGGATGAATTGTTGGGTGAGTGATTTGTATGAGGGGCCATCATTGAGGTTAGATCAATCTTCTTCAGTGGATGGTTGTTACGATTGTTATTATTGGTAGAGGCGGTAAATGATTTAGAGGGTTTACGAGGTGATCGATTATTAATCGGGGCAGTGTCCGTATCACTTAAACAACTTTCGATACCACCTAAATGTAGATCACCGTTGCCACTACCACTATTGAAACTGCCACTACCTCTACTGCTACCGCTGCTGCTGTTATCAACAATAGGTACCCCATTCGGCACCTCATCATCATCTAACACGGCATTCAATTCATCAGCCAATAACAAACTGGCATTAACCTCATCTAATATATCAATAGTTTCTAATATTTCTTGATGAATATTATTTTGTAGTATAGTTTCAGATTTGTATATGGTGTAGGCTGTGGACACTACCGCATCTTCCTCTTCGTCGAATGGTTTATTGTTGGTAGATGATGTAGAGAAGGATGTGTCGGTGGTTGTATTGTTGAGGGAGGTATTAGAGGGCCATGTACCAACATCGTTGTTGTTGCAATTATGACTGAGTGATTGTAATTTGGCTACCTCATTTTTATATAGTTCTTTGGCGGCTATTAGTTGTTCATAATTACTCTTCTTTTTAGTTGTAGTTGCAATAGATGGTGGTGTAGATGTAGTTAAGAGATGATTTTCGTACTGTTGTAGTTTGGTAAACGATGATGACGAGTTGTGACTACTGTTGTTGTTACGGAGTAGTGATGATGTCGACGAGCGGCGACCGGCGGTATTCCGCTTGCTGTTGGCTTTGGAAGAGATTGCTGCGTGTAGTAGCGTCATTGTTCTTTAGTTTATAAGGAAGGGTGACGAAGAGTTGTTGTGTTGTGTGCATGCATTGCAACTGATGATGAGTTTGAATTTATTTAAAGCCATGGTGGTAAATTTTCTCATGATGGATGCAACCGTCAAATGCATTGCAATTCACATTAGGTAGATAGTCTACCACTTACTCTAGATACCTTGCCAAGATACAAATGCCATCTTTCTCAAAAGTTCATCCAAATTCGAATTTGAGTTAGAGTTTAAGATAGGTGAGTTCGTATCGTTATTACGAACCTACCTTTTATTAGTAGGGCGGTAGGTGCAGATGGCCACAGCTGACTATTGCTATAGACGTAGTGGACAACATCGAATGGTATACCGTGAATATAACCATATAATTAGGTTTTCAAGCACTCTCGATTATTGGTGGTTAAGTTGTGGTAGCATCAATCGTTAACACACAACAAGTGAAGAGATACCAACAAGAAGAAGTTAACTCTCCTACATACACCATTAGTAGCAGCTCTCGATCAACATCATATTACCATGTTAATACCATCTCTACAAGAATATCTACCAGCAGTGTATCATAGTCATCATGATCTCGATATAGGCGGCGTGCTCTTTAATGACGTAACTACGACGAACTCGATCTTCATTGCAACTAATGATGCAATTGATCAACTAACAACAACATACGATACATCGCCTCTACTCAACAATCTCTTATCAAACTTTGATATAAAACAACATCCAATAACAACAATCTTAACATCCTATTGTTTAGTAACAGCTTGTGATATGATACCATTCGTACCGTGTCAACCCTTGGCTATTGCTTTGGGTGCCAAGTTAGGTTTTAGTATTGCATTTCCTATAACGGCTTTAGGTCAATGTACCGCGGGTATATTAGCTTTTACCTCGGCACGTCAATTATCCAATAATATGATGAATAATGTATCAGATATAGATTCAGAAGAAGCGACAATGTATACCGATAAACTATCACCCGAGGCACTCCAAAAACTACAAGAATTCCGGTCATTAACTTCCACAGAAGAACAGGGCAACATTAAGATATTGTTAGCATTAATCGGGCTTAGATTGGCACCATTCTTCCCATTTAGTGCGGGGAATTACCTATTAGGCGGCACGACGTCGGTACCATTGTCGTTATTTGGTGTGGCTACATTGTTTGGATGTTTATTGAGTAACTTTTTAAGTGTTAGTTTAGGTAGTGCTGGTGGTGCTTTACTACCCTCTTCTAATGTTGTTAGTGATATTATGATATGATTTGGTAAAGATGCTTGTATTAGTTACTTTGCATTGAGTTATCATTAGAAACTTCATCTGGTCTATATGACGACAAACGTATAGTAGTATCAATACTAGAAGTCAACTCTCTATATCATTATTAGATATCAATAATAAGGCATGTAGTTGTGGCAGAGAAAGTTCAATTCAATTGTTGGACGCAAAGGACAGAGATCGTCACCAAATTAGAATCTACTCATCAATAATGCTCTCGTCACTTGAGAACAAAGAGTCGCTATCACTGATACCGAGTCCTTCCTCATACTCACATTCACTGTCACTACCTCCCTCATCCTGATCATCGATGTAGTATTGTTGAATATGTTCCTTCTGCCTTGCAATTCTAGCAGATCGTCTTCCCTCTGAAGTGTATACACTACCCATTGTACTGCGTCTAAAGACAAGCTTAAACAAATAATGCAAAAGCTTGAACACATAGTCGATCACTTCCGTCGCCATGATTGAAAATAAACAAGCAAGAAGAAAGCACACAAGTTTTACCAAGAATATTTCATCATCGTATGTTTTTGGAATTGGAATAAGACCATGGCTTATTAAGAACCTGACTAGCACATATGATGAATGTTGTATGCCAAGCGTGATTTGATATAAGCCAAGTTTCTTAGCCAACTTCAATGCTACATTATTAGCAGTAGTCATCGGCCCTTTAGGAGGTTTCTCATGACTATGATCATCGCTTGAATCATGGTCTTTGGAATCATCATGTTGTTTGGGGTTTTTATTACACGAGTTACGATCACTAAGAATGTCAAAGGCGTTGTTGATTGCCATGATGGCATCGTCCGAGCTAAGAGAATTCTTATCTGGATGATACTTTCGACTCAGATTCCTCTTAGCTTTTCTGAGGACCCCACATGGTGCGTTACGTTCTACACCAAGAACTTTATGATACTGATGTAGTTTAGAGAATCGCAAGATATTCTCCACTCCTCGTTGATCTCCAAGTTTGATCATATGTGAACGTAATAACTGCATATGTTTGTAGGCTATGATGATGAAGAGTACCAATGTAGCATACCGAAAGGTAGTAGTGGTAGATAAGTGCATGATGATTAATCTCTAATGATATATGAGAGAAAGGAAGCGGTTAGAGATCACGGCAAGAAGGATACCACAAATATAAAATCAATTGAAACTCTCTACACGACAAACGATATACAATAACATGAAGTAAACATCATCAGTTTAAACCACAAGAGCTTAACCTATTTGAACGAAGGAGTATGCTTGTGATATACTAACTCACCTTTGCGATACTATACGTCCAATAAGACTTAATGAAGAGAAGATATATCGAGTATAAAGCTATTGTGAGATGCAAATTATGAGCATTAGGAGGTGAGATCATGGCCACTGACATAGACGTAGTCGATAACCTGAAGTGCACATCATCGGCATCGGTTCAAACAAGAAGAAACCCATTTTAACCAAAGAAAGTGCTTGTGATGTACCGACCCAAATCATATCAACAACACTTGCAGCATTAAAGGATACCGCAGTCCTATCATACAAAAGTAAGTAACCCGCATGCCGCCGAATGAAGAGCACAAGATGAAACGAGAGAGTGGAAAGCTCTTGACTTGCCGCTATCCTATCCTATCCCTAGTCACAAACACAATAGCAAAGTAGACTCACCTGTATTTCAAAGTCAATGTAGGAGAAGATATTAGTAATAAATCTGTGTGTTTGAACCTTAGATGCAAATTATGAGAGCAGACTGAGGCAGAGGTGCGTGAGTGAGAGTTTGGGATACCGGTACACAAAACGACATGAGGATACTCCACCTACTCGTTACTCCATATAACCTCACTTTATGATCACAAGTATCAGCAAACTAACTCGTCTTCTACTCCATTATATTAGCATATAAAATAATACAGCATATCATGACAAAAGGTAATGGGTATCATCGATCGAATGATCAGTTCCAAAAGATTATGAAGTTGAGTCGGGAGACGAAGCGTATCTTACTACCTTCGGTGATAGATGATATGATGAAAGAAGAAGGGAAGTGGAGTGAGCATGAGCAGGCTCAGTTTCAATCCGGAGTGATAAAGCATGGATGGGGAAGTTGGAGTTTGATCAGCGGTATTGTCAAAAGTAGGACGAACAAGCAGGTCAAAAGTTATGCACAAAAGTTCCAAAAACGGTAAGTGTGTATGTGTAGTGATATAGAAGATTGATGATAGTTGATACATAGATATCTAACCACGGTTTTGATATACTTCTCTAGTCATCCAAATCTAAAGAACTATCTCATGAACGAACATACGAAGATGGTGCGAGAACAGAAGACAAAGAAGTTCACGAAGAAGAAGAAGGCAGAGGAGAATCAGGATACCGCTTCCACTAGCCGTACTACAACTCAGTCTACTCCTCATCCAAAGAAGAGATGGTTACAAAAAGCTCGTAGCGGTATCGGTATAGTAACTCCACCTTCTACTATTGCCATCGGAAGTGGTTCTAAAGTTGTTACCGACACCACAGTGTGTAATCAGGAAGGAGTATCCCCTGAGACTGAAAAACGAACATGTGATATGAGTAGAAGTGAAAAGACTTGCAGTCACGACGGATGCTATGATATTGCAAAAGACGGAGGAGCTTGTATGAAACATGGGGAGGAGAAACTACTTCGTCAATGGTTTCAAACTCAATTCTCAGGCTCTCACACTAGCGCATGCAGATGATCAAGCATGATTTGATTTGTGATAAAGTAGCACGAAGATACTCTAACTCTAGACTCTAGCGGCTTGGTATTGATATGTGCATATATGTCTCTTAGTTTAAGTTTAAGATATACTTGATGGGTTCTGCACATGACTATCTAAGAAGATATATCGGTAGTAAGATTATGACATACTCAACAGAATGTAATAAGGATAGCAGCCATAGGTATCTTTTATTGCATCTGATATCTCTCTCCAATACCATGGATACTTGAGATAAGAATATGAGAAGAAGATATACAAGTGCAATTGTAATACAGAGACTTCACATAGTTGGTATTCACTGTACTTAAGTGGTTCATTCTGCTATCTAACTTGATAGTTGTCGAATCTTATGATTATGAATAGCTGACTAGGTTGATAAGCTATCGCCGCTACCTGATCTGATTAGTATCCAAATATCCTCTACTAATGCTATCGAAGTTGAATGTATCGCAATGGTATAATACTAAGAATATAAGAGTATAACGTATCAATCATTCGTAGTCGTGTATCCTCAACAATCTAATAACTCAGCTACTCTATCTCTTTCTTGATTCTACTATCTCCATGATGGAAGGAATATGCAGCTATATGATATAGATATAGACGAGCATCTGAGCAAGTAGTAGTATGTATAGAAGCACAAGTAAGTCTAACGTGACTGCAATTAGGTCGGAGTTGTATTGCTTGAATGTCATTACAAGAAAGATACTCCAATCGTTTTTTCGGTTCACATAAATTTCATGCACGACCTCGCATCATCTCAAACTCTCCTCTTTCCTCACTCATAATTTTCAATTCTGATCAAACATAACATCATCTACACACAACTACACAGTAGACTACTCCACTCATCAGCTATACCGACTACTACTCTTCCATTTGATCATCGTCTAAGTAAGTAATATGTTTGTTATTGTTTGCAATGATGAGGTATCTTTTGACGATGCAGTGTGGTTTGAGATTGTTGGCCGCCATTCACAATCACAAGGTTCGACTTAACATTGTTGTTGTATATGTTGTCTCTATTAATGTTTGTAAAGTAGACGGTACGGTTGAGGAGTCTTCTACTCATATCATATGCCAGCGGTAGTTCATCATCATGCATGATTGACACATCATGTGTTCACATCATGTTCACATCATGTGTTCAACATATCAATCGTGTACTAACCATTGCAACAACCCTATCACATCATTCTCCTCTATACAATACTAATCGACAGATACAATCAACAACCATATCATGCCATCCTCCTCAAGTATCTTCAAATCCATCTGTGCCGCCGCTGCCATCCTTGCCACACCAACATCTGCTCAGATTGGCAACTGGGATATCCTCTACCAATCTCTTGAGACGGACTTCCAAGAAGGCGTGACGAATGAGATTACATTGGATTATCTCATTGGTACCGGCCGTACATTCAACATCGATCTATTCGATAAGGATTGTATTGCTCCCATCACGGGCATGAACATTATCACTACCACTGCTCGAATGTCGAATGTTGATGCCGATCATGATGGACTTGAGATTATGCTTGATTTGGACAAGTC
>Ga0214477_100367_pt1 | contig 31426 bp, 26 predicted proteins | sample M1_20Mar14CPVII9_FD_165058 | JGI IMG/M metagenome (GOLD analysis project Ga0214477, IMG submission 165058) | Marine eukaryotic communities from Monterey Bay, California, United States - M1_20Mar14CPVII9sort6BwellC16 | ecosystem: Environmental > Aquatic > Marine > Unclassified | place: USA... | reverse complement strand
CTATTCCTATCATCACCTACTGAGAAGAAGTTCCGTCATTCACTTTAAGACCCAATATTCCCAAAGTCTTGATAAATGTTGCTTTACGGCTTGCTCCGTTAAACTCTCCCCCCTTATTCGCACACGGCGGATCATGACACCCCTGTGTAACAATACCACTCACACCATGTATAAATGACATATCTTGCAATCCACCATCAACAAAGTTTATTAATTCTTGCATATAATTGAAACTACCTCTGTTATAGGTTTGTATCTCAGTTATCCAACGGAACATACCTGCTATCCATTTCAACTCTGGATATTGACCACTGCTGGAACATATTAATTGTGGATCGGCACAGAAGTCAATGTCGGGGAAGAGTGTTGGCCGACCTTCATCATGTGCTCGTTTCCCCAAGTAATAGTTGAGTTTACCATAGGAACATGTACCTCGTAAGGATAACGATCCACGTCCCCACCAACAACATCCTTGTACATCCTTCCTATTAACACTATTCACAACAGCGGGCGATTGAATCTCTGTACCACTAACATAATCCCAATATCCCGTTGAGCCACCATAATCACTTTTCGGTGCACAATAGAATGGTTGCGGTGGATCATTATTATTACCTCCTTCATTTCTTGTAGAACTACTACTATCTGATGCAGTTGCTTCATTGGCATTCATTCTCATATTCAAGTCAACGTCACATGCATATTTCCTATCACAATCATTATCACTACCCATAGTTTGATAATCTATACCATACTGTCCACACGCATTCGATATAGGTAAATATCCATCCACAACATCCATATTAATTTCATCACAACTATTATACTTAATTGAACTTTCATATGATTGTGATAGGAATGTTGCAATGTTCACTAATCCATATACTCTTCCATTAACCTTATTGGATGATTCACCAATATAAAATGTTGAGTTTAAGATGCTAGTGGTAATCATTGTTTGTAAACTATTACGAAAACCAATGTAGGAAAAGTTATTATCATCATCTGCAACACTGCCTGGACTTGATAGTAATTCACGTGTTAGTACAATCTTATTAGCAGATAGGTGTGCATCCATTACATATAGACCTTGTAGTATATTTGGATCAATTGATGATTTTGGTATTTCATATTGTTGCTGTTGTTGTTGTGCATCTACTATTCCTGTTGTTGGTGAACTTCCACTATTACTACTACCACCACTGCTACCACCACCACTACTACTGCCAGGTCTTGCAATAATCTGATAATCAATCGTAGGCATCATACTACTACTTGGTCTATTAGTTTCATCTGTCTTTTTAACAGGACTAGAAGTGGGATTATCAGTACTAATATCCTTACAATAACATTCATTGGCAATATTACATGGCCACCATGCCTGGCCTGAAGAGCATGGTATACAATGCATATCTTGTATTGTTGTACCGGAACATTGTTGATTTGGTCCGGAACAGTTGGCACATTCTACTGATCCTAGGTTTAATGAATTTTGTAACTTTCTTTCATCAGGTGTTATATTAGTATTAGGTTGTTGATGTTCTTTGTTATTGTTATTATTTGCAGATGTGGTAGTTATGGATATCATTTGAAGGAGAAGAAATAAAAGAAGTAGAGATTGTGTTCGTATATGGTTGTTGTTGCTGATGAATGGCGGCCTCTGCTGCCTACGGCGCGAGTTCTGATTCATATTATACGGATTGAAGGTATCAACAATAAACAAAAGTAATATAACTTTTGTTTTATGATGACTGTAACCCTCTAGGTTGTTGCAATCCTATCTATTGCAATAACGTATCTTTTGCAATTCTCTAAATTATCCCGACGCTGTCACTGATATCATATAAATCAAAGGTATGTTTACAACGCTTCTAGTTTGTACAATCGCCATACTTTATAAATGATTTAGAGTTGTACTATTCTATTCTCATCATGGTGGGGGCTCACTTAAAATTGATAGGAAATGAAATTACTACAGCCCTTTTTTTAGTGGTGGTTCGATGACGGCTGGGTTAATTGGCAGTGCCCTGCTTAACGGGTCCAAGTCAATGGTAGCTGCTTTACCATAATCTTCTTCTTCGCGATAATGGTTGTAGTAGTAGCCTCTATTCAATATCTCTTTTCTGGTGGTAATGGTCCTGTGTCTTTATTACTTTTCGGTATCCTGCCTGCACTGCTCAATATGAGAAGCTCTCTCGGCTCACTTGCACTTCGTGCAAGTAATGTGAATCAGGGAGCACGGGCGGCTGGAAACCGTAGAATATGGGTGGAGACAGGAGGAGAGATAGGAGTACAAGGTGGTAGGGTCATGGTGGTTTAGGTAAGACCCTGTGCAACTTTTCGTGACAGACAGACAGAGCCAACTCTAAAAGGGGAACCAAACCTTTACTTATGTTTTGTGGTGTGTAAGCCAGGAGAGGGAGGGACACATTTATATAATTTATAAGATGGCAATTGTATCATTAGATAGTATCTGATACGTATATCTACACTAAACTGTATCCTAGCCCAATTTGACATAAAGCCGTCTTTATTCCTTTATTAAGTTTACAACGACATACTATCAACCTTCCTCCTCAGCTCCTCGTTCTCTTTGACCAGTTCCTCATTCTCTTTGCCCTGCTCCTCATTCTTCTTGCGGAGTTTACCAATCTCTTGAACAATCAAATGAGCCACATCACCTGCACAGGCATTACATCTAACCCCATATTCCTTTAATTCGTCAAATTTGCAATCAGAACAATAATGTGATTCACATTCGCGACAGTACTTGACAGTATGTTCGATGTTATTATTGTAACAATCATCACAATGTGATTTATTGCAGTCAGGACCATCACAATGACGGAATACAGCACATTGAGCACATAGGTCCCTATTGCATTCACCACATGTATTCAAACATTCCTCACAGGCAGCACCCCCACATTCATCACACTCTTCCATATCATCACAACCCTCACAATACATCACGGAACAAGATATGCACTCAGTTACAGGTGTGCAGTCCGTACAATACTTCTTTTTACAATTTTCACAAAAGTTGGCTCTTCCATTTGTACCACACTCAGTACAGATAGGTTTCAGGCACTCATAGCAAATCATCTTATTAGGTTGGTATGACCACTCACGAGAATATCTCATGTTTGCATTGCATTTTGAACAGGAAAGACCCAGACTAGTACGACTATACATGTATTGATTGAATCTTGTCCGAAATTGAATTATCGGATGCATTTCTCCTGAGGAATTATGTGTACCAATATGCCTCCACTCATGAGGGAACTGGATGTACTTCAATGAGCATTCATCAGCAGCCATAATACTGTCGAGGATGGGCACGACAGCTGCTTGATTAATCTTTGGTTCAGGGTTGATGTGTGATCCATCATATTTTCCAGCAAGGCTAATATCAATCTGTTCCAATACTGTACTATTCCGTAATGGATTTAATCCTATACCTGTAATATTAGTACATCCACAAAGTTTTAATCTTTTGAGCACAGCACGTGCATTGATGCTTTTCAATACAGCGTAGATATCATCGTCCGTCAGTTTATTTGCGAGTTCCTTTTCAACGTCTTCAAAATCTAATATGTCCCATTGTGACGATGGCATAATAGCTGTACTAATAGGTGATAGTCGGTGCATCAAATTATCATTTTGCCACAAAGATGATGAGGTAAAAGCTACAGCAAATATCGCCCTCGAGGGCTTAACTAAATACGCCGACACTTCAGCTATAAAAACAATAGGTAAATCACTAATGTGTAGGGTATCAGCGGCAGTCCGCCGGCGCTTATTGTTGCTATTAGATGCCATCTTATACATACCTAGTGCCTCTTACATAGCTCTTACTTACGATACTGGGTCTTGGGCTCGGGCACTAGATGGTATCCTTTTATGAGAGTACTGAGGGCAAAAATACAAAAACTAAGTCAAATACAAAGTACCTTTTGTGTACTTATTAATAAGCAGAAATAACAACCGTATTAGACCAATAAACTGATGGAGCCTGGAGCAAGTCACAAGTTGATATTTGATTGGTTTGATTGCAATAGTTTAGGAGTTGCTGCTTCCGACACATTATTTAGATCCAGCGACAAGATACGATATTGTATTTAATTATATCCAACAACAAAGTAACCATTATGTCTTCCTTGAGAATTTCATCATTACTTCGATGTACTCTTTCAACAACACGAGCTTTAAGAAGAAGAAGAATACCATCATTCAGCAGAAGATATAGTCCTATACAATGTCGTTGTATATCTCAATCATATCAACTTCTCCAATCAACTAAAGGTGATACTACTTCTACCACATCAACATCAACTACCAACAATACCATTATAAAGTCACAACCGCCACTACCAATTAGAATAGCATTAGTATCATCAACAACAGCATTAGCCACGCCATCATTTCCTGCACTTGGATTCTTATATTTAGTACTTCGTGTAACTGTTTCTGATGACAATTTACGTAAGGTTATGGAGGTAAGATTGATTAAGTGTTGCAATGCATATCTTCTGTAAATACATAATATTTATGTGATTGTACCTCAATCTTTTGCAAATTATATGAATATCATTTTGAACAGGGACGATGGGGTACAGTATTATCATTCACAACTTGGACTTTATTGCCAAAGCTTTATCATGGTGGTATTACATCAATAATACTACCATTTGCTATTAGTAATGCAATCGTCGCTGGTAGTCTATATGGTGCACTCGATCTTGCAACAGGTGGACCAAACAACAACAATAACAATAAGATAATACAAACCCCATGGATATGTGGATCAGGTATCGGAGGTGGAGTTGGATATATTGCGCCAAACTATCTGTATGGACCAATAATGGAAAACATGTATGCATTAGAGGGAATTTCACAATCCATGAATACAATTATGAGTTATAGTATGACAACGGAACTTAGTGTGGTGACAGGAATGGTAGCTGGTACATTACTACATCCAATGTTATACTATCCAATACATGGTATAAAAGGTCAAAAATGGCAATACTTTTCTGGGTCAGCCTTGTGTATAACGTCTGCCGCTTTAGCGTATGTTTACTATGGAAGGGAGAATGTAGGTCTTCCTATACCGGACGGTTCGTTCATTGAACCGAGTAATATGGCATTAGTTGATTCGATATTGAGATATAACAACACAACTAATACAGTGGAGACATATTCTCTAGAGAAAGAGAAGTTCATTGGCTCTTCAGCACAGTGTATCGAGGGACAACTACTAGCGGATATATCTCGTTCATACATTGCAAATTCAAACAAGGCAGTGTTTGATGATCGTGTTATTGCATTTGTATACAATTGGTGGGATGCAAAAGCAAAAGATAAGTACCCAGAGCATATAGTGAACATCAAGACACAAGATGAGTTACAACAAATACAAAACTCAATGACCTACACTGATGTAGCAGTAGCGGCTATCCTAAGTTCTGACAAAGAAAGTGATAATCAAGCTAACAGGAAGGATGTAGTAATGAACATCATTAACAATTTGAATGCTCAGAATGAAGGACGACAAGGTCAACTAAAATCAACTTCATTTAAACAGTTAGAAGATGTTATAGTTGCCATTGAACTGTTATTGACAATGAAGAAGAAGCAATTAGATCAACAATCGACCACTGCAACAACTAACATGCATGATGACGATGCACTGAGACAAAAACTTGAGCAATTCATAAAGAAGCTCTATCCAACACTAACACTTTATACCTCAGATGAACAATACAAAGATGAAAGTGTAGAAAGTCAACTGAAGAATGCAAAATGGATAGGGTCAGAATATACAGATGCAGTTAAGAGGTGGACACATGTGCATGAGAAAGAAACATATCGGTTATGGAGAAATAGATCATTGATAGTTGTATCTGGAATACTCTTATCGATTGCCGGATCTTTGCTTCAGCGGTGATGAGTAATCCCTTCATGTAACAATTGATACCGTGCATCAACAACTTCATTAATTTACAATGGCATGTATGTAGTATCTACTTCTTAAGATATCAATCCCATCCTGTATCGTCATTAGCACTTTTCATTTCACTGTCTGCATTTCGTGCTTGCCAAGCTCTATCTCCACCTTCACAGAATGGAACAACTCTACAAACTATATCTCTCTGTTGTAATTGTTTACCCAATCTCAAACACTCTTCATGACCCCAGGTGCCTAAGCAACTGAATCCTTCCTGCTCTGCATGGGATGCAAGTTCTGCTGCCTCATCATATGGCATAGACAAAACGTATGCACATGATGAGGCTACATATTCGATTGTAATCCGATCATTCTGAAATGTTTCATCAAGTAATAGTATGTGGAAGGGATCGTCAAATTCTCTTGATACCATTCTATCATCTATTAACCATTCTACTGGACCTCTTGTTTCACCCTCATTTGGAGGTATTATTGACTTGTCTTCATCTTGCTTTTGCTTTTCATCTGTACCTGGTATTGCTGTAGTGGAGCCCCATAATGAAGTCGTAGCATAAGGTGCATGACTTGCAAATTGTTGTATATTGCAACTTGTGGTTATAAATGAAGATGCCGATGATATTATTGCCAGTAATACTACCAATACAACTAATGGATATAATGTAATAGATAACATGATTGAGAGAGTAGGATATTGATTAATTGCAATAGACAATGTTAAGCGGCGGCGGAATTCGATGAGTTGGTTTATTTTATATGAACAGATGCATTTCCCAATTACATACCTTAGACTCCCAATTATTTTGAATTGTGAAGGTGAAGCAAGGAATCACATGAAGTTTGTGTTGTTGATTGAGTTACTGTAGGTTAATAGGATGAAAGCAAACCATATATTAGCTTTCGTAACTACCTATCATTAAATATAGTTGGTAATAGGGTAGGTCTAAGTCGTCGTTAGATTGGATTGGTGATACTGAAGCTGAAGTTACAAAGTTTTAGATACCTATTGCAATATTGAAAGTACAATAGAGAGTTATTTACAAACTAAAAGTACCTACAGTACTATACATAATAACACCATTATGGTCGGATCAACATCATTAGTAGGACCAGATGATGTGGAATCATGGATTACAACACTCCGATCAGGTGAATGTCTATCAGAACGATCACTACGACGATTGTGTCAATCAGCTTCTGAAATGCTAATGGAGGAGTCTAATGTACAACCTGTATTATCACCAGTAACAATAGTGGGTGATTTGCATGGTCAATTTTATGATTTGTTGCAATTATTAAGTCCAGAAGTTGGTGGAGAGCCTCCGGATAGTTCCTATGGTATGTAGCTTTAAATTGTTCATGTGATATGTACAATATTACAATTTGATGCACAAACTAAACAAATACTATCAAATCCATACATACGTGCAGTATTCCTTGGAGACTTTGTAGATAGAGGACATAACTCTGTCGAGACATTAAGTTTATTGCTTTGCTTAAAGTTGAAATTCCCAGGACATATGACATTACTTCGTGGTAATCATGAAAGTCGACAAATAACTCAAGTATATGGATTTTATGATGAATGCAATAGAAAATACGGCAACGCTTCAGTATGGAGACACTGTGTACAGTGCTTTGATACATTTTGTATCGGTGCCATTATTGACGGAAGTGTATTATGTGTTCATGGTGGATTATCACCAGATGTTAGAACAATAGATCAGATACGAGCAATCGATAGACAACAAGAAATACCTCACGAAGGTGCCTTTTGTGACTTGGTATGGAGTGATCCAGAAGAGAGATTAATGGGAGCTCCTTGGCAGGTTAGTCCAAGAGGAGCAGGATACTTATTTGGTGCTAGAGTTACAGATGAATTTGCCAATATAAATCGATTGGAATTAATTGCAAGAGCACATCAATTAGTTATGGAGGGGAAGCAGTATCACTTTCCAAATAAGAATTTGGTAACAGTTTGGTCTGCTCCTAATTATTGTTATAGATGTGGCAATGTTGCAGCAATATTGACACTTGGAAATGATGGTAAGGAAACTAAAGAGAATGAAATTGTAGAGGTTGAAGGCGGAGCTGATAATGATGATGGAGAAAAGAGTGATGGTAATAATAAAGGATCAATACGACAAAGCTTCAAGTTTTTCAGAGAGACTGAGCAATCAGTTCATGGCCCAAAAGGAGAAGAGAGAGCGCAGCTAGTTCCATACTTTCTGTAAATCTAGAGAGAGTCTTAAGGTAAGAAGAAGATCATGCTTGCACAGCGATTTCCATTTAGAGGCTAGAGGTGATCAGACTTCTTTCACTTTCACAGGTTTAGACTTAGATCCTCAACCCAAGTCTCAATCATCTCTCTTTCTCTTCCGTAGCTCATCAATTTCCCTACGCAATTGCTCATTCTCATTAGTGAGAACATCAATATTGTTGCGCATCTCAACAATTTCCGCCGCCTTTTCCTCATTCATGGTAAGAAGCTTGGGAAAAAGCTGATGCAATTCTACACAACCACTACATGCGATACATTCACTAGTTTCAAGAGCACATGCCGAACAAAAGTCATTATAACAATGTTCCCCTCCACAGTAATCAGCAGCATCAACATAGTCTAGTTCTGCACAAGTGGAGCAATAACATGAATGGCATCCATCACAAGTTTTGAACCCACAGTAATCAGTACACAGCGTCATGCCACAATTGTCGCAAAGTGATACTTCTTTAAAAGAATAGCACTCGAAACAAATGTGATAGTTCGATTCTTTAGGGAGGTACTGGTTGATTCTCTCCAACTCTTCACGGAAAGCCTGATCGTTTCGAGCGTCCCTTGATGCCCACTCTTCAGGAAACCTTAAATTCTTAAGTGATTTCCAGTGTAGATTCCGCATACTAACGATTAAGGGAATGATGATGTCAATAGACAAAACATTGCCAAACCGAGGAAGATCAAGTCGTTCCAACACAGTGGATTCACGTAGAGACTCCAACCCATGGCCAACAATCTGCAAACAACCCTCAAGACGTAAAATCTTTAACTCATTCTTAGCATCAATACTCAACAACACACCGCGTAGAACATCATCCGATAACTCTGTCATGTTTGTAAAATCTAATTCATCCCCAAACACTCCGCTCAACTCTCCCGGCGAAGAGGATGATAATGCCACGGCAAAACAAGCACAAGAAGTTGAGGGGAGATAACTGGCAACAACTGCTAGCTGTTCATTAGCGAGTGCACGGATCATGATTACCAAGACTTATCGGCGGATGAGGTTGTGTGTTGTTTTGAGAGTGACCGCTGCTATTAATATTAATATTGTTTATTATTGATGCTGCGTGCTGATCAACGGACACAGCTGTGTTGTCTTTTAGAGAGGTGAGTCGTACGGTATCTACCCTCGACTTACTTTTACTTACCTCACTCCTCTCCTCACTTTCTCCTTCCTCTATATAAATAAACAACAAACGCCTTGATATAACAACAATAACACAATCATGATCCGTACACTCGCTAATGAACAACTAACAGGTGTTGCCAGATATCTCCCTTCGGCTTCACGTGCTCGTTTTGCCGTGGCTTTGTCATCTCCTTCTTCGTCGGGAGAGTTGAGTGAAGCAAGCATATTAATTCTTTCAAACCAAGACGGAAGTTGGGATGAGATTGATTTTACAAATATGACTGAGCTGTCAGATGATATTCTACGCAGTGTGTTGGTGTGTACGGACGCCAAGAATAAATTAAAGACTTTACGACTTGAGGGTTGTTCACAAATCGTTGGCCATGGGTTAGAACCTATCCGTGAATCATTAGTATTAGAGCGTATCACTCTATTTATGAAAGGAGATAATGCCTTGTCTGTTAATGTTGTCATTCCTATTCTGTTAGATACCCTCCGTGAGCAGGTTGTGGAGGGATGTATCTTTCCCCTTTGTGATCGGTTACATGGCCTCTTTCGTAATCATGATTGGTTGTACGGAGAAGCTCGACTCGAATCGCCCCTTAATGAAGCACTCGTGGAGATTAACGAGTGGATGCGCAATGAGCTTTCAGGTTACAGTGACAATATTTGCTTCCTTTGTTTCGCCGGGGAAACGAGTGATAACATGAAGACTTGTGATAGCTGTCGCATGAATCTATGCATTAGTTGTAACAGTATGGCCGTATGCCATGGTTGCGAATCAGTTTATTGTGAAGTGTGTTATGAAGTTGGTAGCGCAGATGCTTGTGATAAATGTCCCCCAAGGCTCGTTGGCTTGAACAAGGAACTGTCTGAGGAGAATGAGCAACTCAAGAAAGAGAATGAGCAATTGCGCAGCGAGATTGAGGAGCTAAAGCTGCGAAAGAGGAAGAAGTCTGATCATGATTAGAAGGTTGTGTAGTCTCTCATCTATATTTCCAATACACCAGAAGACATAGATCAGTGTAGATGTTTAAGTTTATTTTACTAGTATCCAACAGTATGCAAACACTCCAAGAAAACATTCACATTCACTGTACCACTATCAGATCCTTGCTTTGCCATTTCAGCAACCATTAACAAAGTCTTAATCCCAATAGGTTTAGTTATGGCATTTCCAATAGCCTCGGCATCACTCTCTGTTAAATGGGCAGCAACACGAAGGACTTCGGCGATTTGTAGAGGATCCTCTAACAGAGATGTACTCTGATTTACACCAAACGCTTGCACAAGTCCCAAGTCCTGCAACAAATGAGGACAACTAGTTGTGCCAATGATGAGAAGACGTCTTCCATCATCTGGTGGTACCTTCTTCAAGAGTACCAATAATGTCTGTAGTACAACATTTGAGAATCGAGGCCCAATGGCAACATAATCAATTATTCTCTCAATATCATCAATCAAAATGAGAGACAGTGGTGATTTATATGAGTCCAGGAATGCTTTGTGAATTTCCTGGCATTTGGCCATATCAGAATATCCAATCATATCATCAGCAGAGATCATACGAACAAATGGGAAGCCAGATTCCACGGCCACCTTGGCAGCCACGGCAGTTTTACCAGAAGCAACAGGTCCTTGTACCAAAACACTCATGAGTGGAGTCTTCTCGGAAGTTCGGACTTGCTCAATAAGACGAGCCATATTACCCATTAGTAAATCAAATGATTCGCCATACGGAACAAAGCCATTGCGATATAACGCTCTCAACTCCTGACTCTTGGCACCAAACTTTGGTGCTACATCGTCTAATGCACGTTGGAAGTCATCAAATTGTACAATCAAATTCTTCTCATCGGGAGCCTTCGATAAGTCATTTACATCCACACATCGTGTTAATGCATATGATGTTGCCGCTTTTACCAATCCCTCAATCTCAGCACCTGAAAAGTTCTTTGTTTTATCAGATATCTCATCAAGTCTGTCGAATACTTCAGGTGAGATGCGATTACTTTCCTTCATACTTTTGGTATGAATACCAAGAATTTGCAACCGGCCTTTAGTATCGGGTAATCCGATTTCAACATGAACCTCCAGTCGACCTGGACGGAGAAGAGCATCATCAATCATATCCTTACGATTTGTCATACCAATAAGTAGAATGTTGTTTAGTGAATCAACACCATCAATCTTTGACAGAAGCTGATTCACTACCGAGTCTGAAACACCTGAATCAGACTTGCTCGAACCACGACTTTTGCAAATGGCATCCATCTCATCCAGAATAACGATATGAAGCATGGATTGGTCACCCATCTCAAGTTGCTCCTTCTCAGCCTCGGCGAATAATTCACGAACCTTCTCTTCACTACCACCCACATACTTATTCAAAATCTCAGGTCCATTGACAATCTTTGGTTCACGTGCATTCAATACCTTACCAATCTGTCGAGCAATCAACGTCTTGCCACAACCCGGTGGGCCGAATAGTAACATACCCCTAACATGATTAATACCCATTTGTTTAATAATATGTGCAGGCCATATCCGACTAGCAAATGCTCGACGGAAGATTTGATTAAATTCCGAATCTAATCCACCAATACCCAACTTTTCAAAGTCAAAGTCTGATAGGAATATAGTATTGGCTGATCCTGATGATCCACCGGCAACCTTTTCACCTACTAATGAAATTGACTTTGATCCCTTTGGACGTGCAAATATTAATACCGTGGGTGCTAAGAACTGCCCTGCATTTGATGATGATATTTCTTCTTCTTCACTGCTCTTGGTTTCACCATTACTACCCATTTCACTTAGATTCATTTGATTTAATACACTAATCTTCAATTCCATCTTAGTACCCTCAAAGTCCATAGCCAATGTTTGACCAATTTCAAATACATGTCCTTCATAATTTAATAGAAAATCATTTGCCAATCGATCTGTATCGATTTCACGTGGCGGTGATCCCGGTGCCACTGCCTTCTTTTGTAATAAATCTACTTCAATTTCAAGTGTTGCCAAAGCATAATTTGGTGGTGGTACAAATGGTTTAACTTCGACACGATTTGCTAATGATAATTGTGCATATCGTCGTTGTAAGCCATTTAATGCAATTTTATCATCTGGTACAGATGGATTACCCTCGGCTATATATACATGTTGATTAACCGATATAAGTGGACCTCCTGAAGTACTACTACTACTACTACCTGAACCTTGAGCAGCCTCAACAAGATAGCTGTGTATTTTTGGTGAGAGGTAAACTTTATTTGTTAATGCCAATCGATTAGAGGGTAAGTTCCCGACTTGCAGTACTATCTTTCCCATGGTTCTATTTATACTATATGTTGTTGTTGTCTATATTGGACGATATACTCTCTCCAGCAACAGCAAAGACAAGCAATAAAGCTGAAGCAACAACAAACTTTGCAAATTTTTGAGTTGCAAGGATACCATGAGACTATAGTCCTTTCTTAATTGCAATACAGAGAGGACGCATGTTTATACCACCGACAAGCGCCACACAAGTGAGTAGACTGCATGAAAAATTGGCGTACTAGGAAGTCACACTCCAACGCATCCTTTCGACTAGCACACAAATTTGTTGCCATAAATTATCTTGCTCGCCTCATTGCAAACAATATCGTCAACCCTCCTTCTCCCCTATATTATACAACAATATACAAACAATGTCAAGTTCTCCTGCACCACCTCCAGTTTATTATCATCCCCATCCATCTGAAGATCAGATGGGTAGTGGCGAAGGTGGCGATGAAAAGCGCCGTAAGCTCAACGACGATCATCATGACAATCTCAACGCTAATGTTGATCAACAGCAACAACAACACAATCCATATCTTATGCAACCTCCTCCTCCTCATGGATATTATGGAGGTCCGCCACCGACGGTAGATGGTCATCTTCCTCAAGATCATCAGTCCCCTTATCATTATCCACCACCATACCAGCCCGGCCCATATTCTCCCACTGGTGCCCCTCCTCCTCCACAATTCTTCAATGGTAATCAACAACAATACTACCCAGCACCTCACCCACTCGAGGGAGTTGCTACACAACATAATCCTCAATATGATGATGTTTTGGCACCAGAACCATGCCATGTACCCAAGGATCAACAGTATAATGAACAGTGGAATAGTGAAGCTGCAACAACAGCTCAACACGAACCCACAATCTTACCAAAGGCATGTCACTTACCTCCTCGAGTGAATGATGGTAATAATAACAATGAATATAATAACAATAACTATTATGACAACCGTCCTGTTAAACAACAAGTCTTACCACAGGTATTACATAATCCTGAACAACAAGGTAATAACGATCAAGTTTCGTCACCTGGTCAAACTACTTTCAACAATGAAATAACACCAACAAATGTTAATATTGATAATAATACTAATAGCAATAATGATACAATAACATTGGATACGCGTAGTCCTGAAGGATCACGCAACTTGAATACCTTGGAGGAGCGTATCCCGACTGTGGATGATGACGATGAAGTTCAAGTTGTTGTTCAACAACAGCCACAGTTGGAGGAACCACAGTTGCCTCAAGAGCCTGGACAAGTAGATACTATGGAACCTCAAGCTGTTGTTCACGAGGAGCAGTTTGGTAATAACAATAATAATGTACCTCCCGTTGACTCACAAATGATACCATATGGTATGCCACCGCCTCCTCCTGGGATGCAGTGGGCGCCTCAACCTGGTTATAACCATGGCCCGTAAGTTCAATATGTGTATTTGTATATCTCCTTATGTTTATATCAATTATGTCATCTAACAAACATGTTTCTTCTACTCTTTCACAAACAATAGACCACCAATGCCTCCAAGTCCACAACATGCAGCGGCTTACCCTCCACCACACCATCACCCACCTCACCCGGGTATGCCACCACAGCCACAGTTTAGTGGAGCTCCTCCTGGCCAACCTCAGTTTCAAATGATGAGTCCTCCCGGTATGCATCAAGCCCCTCCCGGCGTCGTCGGTCCAAACGGCGAGACTGTCTGGCCATGTGACCATTGCAATATCAAGTTTTCAACTTGGGAAGATTGCAGTGCCCATGAAGCGACCTGTCCATCGGGTGTGAATCAACATCAACGTCGTTTGGATGCACACGCGGCTGCTGCCGCTGCTGCATATGGTGGTGGTAATCATAATCAACAGCAACATCCACCTCAACCACCACCTCCTCATCCAATGTATGGACCTGTTCCGGGTATGGCGCCTCCCATGCTTCAACCACCTCAGCAGCAGTACCATTTGAGTCCATACCAGGCCCCCGTCATTCCCTTGACAAAGGCCAACACTACAAAGTCTCGTCGTGATCGTAAGAGAGAACAAATGTCTGCGTATCCACAACGGAATGGACATATAATCATCGATGATAATGCCGAGTATGCATTGAATGGTGATCGTACAACATTCCTATTGTCAACACCCGCCGATGCTGATTCGTTAAGTGATCGTCAGTGTTATGTTCGGTCACACTTTGTCGAGGTGTTTGTTGCCGATGAAAAGGATGTTCAGGCACGTCACTCTCGTGGTGCACAGAAGTTGAACGTTGGACAAGTTGGCATGCGTTGTGCCTACTGTGCCAAACTTCGTCCTCGGGATCGTGCAGAGCGTGCAATCTGTTACCCCTCGAGTATATCTCGTATCTATCAAACTGTTGCCGATATGCAACGCTTCCACTTTGAGAATTGTGTTGCTATTCCTGCCAAGGTATTGGATATGTACAAGCAGTTGAAGACGACTCGTCCTCGTGGTATGGGTAGTCCGGGGATGTATTGGGATAGGAGTGCTCATGAAATGGGCTTGATGGATACTCCGCTTGGTATCCAGGCAGTATCTCGCAACGCAAGTGAGAAAGTTGATGATATCGCTGCCATGACTATTGATGAAGTTGGCCGGTTGATGTTGCAGAAGAAGAGCTTGGTCAGTGGTATGTTGGAAAGACTTGACTCGAAACCTGATGAGCACATTCACGATCCATCGATGATGCTTGCCAATGATCTCGTTGACCAAGTGGATATGATGCCTCAAGTCAAGGATGAAGAGGTGCCATTAGGTGGTGGAACTACATTCAAGCCTCAGTCGATGACTGGGCAACATCAAGATCCTCAAGCTTCTACTCTTCCTCCTCCAATTGAAGAACCGGCATCACCTGGTGCTATCCAAACCAAGGGTTCCAATGTGATTTCGTCACCAGGATCCTCTGCCGATCAATCCAAGGATGGCACTGCAGCAGCCGCCGGCAGTGCTGATGCTCCGAGTACGCCTAACGAAGATGCCAATATTCTTTTGATGCTCAAGAATACTGATTCTCCGCCACAGGCTGTTGATGATGATGAAAATGCAGCCAAGGAAGAGAAGGAAGAGACTTTGGTTGTTGCAGTTTAGGAGTAATATGTCTAGTTGAAAATTGGAGGGTTTGTATCAAATAGGGGGCTACTAGTAAAATGAAGATAATATGCAATACTTAATGAACAAATTAGCAAAGACAAGTTGTATTACAACTAGATACACTAGAAGTAATCTCTTTAAACATTATGCCGCTATCTCTCTACAACACAACTGAGACTGTGAGACTCTCCGCACACACATACAAAATTCATTTCAATACATTTATCAATAACCCTCTTCTTGCACAGCATGACCACTTTTAAACTTGGGATGCATCTTAATCTGACTGTGAGGCCAACTCTTCTCTCCTTTCATCCAACTCTTGTTCTTTGACTTCTCCTTCTTCTCCCACTTGTTACGGTCACCCCTACCGCTGCCACTTCTCCGACTATCAATCTTATCCAACCCTGAATCTCCACCGACACACGAGAATGGTGTTGCCAATGTATCCGTCTCGGCAGTTTTATCATCATCATGTGTATCCGATTCAACGATACCAAAAGCAATAGCAACATCCTCCTTTTGTAAATCATGCACATTATATACATCCCTAAAACCATGAGACGCATATGCAATCAAATACGACCCATACGCGTCCTTGGCATATCGTAGCAATCGTTCAGATTCATTCACATGATACTCAATATGCGACTGCACATCGGCCAAACTACTTGGTATTTCAAATTCACTAACGGGGATACTAGCCGAGTGATAATACTTGAGGAAACCACTCTTCTCGCCAGGGTTTAAGAATAGTAATGACCGGCCTACTCTATCGGAATTACATGAGATACGTGCCACACGTAATATATACTCAGATGGGTCCTCGGGTGGTTCAAACTGTACAACCCAATCAACACTTGGTGGTATATCCAAATCTCTCCCTGCCGCATCAGTAGCACACAGTATACCCTCTTCCAAATCACTAAACTTGAAGAATTGATTAATAAACCGTTCACGTCGTTGCTTACCATGCATAACCAATGTAGGGACATGAAAATGTTCTAATAACTTGGCATGATACTTGGCTGAATTGGTAGTACTAAAGAATACCATGATCTTTTTATCCATATTCTTCTTTAAAAAGGTGTATAAGAAACGAAAGCGGAGATTCTCGGGACAGGTAACGAAGGTATGATCATATGCTTCATATATGTTCGAATCGATGGGAACTACCGCGTTATAATTATCAACTGCTTTTGATAGATAGTTTTGTTGTTTGGGCACGATTTGGCGACTACTAGTCTTGCTATCGGATGATAATGAAGCAGCTACAATCTGTTGTGAGTTGCGTGATTGTGATGAACTAGTTGATCGTGATTGTAATGTAGACTCTCCTCCTTCTTCATCTTCATTGCCATAATAACTATTCACACCATTGTAATCATCACTTTCCATCAAGGCTATTGCATTCTCTTGTACTGTCTCTCCTTCTTCCGTGTTGTATCGAAGGAGCTGATCGGATGATGCATCGCTAATATGAATAGGATCAGATTCTGCAATACTCGCACGACGGATGGCCAGGGCATGTTCCACTGCATTGGCTAATTCTGAACAACGTGTTTCTTCATCCTCCTCTTCTCCTTCTTCGTAGCTGTAATCTTTTGAAGAATTATTGGAGGAAATATCATCTTCATCATCTTTATCAGGTGAATCAATCGAACGATGTTCCTGTGCAATATACTCTCCATCATCATCATCGGTATCCTCTTCTTCATTCCAAGTGTGCAGTATAGATTCAGAAGAGGAGGGTGGTTGTTGATTACGGAGACTCTTATTAGTACTACCTCGGGTGCTTTTTCTTGTAGAGCTTGAAGAACTTCTCCTACTACTCCCTCCCCTACTACTCTTACTACCATAACTAGAAGTTGAATCACAAATTGACGGAGGGTCGCTACAAACACTTGGTGGATCTTCCTGAGCGGCAATACTACCAGGTGATTTGGTACCATATATAGCACCGGATACTTCAGTTTCATCATCATTATAGTAACTCTCTGGTGAGTTGGTTGGTGGATCGATAGATTGTTGACGTTTTAATGTTGATCCTCCTGAACTTTTAGTACTTGTGCGTGTCCCCTTGGACTTACTGCTGCTAATGTTAGATTCAGTAGCATTTGATACCAACGATGATTTTGTCATACCTTTTCTACTATTACTTGTCTTACTCTTGATAGACTTTTGCTGCTGCTGTTTATAGTAGTGAGTAGATGATTTGTCATTTGATATCTTATCAGATAGTGACATAATTTGACCACCACTTTCATTTCTACTCTTTGCTCCTCCTTTAGTAGTAGATTTGGATGGAGGGGGATCAACACTCTGAACACTCTGTGTACCACTAATACTATAACCACTCTTACTAGCGGGTGCCGAATTACTATTATGTTTATTATTGACTAATTCTGCCGCCTTGCGATAATAAGCGGGTGGTTCCGATCGTGTATCAATAAAGGGAGGTGCTGTGGTACCGTAGGATGCTACATCTGATGTTGATACACAATCTTGGGGTATTGGGTCCATCATGTGTATATCTTTATAGTAATAATATGTTAGTTTGTGTTTTAACAAGTGGGTTGTGTTTTGTTTGATAAGTTTGTATTGCAATTTGTGTTTGTTTATTAAGTTTGTGTTGCAATGAGACGACGTTTACGTATGACGACTAAATAAGGTAGGATGTCAGACTGGGATATATTAATCAATGGGGCTCAATGTGTCATGACGCTATTACTACTTTATGTGAATGTGAGGTGAGTGAATCGAGTCGCAAATAAAAATAGAGTAGCCCTCAATTTAACTGACAGTCATAAATCGTGTTGTAGTGGCGTGGAACTGCAACTTCAGATCTGCTAAGGCGGCCACGAGATGTAGTGCTGTCTCTATCAGCCACTGCAACTCTTTAAGAATATGGATCCACCTATGAGATCTTCTCCTACTAAGTCGACCTATAATCGGGGAGAGAGAAAATTGACAATACGACAGTCAACTGCAGCAACCAGTCAATCAACACCGCCATCATACTCAACAACATCAAAAGAAGACAATGTAATAATACAATCACCAATTTGCAATGAAGGTCATATGGTAATATATGAACCATCACCATATGAGCCATCGGTACTTACTACACCCGAGGATATCATAGATACAGGCTCAAAACTTGTACAATTTAATAATCAAAATCCTAAAGAGGTACGGAAAGGATTTGATCATTGTTATGTCAAAGTTCCAGTGAAGGATCGATTAGCGGTATTGTTTGCAACACTTCGTCGGAGTAAGTTCTAGTTTGTTTTGCTTTTCAATACCTTTTCACAGCATGATCACATCTTATGAGCATAATATCTTATGTTCCTATCGTATGCTCATATCTCATGCTCATATCTTATGCTCATACATATTTGCTCATATATTTTGCTCATATATTTTGCTCATATCTTATGCATACATATGAATAGGTACTGAAAGAAAAGTCATTATCATCTTTTCTACATGGCAATCATGTAAATTCCATGCAATAATATTTAAACAACTTGAAATGTGTAAAGTATACGAGCTTCACGAGAAGACAGAAGACGTTAAAAATGCCTACAAAGATTTCTTATATCATTATCCAGGGATACTATTCACATCTGCAGTATCAATGAGTCAATTTGATATACCACCCAATACAGATCATGTCATTCAATATGAACCACTAATAAACCCAGTTGCAGAATATATTTATAGACTATCCAATACAAAGCTTTATCACACGTCAAGTCATAAGGCATTGCTATTCATAACTCCTGACGAAGTAAACATCCTGAAATACTTTAATAAGAAAATAAATACTGAAGAACTTGAAGGTAGGAAATCTCAACAGTTTCAAACACAGATTGAAAAACTTGTGAATAAACATGTTGAATTGAATGGTTATTCAAGGAAAGCTCTAAAGGCATTCCTGGAAGCTTATAAAGACAGTCCTCATAAAGATATATATGATCATACTAAACTTGACACAGATGCTTTGAGACAAAGCTTTGGACAACAGTCAAATAATACTGAAAGTCAAGAGACAGATAATGAGACAGAGAAGAAGGAGACGAAAAAGAAGTGGCGTGAAAGAAACAGTGTGAAACCTCCAATGGATATTGGAGGTGTAACTCAGCTGAATGTAAGTGGCCTGACTTTTATTCAACAAAAACAGACAACACAAAAAGCATGGACCACAAAACAAAGGAGTTTTCGTAGTAAAGAGAGTAAGAAGCCTTGGATTGAAAGAGAGCAAAAGACATGGAGACATTCGCACAAGGCAGTCGGATCATCTGGATTAGGAGGTAAAGTAGGATGAGATAGAGTAGGACACATAGATATATACTACCTGTATGTAGCCTTTACTTTAGTGCATGAGATAAATAGGCTTCCAAGAGATACCCTGAAGAGCTATTGAAACCCTGCACACTCGCGCCTCTTCTTCTACTTGCACTTAATTGTGCTCTCACTCGCTTTGAGGAATTGCCATGCACTTCACATGCCCCGAATGAATCAAATGAGTTAATTCCCCATATAAATCCTTGCACCGCCGTGCGATGTTCATATATAGCTAGTAATTGACCAATAGCAAAAGCATCGAGCTTTGTCATTAAGATTGAGGATGAAGGTCGATTCCCTGGGAAGACTTTATGTGGTCTTAGACGCTCTTCAACTCCTTCTTGTATCAAATCATTGAGTGACTTGCCATATGCTAACGCGTCTGGCTGGGCGAAGAAGTTAGTCATTAGTTCATCATGACCACTAACTTCCAAGTCTGCATCCCAACCATCAGTAGATGTTGGTTCCTGCTGTTCATCATTATACGCCTCATCGATTCGAGATTGGCTTTCCATGAATCCAACAAAATCTGCAGGTAAAGGCCGACCTTGATGCTATTTGAGAGAAACAACGAGTGTAAGTTGTTGTATAGATCAAAGAAACGACAAAGAAATCTTTACTTACAAGCAATTGGTAAAATGTATGCTGACCATTACTACCGGCTTCACCAAAATCAATCTCGCCTGCGTCAAAGGGTAATGGTATCCCTGCTGCAGTAACTCTCTTACCATTGCTTTCCATATCAAACTTCATGACAAGGGAAGGTAATCTTCTCAATGCATGGGAATATGGAAGAAGAGCTCGAGTGTGATATCCCATAAAGGTGGAGTTCCATACTCCAAGTAATCCCAACAAGACAGGAATATTTCCGCCTAGGGGAGCATCAAAGAAGTGTTCATCAATATCATGTGCACCATCCAATATTCGCTTGGCAACATCAAAGGAGTAATGAAGACTTAATGGAAGCATACCGGCTGCAGACCAAACTGAGAATCTACCCAATACCCAATCAAAAATGGGAAATATATGTTCCTTCTTAATACCAAACTTTTCAGTTTCTACTGTCGATGATGATATAGCGCAAAAGTGATGAGCAACAATGTCTGCTTCGGTAATATCTGATGATGATATCTTGCTAACTAACCATCTCCGAGCTGTTCGTGCATTCTGCATTGTCTCGGCAGTAGTAAATGATTTGCTTGTAACAATGATTAGCGTCTCTTCAGGAATCAAATCTCTGCAATTGAGGTCAAAGTCAACTGGATCTACATTTGCCACAAATCGAATGGTGCATCCCTGTCCTATTGCTTTTGATGCAACGGCATCGCCACGAAGAGCTTCATATACTGCTTCTGGGCCAGCATGACTTCCTCCAATACCGATACATACAATACTCTTCAGCTTCTTTCCCGTACATCCAAGTATGTTGCCGCCACGAACATCATCTGAGAACATTGCAATTCGGTCTAAAACTGAATGAACATCATTCAATATGTTATCACCCTGTGGATGACGTGCTTTATAATCATATCCGCGTGGCATTCGAAGGACATGATGCATCACTGCCCTGCGTTCTGTGAAGTTAATATCCATCCCCGCTCTCATTTCATTCATTCGCTCGGTTAAGCCCATTTGATCAGCGAGGTCGAATAATAATTCCATTGTTTCACCATCTACATGCTGTCTACTGTAATCTAATATTATCTGTCGTTTATCACTATTATTACTCCATCGGGGTACGGCTGTATCACCACTTGCTCCTCCTCCGCCACTGCTGTTTGTTGAAAATGGTCCTGAATTATCCCTTCGTAGCAGTAATGGTAGTGTAGTATTATCCCCATTACCTATTTGTGGCATATTAGTAGTAGTAGTAGCTAATGATCCATTTTCAAATGCGGGTGAAGTTTTATGTACAGCCATTAATCCCTGACATCGAAAAGCATCCGCAAGTAAATGTTTCAAATGTAACTTTGGATCTTTTTTGAAATGTGATGCAGCCATTTGTAAAGCAGTGAATTGCGGCACATCAGTACATCGCATTTGTGGTGGATTGACAGTACCTCGTGACGAGTTTAGTGGGTCGAACATAGTATTATAATTATAATATATATGAAGTATACTGTTCCCCTTTTTTATATTAAGGCTGTATGGCTGGTATGATGTATGTCGGTGTTATTTGAGGTAATATTGGATCACGAAAATATTTGTTACTCTCTAGATTATAATAAGTAGGTGCTACAATACCAAACCCTATCAATATTATATTGAGTCGACACAGGTATTGTAGAATGATTGAGCTTTACTCTTTCAACACTATCTACATAACTCGCTCTCTCGCGATCTTTGTCTTTATGTCACTCATCAACTCTCATAAAAGGATACCGTATCTTTTTAGATGACTTTTGTTGTCTTTTGACCAACCAATCTGTTTTGACAGAGAAGAGAAGAGGAAGATGTAATGTTTTAATATATGGCAATCATATTATTGCACTACATCAGTATTGATGATTATTAGCTCTCTTCTTTTTGGATTGGAAGTATTCAGTGATCGTGAAGACATACAACAAAGAGATATAGATATACTCCATCAAATAAAGTATGTCAACTCCTAATACTAACAAACCAACTGGAGGAGGAACTCTTCCTCCATGTGCAATATGCAATGCTAAAATTGCTATATATCGTTGTCCACGATGTCATACATGTACCTGTTCATTGGAATGCTGCCGTATCCACAAGAAGGGTGGTGATAGTAAAGAAGGCAGTAACAACAACAAATCATGTGATGGGAAACGAGATAGGACACAATTCTGTTCATTAAAAGGATTTACCGATTCTCAATTATCATCCGATTATCATTTCTTGGAAGATGTATTAAAAGTATCAGAGAGTACAAAGCGTATGTATCATGGCATTGTATCTAGTGATTCGACTAACAACACAACTTCTTCTACAAAACGAGCAAGGACTATGATAAAAACTGGTGGTAGAGTTGATTTGGATTCAATATCTACACAACAACAACAATCAGATCATCCTCTATTGCAAGCTAAAGAAGGAAAAAGTATTATATCAGTACTAGCTAATGGCGTGGCTGATAATAATGAAGATACCAATACAGAACAATCAGCAAACCAATCTCACAATAATCAAAAGAATGGTATTATAAATGAATTACTAGGAAATAACAAACCAGCATCAAAGCCACCACCATCAGTAACAAACAACAACAAGAAGAAAGAAAAGATTGATCCACTTATACGACAGGCAGAGTTAAAGGGAGTTAACTTATTAAGAATGCCACCAGGTATGGAAAGACGCAAGTCTAATACAACAAAGTTTAACAAAAAGAAGGGTATCATTACATGGAAGGTCGAGTTATGCTTTCATTTACCAATAGATAAGAGTGATATAAGTGAAGGTGTACCTGCAAATGAAGAAAAGAAGACACTGCCTAGATTTCTCAAGGTAGAAACTAATGTACAGGATTCATCAACTCTAACCGAAGAGCTTGGCAAACATTTGGATGTACATCCTGGTAATTCAACAACACGATCACAATTACGACAGTTTACAACTGTACCCCGAGAATCATTATTGATATTCATTAAACGTTTGCCATGTCGATCGTCATCGCCTCAATATTACAAGTTAGATCCAAGTATGACATTGATGGAGTTACTCAAGGGAAAGACGATTATTGAATTCCCAACCATTGATGTGGTTATAGCGTCAGATGACGTGAGAAGTAGTTTTCCTTTGTTTATTGGAGAAGTTGGATAATGACACTGAACAATGTAGGGTCTTCTGTCTTCTCTAAAGATATCTTATCATTTGTCTACTATGTATCCTTCTCACTCAACCAAACAATGAGGACTGTGACATTATCATTTGTTCCTCTTTTTATTGCCTCGTCTACTACATATTTTGCCATATCACGACGTATCTCATGCCGTCGACTAGTATGAGGAGCGCTTCCCAGAACATCATTGACAAATGATACAACATCTTGACTTTTCATGACATCATATAAGCCATCAGTGGCGAGTACAAGAAAATCATCATTCTCTTCCTCTATAAGATAATGTGATATATCTGCAGTATTGGTCACCCACGGTCTTTCTGATCTGTCGCCAATCGCCCTGGACAATGCTAGGTTCCCATTGATTCTATAACATCCTGTACTTTCTATCGGGTTGTCGTTATCATCAACTTGTCCACACCAGTCAACACTTCCACCTAATGACTCTATACGTTCTCTCTCGAACTTATCATTTGGTTTATGATCCTTTGTTAAATCTATTGCTTTTCCATTTCGACTAAGTACTGCTCTTGAGTCACCGACATTTGCAACTGTTATGCATCGAGATTCATTTATTGCATTCTCATGAATAACAACTGCAAGAGATGTACTTCCTGTGAAACTCCAATGACTTATACTACCTACTTCGTTGTCTACTTTCTCAAATGCTGCTTCGAGTGCTGATGCTACGATTAGCGATTGTACATCATCATCTCGTATTGATATTCCCGATAATGCCTCTATGTCGTCATCGGCATCATCAATAAACATCGAAGCAGATTTTGGCAATGCTGCTTGAAAGTTTGCATATAGATTCTGTCTAAGATATTTACTAACTCTGTTCATATAATATGTGTAAAATATTGTTGAAGCAAGGTAGAAGCTTGTTAGTTATTCTTGCAACATACAAGATAAAGATACCTTAGAAACAAAAAACATTACTCACCTACCACCTCCATGGCCATCGAAAACAGCAGCAAAAGAGGAAGTATCTTCCACAAAGTATTCATCTTCCATATGAGGCCGCTGTCCTTGGATAGAACATGCTGAGTATAAAAGCGGAGTGCCACTAGTAAGTGACGATACAATCGATGATGTCGACGAAGAAGAAGTTGTATTATCAGTTATCACTGTATTGTTGTTTGTCTGACTATCAGTATATTGTCTTGTATCAATATCTATTCCATTTGATCCTCCTCGTCGGTATAATAATTCATTCTGTATATTATTACTATTCCTTCTACGCTCTAATATACTACCGCCACCCCATTGATGTCTTCTTTCTAATAATCCATGATTTATTATCGAAGGATACCAAGTAGATGAAGGAGTAGCAGCTACAAACACATTGATAAAGAGGCAACCCGATATTGATAAGATTAACATTTTACACATTATATAGATTGATTTGCTGGTGGCCAATGTAATACGCTGATGCCAACCACAACAACATTTGTGAAGGCTGATGGCAATGCTGAATGAATGGGAATAAAATTATATTAGTTTTCATGGTAGACCTCTTTTAAAGGATATGGTACACTATTCAGGATTTGCAATTTGCAACATCTATTTCAACACAAAGCGTGTTCAAAAACAATAATATATACAACTCCAATACAATGATGGAATCAACGATAGTAGCAGATGGCGCCGATGGTAGTACCGCCGTTAAAGATAATCCTCTCTTTGGAGACGATACTACAAATTCTAACAATCTCTTTGATGATGCTCCTTTAGAAGAGCCCTCAACTACTACCACTACTGATACCAATGGCAAGGCCACTAATTTAATGGGTCAATTGTTAGGTGAAGATAATAATACTTCTACTAATGGTGATATTACTACTACGCCGGTATCTCAGCCTACATCTAAACTATCTTCAAGTGGTTTAATTGAAACAACAAAATCAGACAGTCTCTTTGGACAAGATGATATTGGAGGTAGTGGCGGTAGTGGTAGTGGATTATTCGATGATGTAGATGCAGAAGAAGCCGAGAAAGAACAACAACGTCTACAAGCCGAGGCGGAAGCACAGAAACAAGCACAATTAGAAGAACAGCAACGTTTACAAGCTGAAGAAGCTGAGAAGATACAACAGAATCAAACCAATATATCATTGAATAATCATACAGATATAATGCATGATTTGAATTTAAATGGTGATAATGGAGACTTTATGGGGATGGGGATGGGATTGGGTGGTGAGATACCCAAGGCTCCACATGCAGCTCCTCCAGCAACTATTCAGTCTCAACAACAAGCTGTGGTTGGCAATCAATATCAACAGTATCCGTATCAACCACCTCCTCCACAACAGCCACAACAACAACAGGGTGTAATGAATGCAATGGCGTCTAGTTATATGTATAGCACCACTGGAGCAGGACAAATGACTCAACAGCATCATCAACAATATAACAACACTACAACAATCAATAATCATAATCAACAACAGCAGACACCTCAACCAAGTGTACTAGCTGGGATGCATGTCGGACATGATGTTAATTTAGGAGGAGTTGCACCATCATCATCTCCAACACATACATCACCTTCCCGATATACAGGAGCTAGGAGTAATAGCTTTCCACCGGCACCAAGTGTTATTACCAACTATGTTCCCCCTCCACCATTTGATCCCTTCTATGGAAAGATTGTAGTGAATGATCCAATGTTAATTCAGGGCACAGGATTATTCGCCGGACCACCCCATTGGACATATTTGGTAACAGTTCATGCTAAGAACGCATCAGAAGATAATCCACAACAACCAATATCAGCAGTACGACGTCGTTTTCGACACTTTGTTGCATTAGAAGATCGATTACGACAATCTGTGCCTGGTGCGATATTACCCCCACGTCCTGATAAGCATCCGGCACGTGCCATTGAGGAGGCCACGGCACGTCAATCATCTGACTTTGCAGAACAACGTTCACAGGAATTAAGTGTATATATGAATGCATTAGTCAAACATCCACATGCGGGTATGTCACCGGAACTTAAATTATTCTTAACATTACAAGATCATATTGGCACGGCTTGGCCAGAGGTTAGTTCAAGCGCGTTCACTCGTATAACGGCTGTGGGTAGTGCGACTGTTGAAAAGCTAACAGATTCCATGGATGGGATGTTATCTGAGTTGGGTACAGCACAGCAGGTGGCCGCGGGTGAAGACTCTGCCGAGATATTAGCACTTGCCGCCTATGAAGGACGTCGGATTGGTGCTGTATCAAGTAGTGTACCCAAGATAGATGGTGCCGTGTCACTAATTCGTGACCGTGGAGATAGATTGGGTGCTATTGGGTTAGAGATGAGTAAGCTTGCAAAGGATGTAGGTTGGTGTGATCGAGACCTTGCAAGTCCAATGGAGATACTATCATCGGCATTATTGCGAAGTGGACGACGTACTAAACGTTTAGGATTGGAGTTAAGTGCGGCAATTGCACCATTCTTGGTTCAATATAGAATGTGCAAATATGAACAAATGGCATTCGTCGACCGTCGTACATCATTAAAACATCGTACCGAGGCACGGACTAAGGCTGATGGGAAAGCTGCCAAGTTAATGATGAATCAAACATCTATGCAAAGTATGGGACGGTTGGGTACATTAGAACGTATGGAAACTGAAGCTGCAATGTATGATGAAATGGCCATGGAGGCATCGAAGGAGGCAGATGAGGTTGCACAACGATTACAGTCTGAGGTGGGTCGCATTGGAAGTATACGTGTCAAGGAATGGGATGCAAGTATGAAGGTGATTGCTAGTGGTTTCAAGGAGGCTTGTGCTGAGAACGCATCAGTATGGGAATCGGCGCTAGAGAACTTTAAGAGAGAGTGGCCGGATATTGGGTCTTCAGGTGTGTAAATATTTGATATTTATTATAGACCTGAGTTCTGAAATCTTTGTTCTTTATGTATTTTCTCAGGTTCTACAAATGATTTTACAACTAGTCTGGCAGTTCCATCATTACAAAAATGTGTCTACAAATACTCCCTCAGGCACTAGTTGGGATCGAGTCTCTTTCTAAAAGAAGTTCATGTCTAATCAAGTATCTCAGTATAAAATGTAGTCGACTCATATACAATACTATACTTTATGCTTAAGTGCCAACATATGACCATGAGCTCAATGGCATATCGGAAGGTGGGCTACCTTCAATAGCTGTAAATACTTGATCAGCTAGCATAGGATCAAGAAATGTCAACCCTATCAATAATAGTATCAACGTCGATGCAACCCCACCTAAGATCAACTTGGAAGAATTGGATAGACCTGGTCCATTGTTTTCATCCTGTTGTTGGAAACTATTCCCATTAGCATTCTTCTCTAGCAGCTGTAATGATGGAGTAATAACATTATTATCATCGTCGTCGTCTGTGATACCAAATTCATCATCTGTCCATCCCAGAAATCTCTTGGCGTTGGCTCTTTCTTCTGCATCCCGTTTGGGATCATTAGGTGCGACTATTCTAACCCCTGGAATAATCGTTCTCAAATCTAATTCATTCCTTAATGCATTTTCATACTCTAATTTTGCTTTGTTACCCTGATCTTCAATACCATCCGGTTCAGATAACTGCAATGACTCAATCTTTCTCAACTCTTCTAACGCGGTAGATCTTCGTTTAGCTGCAGATGATACCGCATTGATCCTCAATTGCAGTAGTGTGAATACTATAGCAATTATAATAAAAGAAGTCGCAGCTTGTGTGTTAAGTACTGGCTCAAATTGTTGTATAGGAGTGATACCATCTAATGATGTTGCAGTCGACATTGAGTCTTCAACAACATATGAAGGCTCAATCATATTAACTGACATAAAGTTTGGTGTTGATATCCTTCGAATATGGATTGAAGGTTGCAATGAAAACGCTATTGTTGATTTGGGAATCATTCTGATCTCTCTAAATAATTTTAATGAGAAGACGGTTAATACCCTATGCTTATTGCTTGTAATCTCTTATTCTCCTTCCTATTGTATTAAGCCTAATTGCCTCATATGTATGGTATCATGCTGACGATGTGTAAAAATATCTTTTTTATTTTTAAAAGATACGTATCTTAGAGATGAATGAAGATACTATTTACACGATCCAGTCGAGCACCAAGTATACACAAACTCAGTCTACTATCATCAAACAACTCTGACTCTAAAACAACCAAGCAATGGTCACGAAAGTGATACTACTCGTGTCAATAATTGCTTTCAAAGGTGCACTACTGGGAAGAGGAGGATAACCATGTACGGCACAAGGATCGGTACAGCTTTTGGAGTGTAGAGCAGCTGTATCAACCGAGTCCTCTTCCCACCATAAGCACCCACATGAATTCATCGAAACAGTGCATTTCTCGACTTCATTTTGATCATTCACCTCCTCTTTGAAGTTACATTGGGAAGTGTAAGTATAGCCTCTTGAGTCGCATCGTCCGTTAAAGCTTATACTCTCCCCTGTCTTCTGGCAGGATCCACCCTCGGGAACGTCATCGGAGATACTAACACAGGCATTATCACAGCCGCTGGAAGTAGTCCCGATCGACGTACTAACTCCATCGCCCATGAATACTTGACAGCCACATTCTGTTGCCGTGGTCACGCATTTACCATCCTTCTCCTCTACGATGCACTGTTCAGTCCATGTATAACCCCTTTCTATATGGATACAAAAGAGATAAAGATATATGAGCACCTGATATGATACAATCTTGAAATCATCATACATAGCACGATCACTTATCCGTACCATCACAAGTACCCTCGTAGGACATTGCACTACCCCCATTACGATTGCAAGTCATTTCTACATCATCAACAGTATCTTCAGGTGTGGTAGATGTTACTTCAGGTGTGGCTGATGCAGTTACAGTTACAGTCGAAGAGGGTAAGTTCTCGGGAGTGCCAAATCCTTGACATGGCAGAAAATCTTGACATCCGCCAGCTCCAGCAGTCGGGTCTAGAGCAACATATACATGCAACTAAAGTATAAGAAAGGTAGTAGCAAGAGTAAAGATGTGAGAACTATATGTCATTTGCTTAGATGACAAATGAAAATACATATCTGATATATCTCAAAAGAGATACGATACATATGTGTACTTTAGTAATGACTTACATATGGGGCTGGACATTGCTGTACATCTTGAGACTCACAGCGGTAATTGATATCACATTCTTCAAATTCACAGTTGTTGAAGCTACCATGTATCAATCAAGATATTTACCACATAAAGAAGTAATCAGGATACGAGTTAGAGATGTGATACTATCTGAACATATGATATACACACACAATCAATCAAAACGCTTACCCATCACGAGACATCTGTTCTCCATTAGGGCAGATGAGATAATTCTCTTCGGTACCACTCGATGCAAATGAGCAATCATTTTCTCCAGCACACAGAGAAAATTTACAATCGTTTGTCGGCACTCTGTTCAATGTTTGGCCATCGGGACATGTTTTTACATCTGTAGGACAAGAATTTTGCGCATGTGTTCCGGTTGAGAGGAGAATGGTCCCCAATACAGTAGAGAATAACTTCATGTTGATGTGACGATGATGCTAATGATGGTGACGATGTTAAACGATGATGGCAGTCGTAGTAATAAAGTAGTGTTTTAGTTTAGCCAAGGATGTTTTATGAGTGGAGAGTACACGATAAATCTATAACGATTGGTATAATACTCCCATAAAGCCTTTCGGCCTTTCATTCCTGTATATGATTCCACCTAACACTTCAAGGCCTATCGGCAGCAGTTTTCACAGACTATTGGCTTGTGATTTTTAATCTTGTGGATTAATGGATTATTGATTCCGACGATAATGGCCAGACAACAAACCAAGCAGCCTCCAACAAGCTAGTATATTTGAAACACATAGCACCAAGGGAAGATTAGAGTAGTAGTATACAGATAAAAACAAAAATAAACATGAACATGTAACAAACTTTATTTAAATATCAAAGAAGGTTACTTGATACTATCATATCTTATAGAAGAAATCTGAGTAGCAAACTTGTTGATATGGATGATCTTGATATTCAGAGATCTGATGCCACTCCACATCTATACGATTCAATCCATATATATATTTCGTATATATACGTGAAGGACCACGCGGCCTGAAATAATCTCCGCTACATTCCATACATTCCACTTGTTCAAAAGCATGCACACAATGAGAATGATAATCTTTATCAACTGACTTTTCAGGCATCTTTATGGGGAGTACGAATTTATCAAACTGATCATCGTCTGCAAACTTCCAGACTTCAGAGTATCGCATAGGATATTTGTTATCGTCTCCATCATCACATTTGAACATAAAGTATTGGCTATCTCCATCTACATAAGTCCTGTTGTACTTGTAGTCAGGAATACGAACATCAATAATCTCCCCCTTCCATAGCTTGTTACTCTTGCTGTAAGGATTTCCATTCTCGTCTCTCCACC
>Ga0214477_100366_pt1 | contig 31587 bp, 30 predicted proteins | sample M1_20Mar14CPVII9_FD_165058 | JGI IMG/M metagenome (GOLD analysis project Ga0214477, IMG submission 165058) | Marine eukaryotic communities from Monterey Bay, California, United States - M1_20Mar14CPVII9sort6BwellC16 | ecosystem: Environmental > Aquatic > Marine > Unclassified | place: USA... | reverse complement strand
TTTGCAATGTAAATATAAACTTACCTAATTGTTTATCTGAGAATATTCTTGAGGCCAACAACGGTCAGTACACTCCGCAACCTTTAGTCAAAGTTCAAAGTAGTAGATATAAAAATTGATGAATGTCGTCTTTCTATCTCTATCTATAATTGCAATTGCAACTTGCAACATAAAATAATTTGGTGTGGGCGGGTCTACTATGCTTTGCTTCATATTCATATACACTCTAACAATAATGGTTGATATTTGATGGTAATATATATATATATATGTTTGGTATATGTAGTAGGAGCCACAGATGGATAGAGAGTGCTATATATTGATGAAGAGAAATGGCAGCGAGGTGCTTGAGTTGAGAGTGGATGGATGCGGCACTTGTTGAAAAATGAATTGCGTCCGTAACATAGGAATTAATACATAGCTAAGATACCATTGGCCTAAGACTCGCCATGCTCCTAAGAGCCGCCGTAGCATCTCCGAAGAGTTGCCGAAGAACTACCAACGGACAAAGACATCCCATTACCAGTGTGACAGTGATTTGGCCCAAGAATCGCCTTATAAACCGCCGTGGCCGAAGTCTGGCCTTAGAGCTCTTAGACTGTCTCGTATAATTTTTCAAACCTTCTCACGAGAATGGCCCTTAGAGAGCCGAAGAGTAGGAAAAGTCAGTACCACTTTCTTGTCATAGGCCTCAAGAGTCGCCTTAAAGTGAACTCTTAGGCCACTCTACAGGCCAAACTAATTTGCAGTGGTGCTTCCGTTGCACTTTCTCTTTAATGGGCAGTATTACTGTGGCTCACCCATCAACATACTTCACAAGTACTCTGAAAAAGATACTACACCTACCTCTAAAGCTTTATGGCGCCAGTTTATTGAGTGATAGTGATAGGCATTTGTTTTTGTGTCTCATTTTCTCATTTTGTTGTTGTTGTCTGCCAAAACATGTGGCTGTAAAAGTATGATTGACAGACTTAAAAATCTGCTGGGGGTGTACATAGCCTTGTTTCACACATATTCAATGCCATTAGAGCCTTATACTAGCACCTAAATGATGTCACACCACCTCTTGATGGTCAAACGTTGCCCATAAGTTTGTTTTTGAGCATTATTTGAATTTTCATTTGTGTTTTTCTTACTGAAATGCAACATGCAAGCTAAGTTTCTCATTAGGAAATGATTGGCGGTATCATGTAGTCCACATTACAGGGTTCACTGACTAAAAAATACCTAATATTGAGAGAGTTACATTTTGTTAGTAAAAAAAGCTTACGGTGTCAAGTTTAGTGGTTGGAAGAAGTTGAGTTTGGGATACCGAAAGGTTGGCGATTTGCTGGCGAAAGCAAAATCTAGGTTGTTGCAGTTCTGCCTCTTTATTATTGTTTGATTGCTCTAGGATATAAGTAGTATTTATAGTTTATTGAAGACGGGCGGGTGCTATAGAGGATAATATTAGTTTAAAAATAATATGCAATATCTACCTGCAATATGGCTTGCAACAACGGTAGCAATTGCCTCCACAACATTGGTTGTTTTTGGTGATGAGATTATTATCAACTCCAACGCCAATAATGAGGGGTATGCTTCATCTCCAACTAACAACAATATCCCAAGTGGACATAATATGCCTAAACCATCAGCAACACAGTATCATGCACAAAAATCACAACGCATGGCCGAACGACGAGCTCGTGTAAGGGAAAAACTTGCCAACTTACCGAATGAACCAAACAGTCATCTACAAAGGATGAGTGATGAGGAATTAGAACAGGCATATTTAGCCGCTGAGGAAAGTGCTAAGAAACGTGGCTACAAGAAGGATGTTAAGGGTGGTTTCATCCGTAAGGCGAAGGAAGATTTAAAGAAGCATGGTGATGAGTTGAAGGAACGACGTAAATTGTGGGGTAGCTCTTCTTGGGTTACACAAGATGATCCATATGCGGCAACTGGTGGAATGGCTGATACTACTCAATATTATGGTGAGTTTTCTCTTTGTGTACATGTTCGGAAGGGGGGTCTCATAATTGTTGACTCACATACCTTTATTTATTGCAATATCCAATAAACAACAGACAAGTGGCAACAGGCATATCGTTTCCTTGGTGGATATACCGATTGTAACCATAGTTGGGGGGAAGGATCTGGAGATGGTGGTGGCAGTGGTGATGGTGGGGGAGGTTGTTCTAGGTGGATGATTTGGGCTGCTGTAAGTTTTAACTTTGACTCGTTGAATATTCTCCACATCTTGTGCACTTGTAAATCTCAACGGTTACTCTGTTCTCTCTCTCTATTATTTTGCAGTACATTGACCCCGATTATGCCGGAGGAGAATATGATGAATACTTTGGTGATAATGCCGAAGGTTCTCTCGATTGTCACTCACCCGACTCGAATTGGAAGTTGATTGGAGTGTACAGGCAAGAGTTTTATCAATACATTGAACAAATCTCCAAGCACTTATGGGCTATTGATGAATACGAATATGTTGTCGCCCTTGCGGGCCTTGACTACATGTCAGATGATGAATGCCGTGGTATTGGTTATGATGAGCAGGGTAATCAACTCTATGCGGATGTCCAACCTACTGCGGGTGGTCAGTTCCAAATGTCACTCTATTCTGATGCGCAATGCCTCACCCTAAACACCCAAACAAGCTACACGTATGATGACTTTGCTGAGAAGGGTGATATGGATTTGGGATCCAAAGATGAAGGCGGGAATGACGACGACCGCAACCAAGCATACCAATATTGGCAAGATACTCAAGAGGCTACATTAACAAATTTGAACACAGTGTACAATGATTTCAGGTATTGCACATCTTGTGTTGACTACCCTACTTACCAGGAAAGTCCGCGTTTGTATTGTTTTATTTATGCATATGTGATGTTTGAATGAAGTCTCGGTGATCTAGCTACTCGTTTGACTTTCATCTGCCTCTTTTGAACGCCTTTGTAACCCACATGTACTAACATATGTTACAATCATCTCTCTTTCGTTTTTATAAACGTGACTACCCTACTTACCAGGATGGATATTTTATTGGCGATGACGGCACAGATGATGATGATCTTATCAACCAGTGCTGGAAGTTTTACTCACATGACAGTTTCAACGCTGGAGCCGACGAGCTTGCCATGGCAACTGCCCAGGGAAGCATTACACATATCAAGTATAATGGGCAGAGTTTTGGACAGATGATGGAAGGGCAATATTCCACATCTTACGAGGGCGCCACTTTAACTGATGGGGGTATTGTAGCAGGATCTTCCAATGGAGCACAGCGTATGGAACGTCTCAAGGCCAATCTTTTCTTGACCTTTGCGGGTATTGTCTTCGTTGCTACCTTTTTAGCCTTTGCCGTGGCAAGGGGTTCAAGTAAAAAGAAGAAGAAAAAGTCTCGTTCCCGAAGTCGCCGTTTGTTGGATGCTGATTATGGTGGTGACCGCCGCTCATCAAGCCGTTCCCAAAGTCGGAGGAGAACCTCTGATGGCAAGTCTGTCCGTAGCTCGAGGTCTAAGAGCAAATCTCGGTCAGCATCGGGGAAGTCCGTCAAGTCTTCAAGTCGAAGCAAGAGCCGTTCACGTCGTACAGGAGAGTACGAGCCTCCTTCTTCTTCTGAAAAGAAGTCTAGCAGTAGGAGTCAGTCACGCAGTAGAAAGTCTTCTAGTTCGGGCAGGGCTCGTCGATCCGAGGAGTAAGGAAGGAAAGAGGGGAAGGTATTATTGTAATCAAAAGTGGTATATGTTTACGGATGGTATGTTTGAGAGAATATGTGTTAGATAGGAAAAAGAGATAGTGATAAAATTATACTTAAAAGAGAATGAAGTAAGCGAAGCCAACAGGGCATGATGTAATCATCTAGCAACCTAGTAGTAAAGAAGTATAGATAACTTATAGGCCGGTATCTTTCATTGGCCGCGCGCGGCAGACAGCAGAAAAATGGTGATTAGAAGAGGTTGGTTTGGGGTTATCATAGGCTAATAGCAACATCATAATTATTATTATAGAATTGTACATGAGTAGAAAGAATTCCATATCTAGAGAGGGGCACAATATTAGATCTAAATTATGTTTGGCGCATTGAGTAGAAACAACAATGCCCTACAACAATTGTCAAGGACAAGGCCGAGGTGTGCACCTTGTCCATCAATGGTAGTAAACCAGTATTCGGTGCTGCAGTCACTACGAAATAATAGCAGACCTCTGTTGCATAAGAGAGTTTGTCAATTCAACAAGGCACAACATGCACCAACCAACCAAATTATGATTCGTCGTACTAATGCAACAACATTGTCTCAGTACAATTCTCAAACTGCAGCTGCCACACGTACCTCTCATCCAATATTACGTCTGTTACATCAGTCATTACAACACACTTTACTCAAACCAAGGTCAGTTCCACTGCCAAGATATATTTCACCTCAGCATTTTACTTTTACATTAAGTGAACTATGTGGCCATTCTTCTTTCATATTAGGTAAGCTTGCATGTTTGTTTTATATATCTTCTCGAATATGTAATACAATATATACTCATACACATTTCTGTTTTTATCATAATTTATGATGTCCTCTTTCATACAACATTGATGGCATTATTATAGTTGCTGCAAGTTATTATTCACAAGATTTTCTCGAGCTGCGTATAATGGCTGTACTTGGTAGTACTAGTATGTTATTCTTTACTTACTTTCATCCACATGGTCGTGTGTTATGGTTACCACTCAAATGGAATCTTCTTTTCATTGCCATCAATTCTATGAGAATTGGCAAAGTGTATTATGAAAGATATAAGGCACAGGAGTTGAGTCCTGAGCTCAAGGAGTTCCGACGTGAGGAATTGGGTATTATTGATATGGTTGACTACTATAAGTTAGTTAAGATTGCTCAGGAGGAAGTATTTGAAGAGGGTGCTCTGATTGTACAGCAGGTAAGATATATATGCGTTTGTTTGCGGTGTATATCTTAATATATATGTTTATCTCACAGTATTCAATCAATTAAAGGGCCAAACAAATCCGTACATTCGAATTGTTCTCGAGGGCGAACTTGAGGTATTGCGTGATGGTACACTCACATACGGTAAGTCAACTTCATTCTGAAGGTATTAACATGCAATGGGATATAGTGTATGCAAATGAGGAATCAATGTATAATCTTTGAGAACTGAAGTCTACAACTGACTTTGTGGACACAAACTTTTAAGTATGACTACTGACATCTGATGCTACATTCAAGAGCTGGAGATTTGGCTTACCTTACGCCTATATCTTGTATGTACATTACTGACCTTTTCTCATCTCTTATAAATGATTCAGTTCTCGAAAAAGGCAACTTTGTTTCAGAAGGTGGCCTTCATGCGGGTCTCATGCTCAGGGGATCGATCGAATCTTGTGGCACAATCGTTGTGGCTCCACCTTTTGACCCTACTGGCAATAATAATACACAATCTAACAATAAGAATAGAGTACGATGTCTTCGATGGAATAGAGGTGACTTGAGGGAGTTGTTAGAGAACGATAAGGGATTACGCAATGCTCTCAAAGCTGCTCTTTCGTGGGACATTGTGAGAAAGCTGAAGACTCAACGACACATGTTGGTAGAGGGAAGAGTGAAAAATCCGAAAGTTTGGACTGGAAAGTCCGCGTTAGTATTACTTTATGAATGAACTCGTGTGTTCAATATAAAGTCTCGACGACTGACTGCTTTGTTTATCATCTGTACTAACATATGTTATAACTCCTCTCTTTCATCATCATAAACTGTAATAACGCGCATCTTCCAGTGAAGAGGGAGGACCAGGGAATTAGTCGTTACGCTTCCATTCTACAAAACATGTTACAACACCCCGACGAGTTTCATGATATGGCAGAAGTGCTCACAAAGTATCGTCACATACATCACATCGATGATAATGCTCACCAAAAGGCATTGAACAAGTGTGGGTGGACAGAAGAGGAGTTTCTTCTAGGAAAGAGAGAGGATGAATACCTTCTTGATGATGATGATATCGAGGAAGAAGAGTACGAGCCAGGTCGGTGGCGGAAGGTTGAACGCTACAGATCCAAGTTTGTTCGCTCATTTACCTCAATGATCAATTGATCATGGTGCCACTCAGGGTGAAGACACCGATGACTGCTTTGCATGTTGACTGTGCAAACAGCGTCAACCAATTTCGTTAGAGAACAAATATGTACATAGTAGAAGCTGTTCAAAAACGAATATGAGCATTAAATATTGTATCCAACACTCATCAGTCAAATACTGCCACAGGAGCATCTGGCCACCACTCCTCGGGCCTGAAGAAGCGATATCCTCGGTCGAGTGAAGCAATCCGATCCATTTCTACTTGTGACAATTGAATAGTCTCATCGACAAACTCATTCTTGTGATTTACTAACATATTCTCTTCCAAGTGATCCTTCTTTGAGGTCTTTGCAATAACATGGCAACCTCTTTGTATTGTCCACTGCAGACAAAGCTGAGCAACTGTGATACCTCGACCATTGGCTATTCCTTTATGTACTACTGGATCTTCTAATACACACCTTGGAGAAGAGGCCTGAACAGTAACATTTCTAGATTTGCAGTATCGTACGCCAGTATCTTACTTTGTTATTGTATTACCGCGGTGACTGGTGGGTTACGGCTCTCAACTCTCATAAAAATATCTTTCAAAGATACGGTATCCTTTTAGATTGCAGTTTGCAGACCGACTGATGATTAGATATTCCTATTATGTACTACTAGTATGTATGATGGAATAAGTTGATGGCATGGGCATTTGATGGAGAGACATGTACCTACGATAAATACTTTGTGCACACCAGTGATGCTATTATTAGAAGCCACCAGCGCATGTGATTGTATTAGTTGAATATGGCAACACCAAACTATGGTAGTGTATTAAACAATCCAACAACAAAGCAGCAACAAAAGAATGAGCAATACCGTAGCAGATCACAAACCAAAGTTGGAGGTGACCAACCTAAAATCTTTTGTGTTGCAACATCCATCATACTACTCTTCATATCAGTATCACTCTTCGCTTATCATATTAGACATAACCCACCTCCTTTGTTGAGTAGTAGCTTGTATAATATGAATTCTGAACATCAACAGCAACAACAAAATGTTCCTGATCCATATGCTTATCCCCGTCGACCATTCATTACAAAACATGGAGGCAATATAACAATCCCTGTGCTTGGGTTTCCATCTGTGGCTCTCGCCAACTATCCGGATCCAAAGGATCAAGTTATAGCGAACGAAGCTGTTCGACATGCAGTAGAAGACTTACAGATTGGATACTTCGATGTTGCTCCAGAGTATGGGGATGGTGTTGCTCAATCGAGGCTTGGTCCAGCACTCAAACCATATAGACAAAGTGTATTCCTAGCAGCAAAGACAATGTTCAGAGATGCAGCTGCATCTTCAGCAGATTTAGAGAATACGTTAAAAGCATTACAAACTGATCATTTAGATTTATATCAATTCCATTCAATAAGCACAAAACAGGACGTTGAAGCGATATTGGGAAAGAATGGTGCGATGGAAACATTCCAACAAGCCAAGAAAGATGGAAAGATTAAAGCAATCGGCTTCTCGGCACATTCAGAATCAATGGCAGTTAGAATGATCGAGAGCGGAATGGTCGACACGTGTATGTTTCCCATAAACTTTGTCTCATTCATTTATGGGGGTGTCGGAGAGAAAGTATTGGACGCTGCAATTAAGAACAATGTAGGTGTTATTGCATTGAAAGCTGGAGCTCGAGGTAGACTGACGAATGAAAATGGAAAAGCAGTTCATGTACCAAATCAATTCAAACATATACCCGAGTGGAAGCGAAAAGAAATGATTGATTACCCTGTTGTTACCAGCCCAAAGCATCACACCTGGTACGAACCCGAAGACGACCTGGCTGAGCTGAACCGATTGATTCTATGGTCACTTAATCAAAAAGGAGTGACCGCAGTACTACCTCCTGGTTCACTAGAGTTGCTCGATGGTATAGCAAATATGTTGAAAGGAAAGAAAGAAGTACCACAGTTTGATGAAGAAAATATGCAACATATGCTTGAGAGATATCAAAACATTGTACCGATTTTTCACAACAGAAGCATCTCTGGTACCAAAGTTTCAACATGAGATGGACTTCCACATATATAGTGTTAATAATGGAAGTTACTTCTTTGTTACCCATATATTCTCATGAGTGCATCTCTGGCATCAAAGTTTCAATTTAGTGTTAATAAGAACAGTTACTTCTTTGTTACCCATATCCTCATTACCACTCATAATCACACATATCCTAGATCAGTCTCTATATATGAATGTCCATCGATCATAACATCACCAGCCTCTTGCATGACTTTTAGCTGTTTTCTAAACTTTAAAAACTCTGTTCCCGATCGATGTATATCCATGTATGCATTATCTTTATCAGCATATCGTTCTAACATTAATACTTTTAGCGGATCGTCATCACTGATTGCAACTTTATACGAGAGCGTTGTTATTATTTTCTCTGGCTTTGCAATACCATTCTTCTTTATTATTGTAGCCTTCTTAGACGGGCCTTCATTATATAATACATCTACGCATACTGGTTCGATAAGCTCAAGGAATGTATCCCGACGTTCCATAGATTTGAATTGTAAATTGACAATTAAGACAAATACCTCTGATGCACCTTTACTACTGTTTCGACCTATAGCTTGACTACTTGATGATATTCCAATCAAATATCCAACAACTAACGCCGTACTGACTAAGATTATTATTCTACTTGTTGATAGGACGATTGCTCTGGACATATTGTTCTACCTATAGTGATTATGGAACTCTATCTTGCTGAAGAAGTTTGCTGCAATGCCAATTATAAAATCTGATTATTGAATTAATATTATAACGTACATTGAACACCACTACCTCTCACCGACTCCTGACAATATATATATATATATATATATATATATATATGGTATATTGTAGTATTGTAGCCACTCTTATTAGTCCCAAAGATCAATAAACACTAGACCACCTGACAACTACAACCCACATCACATCCCCTGCAAACTGCAAAGCTAGCACTATCCTACAAATGGCGATCAAACGCTAATAGAAGGCACTCTCATAATTTTTGTTACTGCATCGTCCTTATAATATACCGCCACTTCAACCCCGTTAATAGACAATATAACCCAATAATCATGTCAGACGATAGACCAAAGGTGTGGAAACATATCGGTCTATACGGCCATGCCGTTGGGCAATTTGCAGGTAAGTGAAAAAAGTTATAACACTAATACATTTTTTTTGTGGACGTGTCATGTGAACCAACATATTTGTGGTAGATGTATTGGGTGTACTATGATGAATGATGAATAGATAGAGCGACAGTATCTTATAACGGTATATGATACTTAGTGTGTTGAAGTTATTATATGAAGATTTGCAATTGTACAGATATGAGCATATCATGTGTACTATTATATCAGTTCATGTGATTTATGTTTCATGTTTTGGTGTACCATGTTTACCCACACAATTAACAATCTAATAATATTGCTATCCCTACAATCATTCACAAATTTATTATAAATATATCAATACAACAATTACAAAACAATAATAATAACACCCAACTATCAACGTTTAGCCGGTCCATCCGCAATTACTTGGAAATCAGCAGTAATGGGCAATGACGATATTGAAACTAAACGTACTTTACCCAAGGAATCTATTGCAGGTGCATTATGGACAATCTTTGGCAAGTCTGGTCATTTACGTGTATTGACTAAAACATCAAAATCAAGTGAAGAAGCAGGAGGAGAGTCCGCCGAATCGAAAATACCCGCGGCATTACGATTTGATGGTTTCCCACCTAGTGACTTTGATTCATTAAGTGATGCATTCACGTCCATGTATGGTATTACATTAAAGCGTCACTCTATGAGTTCAGCTGGTAATTCGTGGGGTAATACTGACATTTCGAATAAACATTTAGTATTCCGTCAATGTCGATTGGAAGATGCCGATGAGGAAGGTGAAGAATTTGAACCACAAGATGGTGATGAGATGATGAGCTTGGATCTTGGGGAAGTGTCTCAATGTGTATTACCTGGTAATAATAGGAATGAGATTGAAATGCAATTCTTGGAATCAGATACTGTTGAGGCAGGGACTGATCAACTCGTGGCTGTTCGGTTTTATGTACCCCCCGATGCTGATTCCGATCCTACTGATAAGGATGCACCAACAAGTGCCGAGGTATTACAATCACACATTATGAATATTGCAAGTGTTAAGAAAACATCTGGATCCATCATTGCAGAGTTTGATGAGAATAAGGGTACATTCCTCACGCCCAGGGGACGTTATTCCATTGAGTTGTATGATTCCTTCCTTCGTATGCGTGGGGCCAAGTATGATTACAAGATTAGGTATGATGATATTTCGAGGCTATTTCTTCTCCCAAAACAAGATGATATGCACATGGCATTTGTTATTGCGTTGGATAAGCCCATTCGTCAGGGTCAACAGGTTAGTATTTTTGATGGTTTGGGATGTTTGAGTGATCGATTATTTGAATACAACTAACTTAACCCTCAACACCAAAACATTCACAGAGATACAATATGTTGGTCATGCAATGTACCAAGGAGCATTCCGAGCTTGATATTAACCTTGATGAGGCAACGCTTGAAAAGGAATATGGTGGTGGTCTTCAGCAACACATGGCTGGCTCATTCTCTAATCTCGTTGCCAAGACATTTAAGATCATCACAAAGAAGAAGGTATTTATCCCAGGAAAGTTTGCCAACTCGAATCAACAGGCTTGCGTAAAGTGTGCCTTACGTGCCAATGAAGGACATCTGTATCCCCTCGAGAAGCAATTCATCTTCATTCATAAGCCTGCCGTGCTCATTCGTTTCGATGAGATTGAGAGTGTTGAATTCCAACGTTATGCTGGAGGTCAGGTTTCGACACGTAACTTTGATCTATGTGTTACATTACACAATACTCCCGGAGACAACTCTAGCACCAAGGAGTACACCTTCTCAGGAATTGACAAGACAAATTATAATGCAATGTTTCAATTTCTATCCGGTAAGAAGATCAAAATCAAGAATATTCAGGAAGCTGGTATGGAGGAACAAGCACCCACTGGTAGGGGTGCATCTAATCGTATGTATGAAGAGATGGATGGAGGAGATGATGATGACGAAAGTTCGGATGATGAGGATTATAATGCAGGAGGAAACAAGTCTGATGATGATAGCAGTGATAGTGACAGTGAAGACGACGATGATCTTGGTTCCGTAGCCTCTGATGACTCAGACTTAGCCGAGGCTAGGAAGAAGGCCAAGAAAGGCGGCGACGAAGAGAAGCCCAAGAAGAAGAGGAAGAAGTCATCTGGCGATTCTGATAAGAAGAAGAAGGCATCCCCCAAGAAGAAGAAAAAGGTGAGAAGTTTTTGTGCTGCTGAATCTTGATATATTGATACTTATATACAACACCCTTTCTTTGGACTAACATTATATCTCTGATATAACACTGTAGAAGAAGGACCCTAACGCCCCCAAGAATGCTCTATCCGCTTTTATGTACTTTTCGAAGGCAAAACGACCTGAGATTAAGGATGCCAATCCTGAAGCTTCTTTCGGCGAGATCGTGAGTATATTAGTTTAATAATTTACATATTTTATCCTGTTATAAATATATTGCATTACTGACATACAACTCTTGTATTGAACAGGGAAAACTACTTGGAGTGGCCTGGAAAGCCTTGGAAGAAGGTGATAAGACTGAGTGGAATGATAAGGCCGCAGAGGATAAGTTAAGGTACAAAAAGGAGATGGAAGATTACACACCGCCATCTGATGATGATGATAGTGATGATTCAAGTGAAGACGAAAAGCCAAAGAAGAAGAAAGCAAAGAAGGATCCAAATGCGCCAAAGAATGCCAAGAGTGGTAAGTTTGGAGTTGTGTTTATTTGGATACTGTCTGACAATACACCCGTCCTAACATGGCTCCCCTTTCTCTGTCTTCAGCGTACATGTACTATGTGGCTGCAAAACGACCCGATATTAAGGATGCCAATCCTGAGGCATCCTTTGGCGAGCTTGGAAAGTTGGTGGGCGCTGCCTGGAAAGCTTTAAGTGAAGAGGATAAGAAAGAGTACAACGAGAAGGCAGCAGAGGACAAGGCTCGTTACAAGAGGGAAATGGAGGATTATACACCCCTAGCAAAGAGCAAGGACTCTGGAGGCAAGAAGAAGAAAAAGAAGAAAGAGGTTGCTCCCCCATCATCATCTTCATCATCAGATGATGATAGTGATGATTCTGATAAATCTGATAGCGACAGTGATAGTGATTCAGATAGCGATTAGGTCATGAGATAAGGTATATTATGTTACAGAGGGGAAAGTTGGGGTACTAATAAACTAGTTTACCTTACAGAGTTTATGTCATGACCCAATGGTGAAGTTGAGAGAGTAAAAAACAAGTACACATAACGTATCTTTTCTCGTATAAGGTATCCTTTTCTGACAATCAGCCCGCCAGTCTTCAATCGTCTCATAAAAAACAAACTGCACCATCAAGAGATGAGACAGGCGGGCATTGCAATTGGTTTGCATTCGTAGTTCTGAATTAAGTTACAACTTGTGTATGCTCAGTTGTTTGACTCTCTATCTATAGTGGTCTGGAGGCTCTGCTTGTTTGGTACTAGTGCAAAATTGTTTGCTCTGTTAATGGGCTCTCGATGACATGAAAATGTATAATGTTATCATACTATTATTACTGGTTGGAGTTGGTCAACAATGTGAGTAAAGTTTCTTTTGCTGTGTTTATACTACTCCGTGTTGATGGTGTGTTACTGACTACCTCACCTCTTTTGGATACCGATTATATCATGCGGTTTAATTTAATAACAATACAATTCAATACACAGTGATAAGTGCAGCCCCATCTTTCACCCCTGGGCGTTTCTCAATAGGAAATAAACAAAATCATCATAATACATTACTCCTCCAATCATCAAATGTTATACGAAAGTATTACTGTCGTCCACCGCACGATACAAGTTTATATGATGTACTGCAAATACAACCTAATTCTACTCTTGTTGATATCCAAAAGAATTGGAGAAGATTAAGCCGTGAATATCATCCTGATAAAGTTGCAATTAGGAGAAGAAAGAGAGAAAGGAGCGATAAGAAACATCATCCACCACCACCGCCGCCTATATCAGATGAGATACCATCCCCACCCTTTCCAGCTTCAATTGATCAAGATGAAGACGAAACAGAACGGTATGTCAAACATAAGTTAGAAGAGTTGACTCACGCCTACGAAGTATTGAGCAATGATGATTCTAGATTGTTATATCATAAATATGGTTTACTTGGTGCTAATGGAATAGGAGGTGCAAATGAAGCTATTCAAATACTGACTGGGAAAGAAGTTGGAGAAGCGAGGAATAGTGCAGATTGTGAAGCATTTGCTCGTTTGTCAGAGTTGATGGGCCATCCAACAACAACCACAGGAATATCTTCTAATCATCAAAATGATCAGACTTTACGTCTAGTGAGAACAATCACAGAACGCTTGAGGCCATTAGTTGAGGGAACGATATCGCAAGACTTGTTTCAAACCTACATCATTCGAGAGTGCAATTTACTCAAAAAGATTGGTCTGGGAGCACAGATATTAAGATGTATCGGCAGAGCATATAGGATAGAGGGATACAGAGTACTTCGACAAATGCATCATGACAAGATGTCTGGAAGGAATGGAAGTCAATACAGACATAGAAGGAGAAGAAAAAGTACTCAGCATGAGGTTGCAGACATCCTTACTGATACATTGAGAGAAGCTAAACATCTCTCTCAAGCGGCCTTGTCTCATGGTCGTTTAATGATGACAGAACAACGGATCAAAAAATTAGAAGAAGAAGCACAGAAGACTAGAAAACGACGAGAGCAAAGAGAAAGGTTTAAGAAGATAAAAACACGGGATGAGAGTATACATGACGAGAAAGATGATAACTTCGTATCCAACATTGGTTCTTTGTCTGATATAGAAAGTGAATACGACAATGTTGGCTTCTCAGATGACGAGGAAGAAGGAGATGAATCCGATGATCACGATGATTTGGAGTTTGATCTACATCACGAACAAAACAAAAAGATACACGAAGCTCTGCAACAAGCACAACAAATTGAAGCTCTTTGGAAACTACATAAGATGGAACTTTCTTCGACAATACGGCGTGCTTGTCGACTGATACTAGAACCAACCAGCTCTACTTTTTGTCCTCCTCCAATACCGTATTCAACTGATCCAAGCCGCCAGCCATATGATGGCTGGGTTGGTTCAACTGGACGAGTAGTACTGATGGATGTAGGCAGACTGCGAGCCGCAGCAGCTCTGGTTTTGACAGGAAAGTCCGTGTTTGTATTGTTTTATAATGTGAATTCATGTGTTCCATGTGAAGTATTTGAGATCTGAGTGCTTCATTTGGCCTTTATATATCTTCATTTGATTGCCTTTGCAAGCCGTATGCACTAACTTGAGTTACTATCGTCTCTCTTCATCTAACGCGCATCTTCCAGGTGACATACTAGTGCAAACTAGCAAGGAAGGCACTAGCTGGAGGAAGAAATAGAAAACAACTACATTCATCAACACTATTAATTTATAAGTGCATTCAATCAACATTCCAGTATATTTCTCTATATAAGTGCCGGGTTCTTCTTCTTAGTATTGCCACTTGATCTTCTAGCCTTCTTCTTTCTAGACTCTTCCTCATCACTATATTCACTCGATTTTATTTCAATCTTGCGCTTCTTCAACGATCTAGCACTGCCGCCGGTTGACGACGAAGTCGACGAGGTAAGTAAACCACCTATAATCCATCGAGACTTCACATATAAATCATTACCCATTGTGCCTGACTGCCGCACTCTCAAACCAGCATCTAAAAGAAGAATGGTGACGTAAGTTGCAAGGTATGATATGAAAAAGAAACAATAAAGAAAGCTACACTCACATGGGTTTTCACCGAAGAAGAAGGTCACTCCATCATCTTTATATCCACCACTGCTGTTTGTCTTATTCGCGGTGGCTTGGTAGTCTACAGCCTCAAGCACATCTTTTGGCAGTGAATCTGAACTAATATATCCCCTATCTAATAGATACTTAATCTCAGCAAACCCCTCTAGCTCCGTATTGGTAGTGATTAAAATAGGAGTGTTAGCTCTGGATGAAACTTGATAGGCACAAACAGCATTCAAAGCACCCGTCCAATCGTAGTCAGGACATGAGAAGCGGGGTTGAAGAATATTACTGCATCCGGAGCCGGTAGATATGGTTGTTCAGATGAACCATAATAACATGCATGTGTTTCAATAGAAAGTGTTGATGAAGTTGAATCCGGTATGGTTACTTGTATTCGGTGTGATATAACCGACTTTTGTTTTGGACAATCAGGCCCGACAAAGATACATCGGATTGATATGTTTGTCATCTCTAGCAGGTTGCTGAGATACGATGTAAGATTTGTAGCAGCTTCACCATAGGCATTGAGTAATTCTTCCTCTACATTGTTGGAGTTGTCACCACTTTTGTCTGAGCTTGATCCACCCCAGTTCCACAACTCTGAGTCTACAGATGCACCTACAATATGCAATACCAACTCTCTCTTCCTTTCGCTGCTACGATCTTCATCCTTCTTTGGTGATATGGAACTACGATCTCGTTTACCTCTCCTTTGTTTCTTCTTGGGTGGCGCTGTAGGACTTCGTATGTCTTCGTTCTTTCTAAGCTTTTGGGATATAGATTCTACGAACCAATCAGGTCCCTCTGATAATATATTGAATAATGTTGCTGGATAGGATTCTAGTTCCGTCCGAACTCTGTAATGTGCTGCCTCTGTCTTTTGTTGATCACTATTTGATTTCTTCTTGTTCTCAATACTTTTTTTGGAACTCTTCTTCTTCTTCTTATTATTATCACTATACATTTCCTCTTCGGCATCTTCATCATCATTGCACAAGTTTAATAATGCACAGACTACTGGTGAATGGCCAATCCCTTCTTCTTCCTCTCCATCTTTACTTGGTTCACAATCCATTTTCTGACAACTTGCTGAGCAATATGACACACGCTTACAACCCTGACATGATACTACCTTAGATTTTGTTGTTGTTGTGTCACTATCACTATTCAATAATTTGATACCACACGCCAAGCACCTATTAAAGCCCAAGCGAACATCACTACCTCCTTCATCCAAAGCTTTGATAATACCAGAATGTGACAGACGCGTAGATTGTTCGGGTAGGGCACCGCCTAGTCCTAACGAGGCTAGTAAATCCATATTTAATAATTTGGTATTGTGTTTATAATATACTCAGAGAAAACTTTTATAATATTCTCAGCCAATACAAAATCAGATAGTAGTGGAATAGAAGATAAGGAGAGGTATATATCGCGCTGTTAGTCAATAGCTGAAGAAGTTGTCAACTGATGGATGGCAACAGAAAGATAGCTACGATAGGTGATGAAGTAAAAATTATGAGAGTATATTGTAAATGGTATCCTTGTCAAAGCCACTAAAATTGCATTCTCTCATAAATGATCGGTGCACCTCAATCATTCAAAGAGGCACCAATGGTATATAAAGTTACCAACAAAATGGCTCCTCAAAATGGTAATAGCAGTTGTGATTTCTCCGCATTGGAGAGTAAGGTGAGTGTATTGTAAAAATGTGCATATGATATGCACTTTTTTTAATATGAAGGTTCATCTGAAAATGATTGATGGTGCATGTCAACCATTTATTTCACCCAATGGATGGATGGCATTGTGTTATTGTACTTGTATTGCAATGCTAACTATTCTCTATTATCTCATATCCTCTACTCATATAAATGCACACACATATCAAACAAAATCAACAACACATAAAATACACACAACAAACCATAAACCACAAAAACAATCAATGAAAAAATAATAGGGAGATATTGCTCATCTTCACCTAGCAGATGGATCACCACCCATCACAGGACGATCCTTCGGTGCCAATACCTCGGCCACCGGTGAGGTAGTATTCAACACGGGTATGGTAGGATATCCCGAAGCCCTAACCGATCCAAGTTATCGTGGACAAATCCTTGTATTAACATTCCCACTAATTGGTAATTATGGTGTACCAGACACTAATATTACCGATGAGTATGACTTACCTAAATACTTTGAAAGTCGTCAAATTCATATTGCGGGATTAGTCGTTAGTTCATACTCGTGGGAACATAGTCATTGGGCGGCACATAAAAGTTTAGCGGCCTGGTTGAAGGAGAATAATATTCCTGGTATTTATGGTGTTGATACACGTGCATTAACTATGAAAATTCGTGAGGTTGGTGCATTATTGGGTAATTTAGCTGTGGTGAGTTTATTACGTTTATGTATGATTGGTGTGGGAAGTTTTTTCAGTCATTGACATTATGAAACACTCACACAAACAATAATCTACCACATCAAAATAAAAAGAATCCACCTCAAGACCTTACCGAGTCTACCTGTCCATTCTCGGACCCGAATAAGCGTAACCTCGTTGCTGAAGTTTCTACCAAAACTATCAAGACATATGGTGCCGAGAATACCACCTCCATCATTGCCTACGATTGTGGTATGAAATACAACATTATCCGATACTTTGTTGATACACACAAGGTCAAGCTCACCGTGGTACCATTCGATTATGACCTTGAGGCCAACCCTGCCAACATTGAATGGGATGGACTATTCTTAAGTAACGGCCCCGGTGATCCAGCCATGTGTCCCCAGACTGTGAAAAGTATTCAGTATGCATTGGCATTAGATCCACCCCGTCCAATCTTTGGTATTTGTTTGGGTAATCAATTGTTAAGTTTAGCTGCTGGGGCAAAGACTTACAAGTTGAAGTATGGTAATCGTGGTATGAACCAGCCATGTATTGATCTGCGTACCGGGCGGTGTTACATTACTCCCCAGAATCATGGATTTGCTGTTGATTCCGATTCATTGCCTGCACATTGGAAACCATTATTTATGAATGCTAACGATTTAACGAATGAGGGTATTGTCCATACCGAGAAGCCATTCTTCTCGGTGCAATTCCACCCAGAGGCAAGTGGCGGACCATTGGACACGGCATTCCTATTTGACAAGTTTGTTGGACACGTGAAGAAGATTAGTCAACCATTGGTACTTCAGGATGGATTAGCGTATAAGAAGAAGACATACAAAAAAGTACTATTAGTCGGAAGTGGTGGACTTAGTATTGGACAGGCTGGCGAGTTTGATTATTCTGGTAGTCAATGTATCAAGGCACTTAAGGAGGAGGGAATTGAGGTAATCTTGATCAACCCAAACATTGCCACAGTACAAACCTCTAGTGAGAAGAATGATGCAACACCTGCTGCCGATAAGGTATACTTCTTACCCATCCGGCCGCATGTTGTTATGGATATTATTGCCAAAGAAAAGCCTGATGGTATCATCGTTAGTATGGGAGGACAGACGGCACTCAATGTTGGTGTTGAGTTATGGAACTCAGGGCAACTCCAAAAGGCTGGCGTGGAAGTATTGGGAACACAAATCCCTGCCATTGAGGCTACCGAGGATCGTGAAATCTTTTCACAAAAGTTGCAAGAGATTGGTGAGAGTATTGCACTATCTTACTCAGCCAACTCTGTTGAGGAAGCAGTTGAAGTGGCGAATAAGATTGGATTCCCCGTCTTGGTCCGTGCAGCATTTGCTTTGGGTGGATTAGGAAGTGGTTTCGCCGATAATGAAAGTGAGTTGAAAGACTTGGCAGCCAAAGCCTTTGCTTCTAGTAACCAAATCTTGATTGATCAGGATTTACGAGGTTGGAAGGAGTTGGAATACGAAGTTGTTAGGGATTCAAGTGACAATTGCATCACTGTTTGTAATGTGAGTTTATTTTGAATGTTACACACCCGTGTAAATGTGTTTTATTAATCAACCAAACAACTCATCTTGTTATCTCTTCTTCCTACCACCCCAAGATGGAAAACTTTGATCCCCTTGGAGTTCACACTGGTGATTCCATTGTCGTTGCACCCTCCCAGACTCTTACCAACAGTGAATATTTCATGCTACGAAAGACTGCTCTTAAGGTTGTTCGACATCTTGGAATTGTCGGCGAGTGTAATATTCAGTATGCACTCAACCCAAAGAGCGAGAAGTATTGTATTATCGAGGTTAATGCTCGTTTATCAAGAAGTTCAGCACTTGCTTCTAAGGCTACCGGGTATCCTTTGGCATATGTTGCTACCAAGTTATCATTGGGTAAAGATTTGGTCAGCATTCGTAACTCTGTCACTAAAACTACCACTGCATGTTTCGAACCTAGTCTGGATTACTGTGTGTTGAAAATGCCTCGTTGGGATCTCAAAAAGTTCAGACGCGTCTCGAACAAGTTGGGATCAAGTATGTTGAGTGTAGGCGAGGTTATGAGTATCGGCCGTAGCTTTGAGGAAGTTATCCAAAAGGCGTGTAGGATGGTTAATCCTGCATTAGATGGGTTGGAGGGATTAGGGTCGGGATTGACGAGTGATGATATTCCCTTGGATGAACAACTATCGACTCCTACTGATACACGTTTGTTTGCTGTGCAACGTGCTCTCGAAGAGGGATGGGGTGTTGATAAGGTTCACGATTTGACAAAAATTGACAAGTGGTTCTTGAGTAAGCTGCAAAACATCGCAGATAAGAGGAATGCATGCATTGCTTGTGGCAATGTTGATAAGTTGTTTGCTGAAAATGGTGTTGATAGGATGAGGTCTTTGAAGATTGATGGATTTAGTGACCGTCAGGTGAGTAGATTGGTGGTGGCTTTGATTCTTCACTCGTATGAGCACATCTCTCTCAACAATATCATTTCCTCTCGTCACGAATAGATTGCACAATACACTAATCTTCTACCTCTTGCAGACGGAGCCGCACAAGTCCGTGCTCTTCGAAAGTCGTTGGGAGTCAAGCCCTGTGTTAAGCAAATCGATACTCTCGCAGCTGAATTCCCAGCCAATACCAATTACCTCTACATGACTTACTCTGGTGATCACGACGATGTATCAGAGGGTTTACACCAACCCATCATTGATCCTGTTGAAGGCAATGAATCTTTGACCCCCAACAGCAAAGCCTTCAAAAACCGTGTCCGCAGTGTTTCAGTGTCGGATAAGAAGCAAGATGAGTTGACAGAGAAGCAGGAACGTGGTGTAGTCGTACTAGGATGTGGTGCCTACTGTATTGGATCGAGTGTTGAGTTTGATTGGTGTGCTGTCTCGGCTGTTCGTCAGCTACGTCGGGATGGCTTCAAGAGTATTATTATCAATTACAACCCAGAGACTGTCAGTACCGATTATGACGAGAGTGATCGTCTCTACTTTGAAGAGATGAGTTTGGAACGTGTCCTTGACATTTACGAACGAGAGGGGGCCGCTGGTGTTGTCGTCTCAGTTGGTGGACAAATTCCTAACAATCTTGCTAGTCCCTTGGCAGAGAGTGGAGCACACATTATGGGTACTTCTGCACGCGACATTGAACGTGCCGAGGATCGTGGTCAGTTCTCTGATATGTTGGATGATATGGGTCTTAAACAACCAGCATGGTCTGTATTGAAATCGAAGGATGAGGCCGTGGAGTTTTCAAACAATGTTGGATTCCCCGTCTTGGTCCGTCCTAGTTTTGTCCTTTCAGGTGCAGCCATGCGTGTTGCCAGTGACGAGTCACAGCTACGTAACTTCCTTGGACTTGCGGCTGATGTTGCCGACGACAAGCCTGTTGTGGTGACGAAGTTTATCCTCGGTGCCAAGGAGATCGAATTCGATGCTGTGGCCAAGGGTGGTAAGATATTAAATTATGCCATTGGAGAGCATTTGGAGAATGCCGGTGTACACAGTGGCGACGCTACTGTCATTCTTCCTGCTCAGAAGTTGTATGTGGGTACTATTCGTCAGATCAAAAAGTATGCGTCTGCCATTGCACGAGGCCTCAATATTACGGGACCATTCAATATTCAATTCATGGCAACAGGAAATGATGTCATGGTGATTGAGTGTAACTTGAGGGCAAGTCGTACCTTCCCCTTTGTGAGCAAGACCCTTCAAGCCAACTTCATTTCATTGGCAACAAGGGCCATGTGTGGATTGCCTGTAACTCCGTACAACATTTCGTTGCTTGATATCGACTATGTTTGTGTGAAGGTAAGTGATTACAGTCTACTTGATTAATTATTTGTGTATGCCATACCAATGTAGCTAATTGATGAACAAATTCCTCTCTGACACATTTTAAACTAGGCACCCATGTTCTCGTTCACTCGTCTTCGTGGAGCTGATCCAACTCTTGGAGTTGAAATGGCGTCTACTGGTGAAGTAGCTTGCTTTGGAGATGATGCACACGAGGCATTCCTTCAATCACTCCTTGCAACGGGCTTCAAGCTTCCCAAGGAAGGTGCATCCATCCTCATATCCATTGCAAGTGCACCCTTCCTTCAAGAGTTTGCCGAATCTGCCTTGATCCTCTCCAAGCTAGGTTTCAAATTGTGTGGTACTCCAGGTACAGCCAAATTCTACAAGGAGAACTACCAACTGGATATTAAAGAGGTCACAAAACCATCTGACGCAAAGGATGATGCCGACTGTCCCAAGACTGGTGCTCCGTCGGCTCTTAGTGAAATCAAGGAGGGTGATGTGGAACTAGTGATCAACATTAGTGAGGGCACTACCCGTAAAGATGAGATCACGTCAGGATATCTCATCCGACGTGCGTCAGTTGACTTTGGAGCCAGCCTTGTCACTAATGTTAAGTGTGCGATATGGCTGGCTAAATCAATGGAGCGTGGATTCGACAGCTTCAAGGCTAAGAGTATTTCGGAATTCTACAGTTTGCACAAGTATTAAGTGGTTATATGTATGTTGGGGGCACGTTTCTTTTTGCATTGATACAATTTTGAACTTAAAGTAATAAATATCGAAAAGAAAGCTATCTAAGTTCAAGTATAGAAATGGAAGTCTCTTGTACTGTGTACTTGTATGACATGTTGTCATAACATTTACTGGAACATAGAACAAAGTTTACTCTGTGAATCTATGGAAGACCGGAGACTTATAACCTGTTAACTTCATTGCACCACCACTGAGGATATATATCTCTGTTGAAAGACGGTGAACTGTAGGATACCGCTGAGTTGGTGATGCGTCATCAAAAGATTTGTGGTGATGCAGTGCCCATAATTTCCTCTCGTTAATAAATTACCAACAACACTACTACTATCATGTTCTCTAAGGCCGTAATTGCTCTTCTTGCCGTCCCTGCTATGGGTTTTGCTCCCCTTGCACCCCGCTCGGCCGTTCGCACCACCACATCCCTTGACTACACCGTCAAGCTTGTTTCCGAGGACGAGGGTATTGATGAAACCATCGAATGTGCTGATGATGTTTTCATTGTTGATGCCGCCGAGGAGGCTGGTATTGAACTTCCATACAGTTGCCGTGCCGGTGCTTGCTCAACATGCGCTGGTATTGTAACCTCCGGAGAGGTTGACCAATCCGAACAGACCTTCCTTGATGATGATCAGATGGGTGAGGGATGGGTTCTAACCTGTGTTGCATACCCCAAGAGTGATTGCGAAATCCAGGTACACAAGGAGGACGACCTATTCTAAATTATATTAGATACACGTTGTCGGAATCATGATTTATAGTTCGACGCATGAAAAATGTTGGAAGTTTTGTATTTTAGATTGGGATGTAGGGGATGAGCCTTCCTTGACTTAAGCCGAGGGTGTTCGGATTCTACCTTCTTTGGGATTACGGGATGGATATCATTTGTAGAATTGTGGAGAACTACGGATTATTGGTTTGCTAGCATATTTATTAAATGATAGGTGTATTTACAAGTGATGTTTTGGGGGATTATCTCCATTTTGGCGTTTACGTTGCAATGTGATGTTTGCTCTTTTATTTTATTGTCTCTCTTTCTATCACACCTTCTTATAAAGCAGGGAAGAGAGAGAATGTTTCATCAACTTCAGGTATACGTGGACGGTGTGTAAGGGTTACTAAAAAGATATGTGTAAGGGGTCCTCGAGAGTTTATGTAGGGGTAGTTTGTCAAGGTAGATAGTCCTCTTCTCTACCCTACAAGAAGTGCAAGTCACAAACTTTTTCAAGTTTATACGGCATATACAGTCTACAGTCTTAATGATTCGCTACTGAATGCCTCAGCCCCCCATATCTAGCATACCAAGACAGTAAAGATCATCGGGATGTAAATTCTTTGTAAGATACGAATACCTAGCTTTCCTCTTACCTCTATCTTGTCCACACACGGTACCAATTGAGACCACGCATTCCCAGCCAAACTACCTTGAAGTTATTAGACTCCATCAACGTTCTGCCTACGAAAACAATCACCTCATACCAATAAGCTAGTAGGTTTGGCATGGATGGATGGGGGAAAAGGATACCATGTGGGTATCCTCGAATAAATATACCTTATATATATGTTGTACAGCAGTCAATAGTCAACAGAGGATATCCACACCTTCATTACATTGATGATAATTAGCTACTGATCGGCATATTGGTAGGAGGTTAGCAATATTCAAGTGTAGGTCATACTTCTAAAGACCATTAAAAAATGAGAAAGTGGATACCATATGGTTGGTATGGTTAGCCGCCAACTCCGCACCTCGTTGTAAAACAAAAGCATAGCCTACAGCCTACATGCAAGATTAAGCATCGCATTCTATAGTTTGTCTTCAGTTGGTGTTGGGCCCCATGAAATGACGTGGCCTTCGCGTTGTGACTTTTATTCTGTCCTCACTTTTTACTTGCTATTGCCTTTTTTAATCGTTGCAAATTGCAAAGTCAATGATTTGGGCATTGTACTCAACGCTGACGCAGAACTATCGACTTTCATGCATTTATACGATTGCAGGCCCATCCGTATAGTTGCTCCAAGCTCATAAAACAATACATTGCACACGCTCATTAGATATAATCGGAATAGTAATAATAATGAAGACCTACGCCCCCATCATCGCCGCCATTGCCTTCTCTGGATTACTTGCACCTGTCGTCGGACATGAATCAATGCTCACATCTGATGAACAACAAGAGACGAGTAACATTCGACGCAAACTTAGTTGGGGTAATAAAGAAAAATACCAAGCCAAGTACCTAAGTATTTACTGCCGTTGTTGTGGAGAAGATGATGGTAGTGATGTCTCATATGATGATGAACTGTGGCTATCCGATGCAGCCGCATGCAACAATTTTGAGGACACGAAGAACCCCCCTAGGGACAGATGTGTATGCCCTGAACGTGCTGAAAATACAAAACCGTGGTGGGCTTGGTGGTATAAACAAGGAGAGACAACCAGGAGTCGATGGAACGACTCATGCCAAAGTACTATTGCAAGAAAGGCTGGCATTACTGAGTGATAACTGAACTGTTGAATGTTATCTGCTGTTTTGAAGATTCTCCTGTTTTGAATATAGGTTTTGTAAATTGTAGGTTTGTTGTTTTGCTACTAACCTCTGTGTCATGCCATCTGGTCTCCTTCTCCTCATACTTGTGTGCATGTATCTCCCCAACTTCTTCTCAATGATATAGTCTTCATTAGAATCATAAGATAGGTGATAGTGATAACAACAAGTTTAGTTTATATTCAGCGAGTGATGAGCTATGTGTGAAGTCCATTCAGTATATCAATCAGACCTTGGCAGCATGCCGCTTCATCCCATTCAAGTGCCTTAGACTTCGCCTCCTTTGCAATCCGCTTCAATGATACAACATCACTTTTTGTCTCTATATCATTTTTGTTGTCAAGTAGATCTAATACTGTTCTAATGTTGTCACAACTCTTGGTATCTTCATCACTCAAAACGAGTATTGTTTCCAAATCGATAGCTATACATCCTTCACCTAGCAATGATATAGCCCCGACTTTTCCTCCTCTATTTACAATGGATGGTACTCCAAAAGCTCCACTCTCAATTATAGTCATACCATAAGCATCGTATAAACAGGGCTAAGGCAATTATGTAAGTTTAACACATATAATCATTTCAATGAAGAAAGATAATATACAAACCAGCAACTTACATGAACATTGATCACCGTAGAGGAGAAAACTGCCGCCAGTTCTTCAGGACAAAGATGTCTCGTTATCACAATACATGGCCATGTCTCACCGCCAGCCGAACAGAGAGCTATGAAATCATTTATTACTTTGTTTGCATATTCTTCGTCACTGATAGCACCACAAAGGATTGGAATCAAAGAGTACTTTCTTAGAAAGTCAACGCCGCCTAGCTTTTGAAGTAAAGTGACAAAGTTATGAGGTGATTTCTCAGGAGACAGTCTTGCCATACAAATTATGAAAATTCTTTTGTTAGTATACTTGGTTTCAGCCGATGATGACTTTTCAATCACTGATTTGACTTCATAAGGCAGAGAACTACTTATATTGCTCTGATCCATATTCATTGCCAAGTTATAAATATCTCCCCGCAATGGAGGATATAGAATGTGTATCTTTTGTTTTGACAAACTTTCATCATCATCATCTATCAGCTTTTGTAACAACGATCTGTCATGCTCAGACAAACATATAATCACATTAGACATTTGGCATGATAGTTGCTCTTTTTCTTTATAAAATGACTTATCATCGGCATAATCAGAGTTTGAATAGACTCTAAAGTTGTAGTAGCAAACGTTCACATTTGTTGGATGCCAACTACTAGATGATGTAACACTATCATTGCCATTGGTTATGTGAAACTCTGCCAAAAGACGATCACAAATTACTCTCCATGCTAACATACCATGCCAGTCAACAGCTATTACATCAGTTGGTTGATAATCCTTTACATTGTTTGCAAAATTACATGCATTTGTTGCATATTCATTCCATGGACCCTCTCTATCCAATCGTTTCCATTTGCATTGTCTTGAAAGTTCTACTGGCCATATGTCAAACTGATCATTATCTATTATTGACATGTCTATATCATTAGATAAATCAGGTGTTGCTGGGTGTGGCTTTGCACATATGACTCGAACAGTACAATCATCTCTACTGGCGAGGCTTGATCCTATTGATCTGGATAGAACTCCATTACCACTAAATGGACAGTAATTGAATTCTAACGAAAGTATTAATATGCGTCTCCTAATAATCGTTGGATTGATTGGGTTATTGCATGACTTTGAAAGTGTCATATTATACATATATCTATGTTATCGCCTTAGCACTCACTCTTAGTCAACAAATAGAACACAAATGTGCTATATTATGATATATGATAGTGTTCTGTATTGATGTATGATATCAGTAGTATGTGTTCTGTGTTGATGTCTGTCAGTAGATTGATTATTATGTGTTAGCTAGTTCTTCTATTCTGTGTTGATGTATTTTTATCAGTAGACCTCGCTTGCAATATATTATTATGGAGTTTGATAATGATGTGATGGGCAGCAAATAGAACAACTTAACTATCAAACAAAAAAATGCCCCTAATCGATGGCTATAGTCGTCTTCCAATTATTGATTACCACCAGCCACCATACAGTACAAAGTCCAAGGTGTTTTGCAAAAGGCGTATACTTAGTTGAGTTGAAAAGTTTTAAGATCCTACCTCAACTATTGCCTCACAGAACCCACCAATCGAACAGTAAAGCCTGTATCAGTTTCTACTATTACTTGCAGATTGGAAGTCTTTATCAGTAGAGTTTGAGCATCTAGAAGGATATAGAGTAACGAGTAATTGATATTGCAAATCATCTTTACCTTAATAGAAGTAGTAGATAATCTTGATCCAAACTAATCACTGTACTTTTCATTCTCTCAATTACCCAATACATTGCTCATAATATCACCAATACCAGCCCCTTTGGGTCTCCTTGTCTCGAAGAAGCTAACAACACTATTTTCAAAGTCTTCTGATGATACTGTTGGAGTAATAGCTTTGGGATCCTCTCCCAATCGTAGTTTAGAACTTACTCTTCTCACTGCTCGGATTGCTGCCTCATTTACGATAAACTCAAGGTCTGCACCACATAAACCCTTAGTTACTGCCGCTACAGCTGATAAGTCTACAGCTGCTCCCATGCCCAAACTACCAGGACGCTTCTCATCGACACCTTTGCATTCTGTGAATCCTGGCAGCTTCTTTGCATGCACCCTTAGGATCCTTTCTCTACCGTTAAGATCTGGTAATGTCACTTTAATAATACGATCAAACCTTCCAGGACGGATCAATGCTGGATCCAATACTTCTCTTCTATTTGTTGCAGCCAGTACACAAATTCGTCGCGATGAATCTAACCCATCCATACACGCTAGCAATTGATTAAGTGTCTGTTCTGCCTCATCATTACTTCGTAAATTTGCTCCCAATCCACCCATGTCACGTGACTTACCAAGAGCATCTAATTCGTCAATGAAAATTATGCATGGTGAGAGTTTACCAGCACGAGAGAAGGTGTTTCGTACACGAGCAGCTCCTCTCCCAACAAACATTTCTACAAAATCCGATCCACTACAGTACAGTAAAGGTACGCCTGCTGTTGCTGCTGTTGCCCTTGCCAACATTGTCTTGCCTTTGAGTATGTTGTTGTATCATATTTACAGATGTGAGTATATGTGTGAGTTTTCAAACGATTATCATCAGTTAAAGAAAAGAGAATAGCATATAACTCACCTGTGCCTGGAGGACCTTCTAGCAATAAGCCCGTAGGAGCACGAGCGCCCAATATTTCATACTTCTTGGGGTTTCTAAGTGTATCGACCAACTCCATAACTTCAAATTTAGCATCATCAATACCTTCAATATCATCAAACTTTACCAGCGGTTCACCATTGGTAAATGTAGCAAGTTTACCCGGACCACCACTCCCCTGCTGTCCACCGCCATTCATTGTTTGATACATCTTCCTTAGGAATAACAAGTATACAGCAAATATCGAAAACCTTGCAATGCTAGCCATATTATTTGATGCCTTCATACTAGCTGCACGGAATGGTACCTCATGTTCTCTTAATGTATCAATAAGATCCTGTGATGCGATTGGTTTCATTGCATATATACTCTTTTGACTTAATGGTATTTCACGAACAGCCACATCATTTGCTTTAACTAACTTTGTATCAAGTAGTGCCTTGGCATGTTTTTCAGTATCACTTAATACCTTGAATCCGACACGATCTTTTGATATGATGACGTTTGATAATTTTAATGCAGGATTCTTACCCGGTGTATGCCCTTTGCCATTAACATCTACTAAATCAAGAAAGGTTGAATATCCAACCTCCACTGGACGATTCGCTGCTCTCATTTGTGCATTAGTTGTTGTTTTAATACCCATACCCATAACTAGTCCCAATGCCATTAATTGTACTGCCAAGATAATTTTACCTTTCCGCGTCAACTTTGATACATATAGTTTGAACTTGGCAGGGGCAGTAATTAAGAGATTAACAAATGATAGTATTGCACGTTTTATTGTTTGAATCGGCTGCTTTCGTCGTTTTGGGGACTTAGACTTATCGCCTTCACCATTGACTTTATTATTATTGTCTTGCAAGTCTAGGTTGATATTATTGTTACTCGGTGAGGATAATAGTGATGTATGTTGTAGTCTACATGGTATTAATGTGCTACTTCGATGATGATATTGAGGTATTCTGGTACAGTGATTCGTGTGCTGCGGTATTTGTAGAGCATATGTGATGTAATGATGTGGTGATACCAAACTACATATTGCAACTATTATTTTCAACACATCATACATTTTGATTTTGGTTTTGTGCGTATGTTTCTGTGCCGCAAATAATATCAGATATACTACGACCGCCACCTGATAATATATTAAAATAGAACGAATATTGTCCTAACCACTAAACAACCCCAACATTAAAAGCGGCCATACCACCAATTAATTATTTATGAGAGTGTTGAAATGATGAATAAGAAAATTTTGAGCTCATAACCTATGAAATTAGTCCAGCATGGCGTCTGCGATAGTTAAATAACTGTTTTGCTCTATCACCTTTGGATTATATTATTAGTGCTTGACCCCTTAGCTCGGCACACTTGATTGGTACTTAGAGTGGTGTTCAGTGTTGGCAATATCTTTCACATAATTTGTACAACCATCCTTTATGTTTAACTAATTACAACCTACACATTACTATACCTATATGTACATATCTCTTAAGTTTGAGGTCTGAAATCTCATCTTACAAACCTGAAGTCTCAAGCTACCTTCTTCTCATGAATTTCATGTTCAGACTGCTCGATAACTGAATCTAGTGCGGTCTGCAGTGTACCTACACACTTTGGAATGTCACCCATCTTATCTAAACCAAACAAGCCGAGACGAAATGTCTTCATTCCCTCGGGCTCTCCAATCTGCCAAGGCACGCCCATTGCTATTTGAAGACCGTTATCTTTGAACTTATTGAACATTGCCGGATTATCCTGTCCTTCGGGTGAGTAATAAACAAGCACTCCGGGCGCTCCATAGCCAGATGCAGCAACAGAGGTTAGACCTCTTGAATCTAAGAGTGCTCTCGCCTCAGATCCTAATTCGTATTGTGCTGTCTTTAATTCTGGCATGCCAAACTTTAGAGTCTCCACAGATATGGCATGAAAGTCCCGCAAGCCATCTGTGGGCATTGTTGTGTGATAACCAAATCCACCCTTCTCATACGTCTCCATAATAGCAGTCCACCTTCTAAGACTCATACTGAAAGATGTATCTTCTTTCTCTTGCATCCTTTTCGTTGCTCGTTCGGAAAGCATGATTAGTGCAGCACATGCCGGCCCTGTCCATCCCTTTTGAGGTGCACTGATCACAACATCAATACCAAGCCCTTTCATGTCTGTCCATATTGCACCACTTGCTATGCAATCAAGTACAAATAAGCCACCGACGTCGTGCATCGCCTTGGATGCTTTGCTAATGTATTCATCGGGCAGAATCATACCAGTAGATGTCTCGACATGAGGGGCAAACAACACTTTAGGACGTTCTTTCATAATCCTTTCAACTACATCATCAATTGGATATGGTGCGTATTGTGTAGAATTTGCATCATCTATTGGTTGAGCTTGCAATACGGTATGAGATGATGGTATTGATCCGACGTCAAAGATTTCTGTCCACCTAAAAGAGAACCAACCATTTCGAATCACCATAACATGCTCATCAGTTGCAAATTGTCGTGCCACTGCTTCCATACCAAATGTACCAGAGCTATCACAAATTATTGATTGATGAATGAGTATGTATACAAAGATACAAACTTCAAATGAATATAAAGAAAATCTTGCTTACCCTGGCATGATAGCAACCTTGTGAGCATTATATGTCATCTTCAATAGATTATTCAGATCACGCATAACCTATATTTTTGGGTTAAATGATAAATGAAAAAGAAATATAAGTATGCAAGAAGATCATTCTATTGCCAAGAAAAACAAAATACATACCTTTTGAAATGGCTCACTCATACTATTCAAACTCCTGTTAGTAAAAATAACTGAATACTCTTGATAGTCACCATAGTCACTACATATTGAGTAAAGAAGAATAGGGTGATATCTAAGCATGCTATCGATTTGAAAGCAAAAGCATATGCAAAACAATAGCATAACTTACGACTTGGGTATTGCGGAGTAATCAAGTTTGGTTTGATCAATAGATGAGAAGAACCGGCATGGTGTTGTTATTTCATTAGCAGCAGTTGGTCTATGATACTGGGTAGCTCTCACCATGGCTGATCTGATACTACTTTGAGAAAGTCTTTTCAATATCATAGTAGACGATGATCGAATCCCAGATGACATAATTTTATGTGTTGTATAAATACGCCTAGTATACACTTCTTCAGATATATATTACTCTATGATTATCTTACTATTTATCACCTATTTACTTGCTGACTATAAGTATGTTCGTCCAATGCAGAATTCGAGGGGCAAAAAAAAATCTGAAAGATACCCCTTGCTCGCTACTGCTTGCTCCACCTAAGTTGGTATCCTGTACCCCAAAGCACTTTGCATCTCAGGTTATGAGCTTAAAAAAATGCAAATGAAAATGAATTGTCAAGGTAATCACAGTATCCTCACACACAAAAAAGGCATCAACCATGATAATAGGCCATCCTAGGTCGGCCGATGCTCATTCAATATACAAAAGTAATTGTCCTGGATAGTATTATACGTTAGTTAACTAGATGTAGATACACTAATCTGTTGGCCAGGACAATTACTTTTGTATATTTAACTAGTTATAGCCCATTAGGTAGACCAGCCACCCATCATCACCATACTAATACTCCGATTGCAACACATATAGACCATCATAATAGACGTCCGGCCACGTCGCGTCCTTTATTATGACCATATAAAGAATGTAGGGTGGTCATATCATGATGCCGGGCGATATCGTTCGACGCCGCGACCCTTAACCACATCAATCG
>Ga0214477_100364_pt1 | contig 31697 bp, 25 predicted proteins | sample M1_20Mar14CPVII9_FD_165058 | JGI IMG/M metagenome (GOLD analysis project Ga0214477, IMG submission 165058) | Marine eukaryotic communities from Monterey Bay, California, United States - M1_20Mar14CPVII9sort6BwellC16 | ecosystem: Environmental > Aquatic > Marine > Unclassified | place: USA... | reverse complement strand
AGGTAGATTTCTTAAGCAAGATGAAAGTACAATGTTGTGGCATGATGTAGGCGATGTAGAGGCGAAAGAGAGGGCTGCACAAAAACTTCGTGATTCTAACAAGGATAACTCTTGGACAAACAACACAGTTCCTTCGCACCATCAACCTCTACAGTATCATTAACAACAAATGAGTATTAGTCCTATTGCAAAGAAGCAAAAGTTGTCCCCTCCTTATCCCCAGCAGTATCCGACTGCTCTCTTACCTTGGTACTACATTGATTTACACCAACGCATACAAGGCTATCAAATGCGGCAGTGGTTAACAGGAGGTTACATCCAAAACAACTTACCGCTTAGTCATAGTCGTGAGGGACCTTTTCAAGCACTATCAACTTGGTATCCTGATATCAATAATACATTTACATGTTCATTAGAGATGGTAAATGAATCGAATGGAGTTGAGAATATGGCTGATAGTTCACAAAAACAACTAAATGACAAACATGCTGTATCGTCAGAGGAGTCATCGGGTGTGTCAAAGATTGTTGCAGTATAGGGTTGTTTCCATTGTGTTTGAGTAAGAGTATCACAAGTCAGATATATGTCTAGGTAGAAGTTAGTAGTTTGCAACTATGTGTTTATGAGGAGTTTATATACTTACTTTATTGTAATTGAAGTTGTAAGCATGTGTTTCTATCTGATGTATGCAATAGTTCATTTCTTCTATAGTTGAATTTACTTTAGTCTTCACTTACTCTTCTACCAATAGAGATTTCATTCAAATCCTTCACAAAGGGTTGCACCTGAACATCAATTCCCTTTAAACTGACTTTAAATGCCTCCTTCCTTGTATATCCACATCGTTCATAGAAGGAACAAGCCGCTACCATCATGACCAAAGTGGTAAGTGAAACCTTGGTAAATCTCTCTTCTCTGGCAAATGATTCAACCTTCTGAATAAGTAACGTTGCAACGCCTTTCCGTCTAACCGATGCATCAACACTCATTCTAATTAGTTCTAATGATCCAATTTTATTAACATCAGGACATGCTCCCACACAACCTACTACTATACCATTTAATTCTGCTACCCAAAAGTTATGTTGATGTTTGTCTATATAATTTTGTTGTATGTTACCCATATCTGAATTTAGCTTCATTTCGACAAAAATTGGTTGTATCCTATCAAGTGGCGGTGTTTTATATGAACATAATCCTATTGTAAATAATTCTATACATCGTTGTTGATCTTGTGGTTGGAATTGTCGTGTTATCACTTCATTAGTAGAGGAAGACTGTTCGGTCATTATAATTTTTTGCATATTATAATTGAGAGGTAATATAAGGTATTATCACGCCGCCATCTTTAGCACTACAACAATGACCAGTACTCTTTGTTTTCTCCAGTATAAATCCCTTACACCTCGTCAACCTCACAAACCTCTCTTCTCTATCTCTGTTGACTGCCAAAAGAAAAGTTGAGTAAGTCTCAAGTCCCATGGTAATAATAAGTTTCTAGAAGAAACTTCCTATTGAAGCATCCGCAGTCCGCATCATAATTTGATTGGCGGGCGAAGACGACGGTAGTGGTTGTTTGATATGATCTTTCATACATCACTGGTCGTATTTATACATATTCTCTTTATCACGTTATTTAGTTTCAAACCATCTTTTGCGTTCTCTCCGTCTTGGATATCGTATCTTTGCAATCAAAGAGACACATCAACATTGTACATTCAGCCAATGCTGCAACGAGTTGGTAATAGATTGATACATCAGTATAATAGAAGAACAATGTCGATATCAGCACAAAATATAGATAATCTACAACCTCAAGAAGATATGAACAGTATGCTAAATTTGAACGTATCCCCAAGCAACTCAAGAGTACTGGAATTGTTTTAGATGATACCAAACTTGATATCTCATCAGTTGTTGGTGGTGGCGGTAAGCTTAGCCTTGCAAAGTCACCATTCAATGAAAAGGATATTGGTGTTAAAAGTCCGGAACAACTCAAGGTATTGGAAGGTCAAGTTGATGAAACTGCACCAGATGTTCATCATAAAGGCACAGTCGATTTTGTGTCAGTAATTGATAATATGTCCGAGAAACACGTTAGTAAAAGTGTCGTGTTACTATTTGCCGAAGGCATATTGGCGTTTGCCACAAGTGCTCCGGCCACTGTCATTAGTTGGTTTACGGGCTACTTCAACATTAATAAAATGTCTACAAAAGATTGGAATGATGAGATGAGCGAGAGACTTGATAAGGGGTTCACCAATACCGTCGATGTGGACTTTGAGATGATGACGGATTTACTTTCTGGTAAGGGATACAAACCATCTGATTTGCATGAAGGTAAATGGGATGAATGGTGTAATTTGTTACAGGAGTATGCGGAACTGGAAGGAAAGAGTGTAAATGTGAAAGATGAAGAAGAGTTTAAGGGTAAAAAGCTTGGTTTCTGGGTGGCAAAACAGAGATACTTAAATCGTCTTGGACTATTGGATGAACGTCGGAAGCAAAGGTTGGTAGATATGGATTTCGTATGGAATCATAGTGATGATTACTTTGATAGATGTCTTCAGGCTACACAAGAGTTTGTCAACACTCGTGGATATTATCCTTCTAATAGGGAAACAAAAGATGATGATTTAGATATCGGTGAATGGTGGGCTAATCAACTTAAAGCATATCGAAAGAATGAGCTCGGTGCTCGATTAAAGAGGTTGGAAGACTTACCAAAAGGTGGTATTCGTAATCCATATCGGAAAAATGAAAAAGAGTTTGATGATAAAGTCAAAGAATATATCGAATGGGCTGACGTCAACGGCGGGAAACCTCGAGCGGGTATTCCTAAGCAAGGTAGCAAACCTAAGAGGAACTTAAATCAAAGTGAGATGACAGAGAAACAGGCGGAAGAGACTCAGCTAGGATCGTGGGCAGCAAAAGCAAAGACTAGGGCCAGCGCTAGGAATAAGATGCAGCTTGTCAAGGCATGTATTTTGGGATTTGATACCCTGAATGCATCTCTAGCACGTGAAGAGAACGAACAAGAAGAGGGAAAGTCTAGTAAAAAAAGACGAAGTGCCAAGGGAAAGTAAGATGAGTCGACTCAGACGTAGTGGCGAGGAGGTTTATGTGTTGAGATACAGTAATAACACCAGAAGAGGCAAGACAAGATAGTAGCAATGCCTAGGTGACTTCATAAAACATATGATCAAACAAAGTCTTGTAATCTCTCATTAGCTTTTACTCTAGAGACTTGATTGTCTCGACTCCAGCTACACCGTGTAAAAAAATCGGGAAATCTGGAAATCTCATTTTTCAGATCTCAAAAATAAATCATAAACAATCGTCTACTAGCATGATATCGCCGCCAATCACTGCAATCATGGCTTCACTTGTAGCCAATAGACCAGCAACACATGAACTTGTGATAGTATTAGCAGGACCAACCGCAGTCGGTAAATCGGATGTAGCCGCAAAGCTTTGTTCATCTATTATCTCCTCTGATATAATTCGCGGACACTGTAAATCTACACATTCATCAACAGATAATACTAAATCAATATCATCTACTAAAAATACATATAGAGGACACGTAATATCAGCAGATTCAGTACAAGCCTATACAAAAGTTACTATAGGTGCAAATAAACCAACATTACAAGAAATGAAGGAAACACCTCATCATTTAGTAAATGTTGTTAATCCACCAACAGCTACTACTAATACTGATGATTCTACATCAACTAAGAATAAGGTTAATTCATATAATGCAGCTGATTGGATGAATGATGCACGATATGTTATTGAAAAGCTTGGTTGTGTTCCAACTGGCAATTCAAATGATGATGTTGAGGAAGAGAATGAAAGTGATGGGAATGTGGAAGATGAGGAAGCTTTATTAAGACGAGAGGCAATTGATAAAGCAATCAATCAAAGTCTACAGGAATCAAATAGTAATGATGACAAACCAATAATTCTACCAGTAGTAGTCGGGGGGACAATGATGTATCTAAATTGGTTATGTCACGGACGGCCTGATGCTATCCGTCCAACTGAGGAGGCTGTACAGCGTGCTGCTAATGTTATTGACGGATTCCAGCGACAAGGAGAGGATATGATAGAGAGCTCTAGTAGTGAAAAGGTTGGTATGGTAGAAGGTGAAACATCTGGAGGGAAAACGCTTGACGAAGAAGATGATGACAAGGAGAAGATTGCCGAAGTGAAAGATATAGCTGCATGGAAAGTTGCCTCAACATATGTGACATCACTAGGACCAGTGTTTAAACAGCGAGTTGAAAAGTTGCCAGGTAGAGATTGGTATCGTCTCCGTCGGTTATTAGAAGTTGCATATACAATTGCCACTAAGAAGAAGGAGAAAGCAGCTAATATATCGGAAGAAGAGATATTACAACAACTTACAGAGAAGGAAGTATACACGGGTATACGAGCAGGTAGCTTATCCGACTTGGGATATGACGTACGATGTTTCTTCCTATGTCCAACAGATCGTATGACACATTTTCATACTGTTGATGAACGATGTGAACAAATGTTATTACTTGGATTACTCCGTGAGACTGCCACGTTATATGTCAATGGTGAACTACCGGATGAATCACAGGTAACACGTGCCATTGGATATAGACAAACCTTGGAATATCTGAAACGACCTAATGCAAAGTCAAATGATACAAAGGCATTCTTGGCATATATTGATGTCTTTGCAACGGCAACACGACAGTATGCAAAGAAACAAATGCAATGGTTCCGACGTGATGATGAGTTTGCTTTTATACCGGTGCAAATGGATATTGATAAAAGTGATCGAGTTGATAATGCTGCACAGATTATAAGTGACATGTGTAAGCTGAACCTTACAGATTACAGGGCTGCCCTATCATCGGATAGTATACCACCAACTGATGATAATGGAGCTCAATCACAGCAGCTACAACTCTCTGCTCAAACAAAGTTAGATAATGAATTACAGGGAAAGACAATGAAGTACTTCATTAGTAAACGAGTACATTTAGTAGATGGATCAGATGAATTGTTAAAGGTGTTAGCTGAAGCTGATGAATGTACAAAAGTTGTTCAGGAACTTGGGGATCAATTTTAACTCTGAGGTTAGTTGTCATGTGATTGTCAATCGAACAATGGATAGAGACATGTTATCAAACAATCGTATCTAATTTACATATTCGTATCTTCTTTTAATTCAAACAGGCCTAAACAATCAAACAGGTACAATTAGGATGTGGTGACAGTGGGTGTTGGGTCAGCTCATTACTGGGCGCATTCAGCCTCAAGGCAATCTGCGGCCAAGGTAATTTCTTCACAGATTTCAGAAAAAGGTGAGGCATCGTCGACGGGGCATCCTAACTTCTCGACAGCCTTGTTAGCTTTGTAGAGTTTGTAGTCACAGCCATCCTTGTTGACGGCCCACCAGATGTACGTCTTGGCCCACGAAGCCTTCAAAGCAGTCCTCCATTCCCTCCACCAATTTGCTGTCCTGAGGTAACTATAGAGCATTCCCAGCGAATCGGTTAGACGTTCTTGGCATGTCTTGCAAGCACCCGGGGAAGTGAGCGTGAGTGGGACGGTAGTTACACCACCCTCGGTATCAGTTGCTACAAGTTCAAGTACATGAACCATAGCGACACTCGGCATCCAGTTGATGGCAACCGAAGCAGTTTGTGTTCCATCCTGAATATCAACTGTCAAGCCATCAACTACACCTTCCGAAACTCCATCCAAAGTATATGCCACGACAGTCGTATCATCCCCTTCAGGAGCAGCGAAAGTCAAAGTAAGGTCCAATGGCTCGTCACACTCGAGGCTTACCATATTTCCCTCGGGAGCACCCGTTACAATTGGAGGGACATTTACTCCAGTAGCATAAAAGCAATACGACTGTCCATTGAGGTTATCAATGCCTGCTGAAGTTGCAGACCCTGCCTCGTTATAACGACCAATCTGAAAGTATCCTAAGTTACCAGAGCCCTCATTGACACCAACAGTTGCAGGTGTACCATCAAATCCATTCACACCTCCAGACGCACTCCCGGTTGTCCACTCCATGTCTTCGTAGCAGAAGCAAACATTGTTGCCTAGACCCATCTCCGCATCAGTACCATCCGAGATCAACACCATGAACGTGTTCCTCTTGTCGCCTTGTAGAGGATAGTATCCAACATGATCCCAGGCAACAGCAAACTTGTTGGATCCAATAGTCTGTTGCCAGACGCGGCCATTTACTTCCTCAGGCCTAGTATCAACGTCTGCCCAGAATGGGGCGACCATGGGGAATCCTGAAACGGGGAACCCAGATGCAGTGAATGTAACGAAACTTTGACCAAAGGATAGATTCCCATTGTTGTTGATGAAGATATCGGTATAGCTTGTTCCAAACAGATCAAAGGCGAAAGGCAAAGATGCAGTTGAGGATTCGTCGTCGTTGTAAGGATTACCAACTAGAGTCCACCCGTTATTGGTAGTGCCTGTAGAATCAGTCGGGTTACGGCCAGCTGGTAGTGAAGGGCAGAAACCTCCACCGGCAAGCTGGCCAGGGAAGACAACTTCATCTGTAAGTTCAGCCTGGATACGACGAATGTCTAAGACGAAAGAGAAGAAATGATAGATGCGATATGAGATTTGCAACAACAATGAGATTTGCAACAACACAAAGAAGGTTATTAGATTAGATCTTACTATGACGAAGGAGATTCCTCCTGTCGAACAAAGTTTCTTCTTCTTCAGGTTTCTTTTGATTATATTATGAGATGAGTGGGGTAAAGATGAGTAGGGTTAGCGAATCAATAAGGCATTATTCTATTTCATATCAAACAAAACATACCTCAACTAGCCACACACCCTGAGCCTGGACAGTACTAGTACTGCCTTCAAGTCAATGGCCTAATAGAAGCAAGGATGGGATCTTCATAGTAGTAGGATTCGATTTGCAGGTGAATGATGAGCTCTTATTATGATCGGATGTTTGATTTTATGAGCTTTGATATAGAACAATATGCAGTGTACAATGAGAGGAAAGGCACTTGATGTTAGGGTTCTCTAAATTCCTATGTAGAAAGCTGTTCAAATCTTCAGATCCACGGGCAATGAAACATCAGTGTTCTGGAAAGGGTGTTCTCAACATACTCATGTCAAAAGTGATCGGCAAGCATGTGAGCACAGGCGGTAGTTCTTCTTTACACATATTGAGCATTAGTGATTGTGCCACAGCTGAGCACTCTTTGAAAAGTTCTACCAATTCCTCTGTGGTTAGCTCGGGAATTGTTTTGTCTGATCTGTTACTCATGTTTCTTTGGTATGATGTGCCCGATAGTCATTTGTATACACATGTTGATGATTATAACTCTCATACAGGGGGCAATTGGCAATGAAACATTTAGTGTTCGGTTCGTAAGTGGCCATATTGCATGCCGCCATTAGTAGCAGCTCAGATAGTGAAAAAAAGCACAGGTAGTGAATTAAGTCCGTTATGATGTCAGGAGTACCAGTTTCACTTCAAGATATGAGTTCATTCAAGACCAAGCCATCTCCCAAGAAACATCTATGAGGAGACTTCAAAATCTTCTGATAGTAAGAAAGATGATCAAAAGTTGGCGATATGCATGCATCATTTAGAATCCAAACCACCCTGCACTACAACTTATTCAAACAATACTGACACCATAACTACGACTACGATAACTCTCAATCAATATGAAGCTACTTGCCATTGTCATCGCTACTTTCCATGTCATTAATACCACATCCGCCCAAGGAGTTACTTGTGCCAGTCAACCTAACGGTTATTGCATAGCTGATGATCCCCAATCTGGGGGTAATATTATATCGCCACCCACTTTAATTGACAATACTTGTCCTAATCCACAACTGGATGAAAAATGCTTTGAACTATTCGAAGGTACAGGCACAGGAGTATGCCCAGTAGGTGGAAAATGTATTTTTACATTCGAGAACCTTTCATTGACCTTTCGAGGTGATGCCAATGGGTCTGAAACGTGTGCCCAAATAGCTGGAGATGGGTTTGTAAGTGAAACTGGAGTTCCTTTGTGCTATGTAGAGGCTACAACCTTGAACAAGGATGAACAACTAAAGGTATTGTTAAAAGCTTTGATTGCAGTGATCGTTACCTGCTTCCACAAACACAAGGACTCTTATGATGGTAATCGTGTCCTAGAACTTGAGGATAAGGCAGATATTAAGGCGTTGCTTGTCAATCTCCTCGAAGAGAAGGTTGGATTTGGAGACGAGTTTGTAAGATCATGAGAGAGTGATTGTATTGAAGAAGTGTACAGAGTCAGAGGTTGTATTAATGTTCAAGATCATAGAAAGTCAAACATTGCATACAGACACACAATAAAGGAATGTATTAGTTAACGGGCAGTAGATAGATCAGATGTTTTATTAAAGGATTTAGTTAAAGCTAATGTGTGCACAAGATGTGTTCAAGAGTTCAGAGTTTAGAAATGATTTTGAATATGAACGATATGCATCGGTCCTCCTTTATCACTTCAGTTCGAAGTAGTTGACAACCTTCTTTCATCATAGTATTTCCCACCCTTCAGAATGGATGATGACCTTGAGTTGCATGAGCCAGCAGATATTGATGTTATTGTTGACCCATCCAACTTTTCAATATCATTAGAAGGTGTCTTCTTTTTGACTATTCTGTTGAACATACGACGAGCTCTTTCCATTGCAATATCAAAGTTTCGATGTATTGGGTTATGAAGGGTTTTGTTTGTATATTGCCTCTGCTTCTTTACAATGTTGGCTTCTTTTGTTGCCCGATTCAAATCATTTGTTGTGTACTCCCCCGAGGCATACAGAATGTTCTTGCGGTCGTTTGGACTCAATAATAGTTGTTTAAGAGGACGATGCCTTGCATGGTTGGCCTCATACTCATTTACATCCAGTTCATAATCGGTATAATTCCACCCAAGTTGTATTGGCGGTCCTTTATATACAGATGGGTTATCACCTGCTACAATATCATATTCACGAACATAACATGTTGAAAAGGATACACTTGAGCTTCTTGTGCTCTCTGTCGTCGTATGCCTAGGCTCTTCTGTATGTCTATGTCTCGTCTTCTTTTCAATTAGAGCTACGATTGAATCATTATGTGATAAGGACATTGCCTTCTCATCTCTTTGGCGGCGGCGGTGGCGGCGTAAGTTTATTATCTCATCCTTAATATTAGAGTGATGGAAAAACTCCTTCGTTCCATCGTCATCGATGATGATTGATGATGATGGAGTGGAGACAGATAATTCACTACTAATAATACTAATGCTATCCATCTTTTGGACAATATAGGTGTATATTGCAATGCTCTGACTATCTCCTCGAACTACTCTGCTCTATTATTCTCTTCAAACAACACGTCAGGAGATAGACATCACAGTGGCTACTGTAATAGTTGAATTTGGCTTCCGGAGGCTAATGACATCTAGAGAGACACATGTCACATGAGACATGTTGAGATGTGAGAAGGAACTGTTCACGGCCGAGAGCTCAACTAGCCAACCCCACTTCAATAGCTCTAGAGATCAGTTCACCATCTCCATATTTAACTAGTAATGCAAGGATACATACGATACATACAACCCCATTTATTTTAATCTCTTAATCTTCCCCAAACAGGACAGTGGTATAAAGCAAGCAAACCCCATACTTCGCCAAACACAAGCCAAATCTTCTATTTACACAAACACTATTAGCCCCATACAACAATAAGACAAGTCCCCAATATTCCCCAGTTAAACTCTCTTCAATCCCCCCATATTACAATGTACTTAAACTTTAGCAGTTTCAGCGATAGGAGCCTTTTCTTCTACAACCTTTTCAACGACAGGCTCTGGAAGACTTGGCTCAGCAGCGGCAGCAGTAGACTCTTCAGCAGTCTTGACAGCTTCCTTCTTCTTCCCCTTACCCTTCTTTGCTGCACGCTTTTGGCCACGCGGGTTCTTCTTCACAAAGGTGCAAGTGTCAGAATGCTTCCCGTGATTGATACAGAATCCATCCTTGAATGCATTTTCAATACACCCCTTCTGGTTGCATGCTGATGGATTGTTATCATGCTTTCCACACTTGCCTCCAATCTTGGACTGACTTGGACATCCCTCGTGGCTACACAACTTAGCCGTGGCACCATGACGACGACAAACTCCCCACTTGAGTGCGTTGTTGGTGCAACCTTCCGTCTTACACTTCTTGGTAACGTTGGCGCCATGACGAATACAGACGCCGTCCTTCTGGGCCTTGTTTTCACACCCTGAAATGAAAGTTGGTTGGAAAGATATAGATTGGGATTAGATACAACTTCTTATAATAAACCTCAACAAACAAACTAGACACATCATATGCACACACACACACACACAGACAACTCACCCTCGACAGTACAACGCTTCCTCCTCTTGGCACCATGCTTAACACAAACTTCCCCACTCCGAGCTTGATTGGTACATCCCTCATGAGTACAAATCTTAACAACGGCACCATGCTTGACACAAACTCCATTATTAACGACCATACTAATACAACCCTCGTGACTACAGACACGTTTCCCACCATGTTTAATACAAACTCCACCCTTTTGGGCAAACTTATTACAACCCTCAACGGTACATGTGTATCGTTTGGCACCATGTTTAAAACACTTTCCCTTGTTTTGAACATGGTTGGTGCATCCCTCGGTGGTACAGATATAAATATACTCTTTACGGATACCCTGAAAGATCTTCTCCTTGGGTAATTTTACATCATCATCATCTGCCATTTCCATATCGTCGGCGTCATCAGTTAATAAACGATTACCACCCGTTTCCAACACGAATTCTTCGTCTTCTTCATCAATCTCATCTACGTCTGATTCCTCTTCCTCGTAGGCATCTAGTAATTCAACCTTTGGTTTGTCATCCTTAACACCACCCTCTACCTCGTCAGCCTTGCGTTTACCAAGGGCAGATGCGGCATCACCTCCAGCTTTTTTACTTGCCATCTTCTTCTTTCGTTTCATACGATTCTTCTGTGCCTGTTCGGCCGTGGGTGGTCCACTTGGTTTTTCGGGAGGTTCAGCTTCAGGCTGATACCGTGCTGGTTTATCACGGCTACGTTTGGGACGTCCAGAGGCATCAACGGCAGGTGATGTGGTGGAGGCTGCTGCCGCAGCCGTTGATGATGTATCTTCGGCTGGTTTCTTTTTAATTTGTGTTTCGGTTGGCATGATGGTCTTGATATATTTTGTTGGATGGGTGGATTGACGATTATCTACGACGATTATATTAACAGTGGAGGATTGGTATATATATAATATTAGAATTAGGAGGTATTAGATTGTTTAACGCATGAGAATTTGAGTTGAGCATATAAAAAAATAATTGTTGTTGTTATTCAATTATTGTCATGCACCACTCCACTCGCATTATCAATACATTAACAAACACTCACCTTTTAATACAATTAATAAATAGAGCGTTAACGTCGGATTATTATTATATTGCTAGAGATTCTGCGGTAATAGAGAACATCAATATCAGTTATTAAAAATTCAAGTGTTTTTGCATGTGACAACGTCACGGATAACAATAAATCAAAAACAGCACTTACCTTTATATTACCAATGGTGGATAGAGCGCCGTCAGATTGTATTGATATTAGAACAGAACACTATATCGTAGGAATTAGAAGTTCAAGTGGTGTGTCAGATGATTTTAGGTGGTTTTGAGCTGATTTTGACACAAAAAGATACTTTTTCCCAAAGGTAATGGTTAAGGAAGACTCCCACTGTACGGTATCCTTTTCTAGAGACCAGCACCAATTGAAATAGTTAGATTCACATAGACCATTATCGTAAATACTGATAGTTGCATGAAATACACTATTTTATTGCTATTGTGTAGCAACCTACCTGTTTGACAACGATTGCAAATGCACTTGCAAGTTGCAAAGGATACCTCACCATAGAATAAAAAATAAGTATGTACAAATAATTTATTATGGCCAGTGCAGTGCTACGATCATATACTCTATGTTTTCTACTACAAGCATTTGCAATAGACTTTGTCTTCTGTATAGAGATTTGAGATTTGCATAGATATTGTTGATTAACAAGCGTCGCGGCGGCGGCATTGCAAGTGGTATCCTACACTATATCAATTATCATCCATCATTTTTTTTTTCAAAGAACAATAGATCGATATCGAGCTATCAATATCAGATAGATATCATCAACAACATATTGCAACTATGAGACGGTCGAAAAGTAATCCAGCAAAGTATACACGAAATTACAAGAAGATATCCCAACGTCACATGACAGGATATGGTATCGATAATAATACTAGCAAATCATCAAAGTCAGAAGAAGATGTAGAACAGAAACGATTAGAGGAGATATTAAAACAATCAGAATTGACATGGAAACGTGGCTTGGCTGAGAATGGCCATAGTATATCAAATAATGATAACAGTGGGGGAGATACCTCGGATAACAAAAAGAAGAGATCTACTGACACTAAACAAGCATCAGAAGACAATAAACAAGAAAAAGATAACGATATGCTATCACTACTATCACCCGAACTACAAGCACAATTCGCAGGAATGTCAGGTGACAACACTCTCTTAATCCTCCCATCCAAGAAGAAGAAACAAAAGACTAAAAAACAATTACCACCATTAACACCATCCGAAATTAAAGCAGCTAAATCCTTGTATAAAAATACAAACCGTAAATTACAACAATTAGCCCAACGAAAGTTACAAAAAGAACAACGTTTTACATTATATAAACAGTTAGAATCCAATAAGGTATCCGATAGTAATCGTTCGTTATTATTAAAGAGTAGTGAATTGGGTAAGAAGTTAACTAAAAAGGAGCAACTCAAACAATTGCATAAGAAGGAATTAATGGGGATTAAATTAACTAATGATGAGATGGATGTTTTGTATGATACCTATGATGCACCTAATAGTACTTCTGATGAGCTTACTAATATTCAGACTACCGATGGGAACGGTACGGACAACACGCTTGGGGGAGATGTCGATGCAAAAGAATTGGTGGGTATCAAAGCTGTATTAGAATCCAAGAAGAGATCTAAAAAGAAAAAGAAGAAAAAAAGAAAGAGCTTAGCTGATACTGGTGAGGAACAGCAGGATGATACGGTTACTACTGAAAAGAATGAAGAGAAGCCAGTGGTTGCAAAGAAGGCACGATTGGATACGGGAGATGCTGAAAAGAAGGTAGACTCGTCGGCTACCTCCTCAAAGATAGATGAAGAGCAAGAAGAAGATACACACGCGGCCTCCTCTAAACCTACCACCGCCGACAACACAGAAACATCAACCACCGCACCAATAGACTATTCATCAATGATGTTAGCAAGTATATCATCACTCAAAACTAAAACAGATACATCCAATGAACAAATTGCAAATGAAAAACTCAAGAAACATAAACAACAAGAAGAAGAGATTGCAAAGTTGGAAGAAGAAGAACGGAAGAAACGTAAGGTATATGTACCTACTGAAACTGTCACTGTCTCTTCGACAGTCTTGGGATTAGGTGGAGGTGGCGGTGATCAATCTACATCATCATCCTCCAAGAATTCTACAACTTCCAAACTCAAACAACATACAAAAGTACAAACAATCAACAGACCACTCGAGGTACAAGAATCAAGATATAACTTACCAGTATCAACAATGGAATATGAAATAATTGATGCTATACGATCGAATGATTGTACTATATTATGCGGCGAGACTGGGTCAGGGAAGAGTACGCAAGTGCCTCAGTTTTTGTATGAGGCTGGCTTTAGTCAAAAGCAGCAACAGGGTGTAAACTCAGAATCTACTTCTGAAAGTGCAAATAAAGAAGATGGACATTTATTGATTGGTATTACACAACCACGACGAGTAGCGGCAGTATCAACAGCCAAGCGTGTAGCATACGAAATGGGATGTGGCTCAGGACAATCTATACCATCTAACAATCTCATCTCATATCAAACTCGATATGAAACAGCCGGCTTAGGTACATCGACACAAATTAAATTCATGACAGATGGTATATTATTACAAGAGATACAATCTGATTTACTGTTACGAAAGTATGGTGCCATTATTATTGATGAGGAAAGTACCGCGTTAGTATTGTTTTTATCATATGAATTCGTGTTGTATTTGATTGCCTTTACAAATCACATGTTCTAACAGAGCTTACAATCGCTTCTCTTTCATCTTCATAAACCGTGAATCGCGCATCTTCAGGCACATGAACGAAATCTCAATACTGATGTGTTATTAGGATTACTAAGTGTGGCATTACCAATGAGAAGGAAAGCAAGTGAGGAAGGATCATTACCACCATTGAAATTGGTAGTCATGTCGGCTACATTAAAAGTTGAAGACTTTACTAATAACAAGCGGTTGTTTCCTAGAGTTGAGGATAAACCGGCTTTGGTCACTGTGCCTGGACGAACGTATCCTGTTAGTATTCATCATAGTAAGATCACTGAGTTGGATGATTATGGTAAGTTGGTGGCGATGTATTTGTGTATCTTGTATAGCCAAGTCTATCTAACACCACTTATACTTCATCTTCTACACCACTCTACAGAAAAAGTGGCAACTGAAAAGATATGCAAGATCCATCGCAAGTTACCAGCCGGTGGCATACTTGTATTCCTCACGGGTAAACAAGAGATTGTACGATGTGTTAATCGATTAAAACAGCGATTGGAGCCTGGTCGTGGCAAGAAGAAGAAGGGCGGTAGACCCTCAAGTAGAGAGGAAGATGACGATGTTCATCAAACAGTTGAAAGTGAAACCCTTGATGGCGGTATCCGTGATATGGATGACGATGAAGTAGATGGTGATTTTTTCCAGAAGGAAGAAGAGGACGACTTTGATCAGCTAGAGAAGGAAGAAGATGTAGACATTGGCGTTACTTCTAACATAGAAGATGACGATGATGACGACAAACGTCCAAAGAAGGTCCGTATCTTACCACTCTACTCCATGCTATCAGTGGATGAGCAAGCCAAGGTCTTTGCACCTGTGCCAGATGATACACGCTTGATTGTCGTTGCTACGAACATTGCCGAAACGTCAATTACCATTCCGAGTATATCCTATGTTGTTGATAGTGGTCGTCAGAAGTGTCGCAACTATCATGCTGGCACAGGTGTGGCATCCTATGATGTCATGTGGATTAGCAAGGCCGCTGCGGATCAGCGTGCCGGTCGTGCAGGACGTACCGGCCCTGGGCATTGCTATAGGTTATATTCAAGTAGTGTTTACTCACGATATTTGGATGACTTTGCCTTGCCAGAAGTACTGACACGACCACTAGAAGATGTAGTCTTGGCAATGAAGGCAATGGACGTGTCGAATGTAACATCATTCCCCTTCCCTACACCTCCAGAACAGAGTCAGATTAATGCCGCTGTTAGGTTGTTGGCAAACTTGGGATGTGTTGATGTTTCTCGAGTAGAAGAACAAGGTGGGGATGGAAAGATCACCTCACTTGGCCAAGCTGTTGCTAAACTACCTCTTGGAGTGCGATATGGTAAAATGCTCTTGGTTGCTGCCCAGGCAAATGTACTTGATTATGCCATTGCTTTGGTGGCAGTCCTTTCGGAGTCTACTCCGTTTGTGCATCATACAGAAGAAGTCGATAAAGAAGATGACAAATTGGACCCCAAGCTTGAGGATCTTGATGAGGTTGATCGGAACCAAGTGACAAGAAAGGAAAAGGAACTTAAAAAGGAGATGAAGTCGAAATGGAATCATGATGGTGGAGATGTATTAGCAGCCTTAAAAGCAGTTGGAGCATATGCCTATGCTGGTCGTGGTGCAGGTGGGAGCTCTGAAAAGCTAGCGTGCCGTCAATTCTGTGAAGAGAATGGACTTCATTTGGTAGTTATGCAGCGGATAGCTAAGATGAGGCTTCATCTATGCAAGCTTGCCAAGGGGAGGCTGCCTCATGCCGGTGGTGTTGCAGCAGAGACTGGCAAGTACTTGCCTTCCATGCCTCCTCCAAAGAGACTACAAGAAGGTTTATTACGCCAGGCAATTGCCTCTGGTTTGTTGGATAATGTTGCAAGACGAGCTCCGCCCGGTGCTATAGGTCAAGAGTTTATTGGCATACCAAGATCAGCATACATTTGTGGAAATTCCAAGCTGAAAGAGCCGCTCTTCATCGATAACAACAGTACCATGCACTCGAAACGACCTGAATGGGTATGTTTTGATTCGATTGTAAGAAAGACAAGGAAGGATGGAACTACCGTCGCTACAATACAAAGGGTGACTTCTCTTGATGCTGAATGGTTAGCCACACTTTGTCAAGGCAGCAACTTAATGACACTTGGCTCTCCTCTTGCCACTCCAGTACCTCGATATATCAAAGAGAAAGATTCCATCCAATGTGCAGTAGAAACAAAGTTTGGTGGGCATGGTTGGGAGATACCACCATGCTTTGTAGACATGTATGATATGATTCAAAAGGAGAGTAAGAAGAATGATCAGAGGAAGAAACAAAACTCGGCAGCCATGCAAGATGATTCATTCCGTTGGTTTGCTCGATACTTATTAGATGGAAAAGTCATACCTGAGTTGTCTGGCCTATCATCCATGCTTAATGATGAGCCCGCGATCATTACACGTCGCAAACCCGTAAAGAAGGTGTTGATGATAGTATCTGCACTCTCTGATGCCGGCGTTGACAGTGTAGCAGCTCTGCAGAAACACTGGGCCGAAAAAGACAACAAATTCTTGTTCAAGGCACTCAAACCTTGGGTGAAATCAAATCTTGTGGAGGAGGCCAAGCAATTGTGGATAGCCGCAGTCACATCAAATGTAGATGTTTGGAAGAATAGAGGTTAACTAGATTACATCGTTAATACTAACAGATATAAACTTGGATCTAACATTTACAACTAATAACACCGCACATGTATATCGACAACTAGTCGAGTGGATGGAAGTGAAATTTTCCCTTCTAAACGTGTTGTGTCTCGGGACCATCACCACTTTAAGAATCGATTATACAACTCAGAGCATCAACTAGAGTTGCGGCAACTATTGATTGAGTACTGTTGTATATTATCGAGTAGTCTCAACACGTATCATTCTATTTGAATTTATATTAAGAGCACAACTTCTTCTCTCGATTTCTTGATTGTGATGCACTTATCGTGCGTATCACCTAAGTATATTCATGCTTTACTGGACAGGATACGAGTTGGTTTAGTAGTATGAATTACTCATCTCAAAGCAGCTTAAGATCTCGACCATCTAGATCTGAAAGTCCAAAGCAGCGGTCATCGAGCTACAGCATACCATCTCCTTCAAACAATAACATTGCAATGAGCAAACAAATGCATGCTATCAAACGAAGTAGAATAGCACTACTCAATAAACTCAAATTAAAGATAGAACATATACTATCCAATATACAAAAACTACATACCCAAACAATACAAACATCACCAAACTACTCATACATATATCAAACGTCTAAACCAATTCTACTACACATTTACAAACTACTTCACTTCATACTACTCGAATTACTATCAATAATAAATGATATACTCTTCAAAACAACATATCTACATAAACTGACTATACTATTCATAATAATTATATATCACACAATTTATTACTATTATATCAAAGTTCCAATAATACAATATGAAAATGAATGGAATGAATGGGAAATATTACAACAACATTCTGTTAGTGAATTGATACCATCCAAGTTAGAAGTGCCTATGAATAGTATACAATTGGATAGTAGCTGGAATGAAAAGATATTACAAGAATTTCCATATTTGAATGATTTAGAGGGTAGTGAAAGTGTTAGAAGTGGTGCAAGTAAAGCGAGTGAGTATATTATAGTGCCTATACCAAATTATGAATTGATGAGTATAACACGGGGTAAGTTGGCTAAACGATTAAGAAAGCATGCCATCCAATCATGTCAAATGAGTAAAGAACAACAGCATTATGAAAACGAAGATGGTATACCAAAGCAACAGAAGCATTCAATACCAGTGATGGGTATAACTGTAGCAAATGATACACCAACAAATGAATATCTACGACGGTTACTACACACAATAGACTTAGATATAGTTGGTTCTATTATTATTACATGGTATGATGAACAAACAGAGGCACAACTAGTTGGTAAACAGGAGAGTTGTTTAAGTCATGTTGTTGTAGAACAGACATTGAAGGAGTATATTGTACGGAAAGGTTTCAAGGAGATTTCATGGAGTGATGATGAAGAAGTGGATGATAATGCTCAAGAAGAAAGTGAAAGTCTTTTCCAGTTGGCAGATGTCAAGTCTTTGAAAGTCTTGTCACGAATAACAACGTCTATACAGCAGTTTTGCATTCACGATACAACAAGTCGGGATAGCAGTAGCATCAATCAGAAGAAGAAGTGCCGAAATGAGCTCGTCATACTCAGATACTCCACAAATCTCGGATGTTCCTCAGGCGTCAACAATCCATTATTTACACATCCCACTGCTCCTCATTGGTTAATTGCAAATTATGATATAGCCTATCCACCCGGAGTACTACAAACAATGGCTACTCAATTACAAAAGACGAAACATCACAACCCAAACTTGGCAGTACATACCTACGGATACATCTACGGTCGAGGTAAAATTGAAAATCCATGGAGTAACTTTATAATAACAAGTTGTGCAGTGGCCAATGTAGGTGTTTGGGATGAAAATATATTCCCCGCCTATTATGAAGATGATGATTATAGAGATCGAATACGTTATATATTAGGTAAATGGAATGATGTTATTGGTGATCCAGATGTATATAATGATATACCACAACAATTCATGGATGATACACATTTGATACGATATCAGACTGATCGGAATGTGTCAGTTGTTCATGGACCATTGAATGCATCGACATATCTAAGTGGTACACATGAAACATTACAGAAAGTTCGTGATGAAGAGAAGGCATATGCAAACAAATCATACTGGGAATTGTTCTGGATGTGGTTACTACGATCAAAGACAGATAAACCAAACAGTCCATTTCATTATGAAAGTCAAAGATGGAGTTTAGCAAAGGAGGTATCGAATGGTGAAGATTTCTTTCGATGTAAGCATGGATCAATTCCTGATCCAGGAGAACATGGCGAAGACTCAATCCGGTACTTTGGTTGGCATGAAAGATTCCTTGTACCGTTTGTGAATAAGACAAGAGTAACGAGATTGCAAGAAGCCATGATGATATCTAATGGAACGAGCCTTGACAAGGGTGGTCCTAGTAACAGCGGCAGCAGCTATTCATCTCCATGGGCTGTTTGGACTTTCAATGCCACACGAAGAAGATGCGTTCATAATGCCTTGAATGTATTACTGACCATGCCTGATTCAAAAGAAAGAGCAAATCAAACACAATACTTTAAGGATTCATGTTCAGTATGTTGAGAGATAAGGGTTATACTGGGACAATCATCGGTTATTGACTTACTACGAACAAGAGGAAGGATACCGAAGAGTGATATCCTAGTACATTCTGAACATGCAGTTTAAAGCTAACCCTCTATGCTATTATTGTTGTTGTCGGCATATGATGAGGTCATATCTTAGAGCCAGGATAATACTGGGATCTCACCAAAGGCCACTCGGATACCGATGAGAAAGAGTGCGTGGTGTTAACCTTCTCACTACTGCCCTCGTGAATGGAATCAGACACTCTCATGGTAATCGTGTCATCTGTCACAAATTGACTATAATATATCCATTATCCATTGCAATTGCAATTGGACAATAGCATGAGAATTGGGAACGTGGTTTATAACAAACACAAATCTCCAAGCTTATTCTCTAAAGGTTCATCAAATCGTAAACAAGCAATTCATCCTCTATCGCCCATCACAATCAACTGTGCATAAATAATAATTAACAATCAGTCTCAACACATCAATATCAACCATGAAGTTATACCTCTCCTCCTTCCTCTTATTGGTGGCCATTGGCAATACCAATGCCGTCAATTCAAGCGAGAACGTCCTCATGTACGAGAACGTCCAATGCCATGGAAAGTTAAGGATACCCCGGCCCCGGCAAGTAAAGGTAAAAATGGAAATAAGATATCTTTCACTGCAATCAAATCCGGTAAGTGCATTGTGTATTCCCTCTATGAACAGTAGACCGTCCGTTTAGATATACATAATCACCTCTCGATATCTCTTATCTCTAGTCGATCGAGTCAAGGTTGCAAAGGAAGATAAAGAACGTGAAGCCCGAGGAGAGGCTCCTCGATTTGCAACTCCAAATAAAGTTGCAATAGATCCAAAAACTTCTGGAGAGTGGGAGACGGCCGACGATGGAACCCAAGTATGGCGATATCGTACCAAGTCACCGGGCTGTAATTCCCTAAACTTTGGATTTACTACCTATGAAATGCCAAAAGATGGTCAAATGTTTATATATGATACCAAAGGTAAAACGTCCATGCCTCGTTCCTTTACAAGTAAGGATAATGCTCCTAGCAAGCAATTGTGGACACCTGTAATCGAGGCTTGTGACGTTACCATTGAAGTAAATCTTGGTCCTACGGTGAAGCATGATGATCTTAAACTCTCATTGGGATATGTCAATATTGGATACCGAGGATTTCACACAAGGCCTGAGCGTGAGCATGGCACCAAACGCCGTGAACTCTCGGGCTCTTGTAACGTGGATGTAGTATGTTCGGCATTAGATGGTTATCCCGATATTGATGATTGGCGTAATCAAATTCCGTCAGCAGCTATATATTCCATTGGGGGGTCTCTCTTTTGTTCTGGTACTGCAATTAATAACAAGAGAGAAGATGGTACTCCGTTCTTCTTGACAGCCAATCATTGCGGTATTACGCCCAGTAAGGCCGCGTCTCTAGTGACATACTGGAATTATGAGACTTCTACATGTGGAGGCACTCCTAATGGAAGCCTTAATCAGTTCACTACTGGTGCTGAACATTTGGTTAGCCATGAACCATCTGATGTAACACTATTGAAATTGACCAGTTTAATTGATGATTCATTCGGAGTCAAACTAGCGGGTTGGGATACTACATCTGATGCACCCAACGGAGTAGTTACCATTCATCATCCGAGTACGGATGAGAAAAGAATTAGTTTTGAGTATCAACCAACATCCATCTCAAATTATGGTGGTAGTGCTGGGAGCGGGACTACCCACATTAGAGTTAATGATTGGGATTCGGGCACAACCGAGCCAGGGTCGTCGGGGTCTGCTCTCTTTGATATCATCACGAAGCGAATTGTGGGTCAATTACACGGTGGCGGTGCCGCTTGTGGTAAGTTATATCATACTTTCTTTATATTTTGTGCACATGTTGTGTCTCTTTTTTTCTCAGATTGTCTAACCAAATACCTAATCACACTCTTTCTACCATTATCACCCCAAACATTCAGGAAATAACTCACCCGATTGGTATGGGAGATTCTACACATCTTGGAACAACGGTCTTAAGCAATTTCTTGACCCGGATAATGTTTGTGGTTCTGGATCATGTTCCACCGATACTATTGGCAGTAATGGAAGCTCTTCTGCCCCAACTCTTTCGCCACCACCAACTCAAGGACCGACTCCATGTATAGGAATGGACGTACAAGTCAACTTACAGACAGATAATTGGCCTCAAGAGACGGCTTGGACTATTACGAACGACTGTGAAGAAGGTGCTTTAGTTCAGTCTAACCCTGCATACCCTGACCAAGCAACCTTCTATACCAATCAGTACTGTTTTCCTGATGCCAAGTATACGTTCACCATCACAGATACATATGGAGATGGTAAGTATTCTTTTGACAATTAAACTTGATTGTTTTATGAAATGATAGACAAGGCTTGCTAATATCTACTTACTTTGTTCTCTCAATTCAGGTATATGCTGCGGTTACGGAGAAGGATCAGTTGAGGTGACTGTTGACGGTAGTTCTGCCATGACAACTACTGCCATGTCATCTGGAGAGTTTGGTAGTTTGACAACAACTTCGTTTGGATCTTGTGGATCTAATCCAGACACTCCTAACCCCACTCGTTCGCCATCGAAGGCGCCGTCCGGATCTCCCTCTTCTAATCCGACAGCAGCTCCAAGTACATCGCCGTCAAAAGAGGTAAGCTATACTTCTGTTCAGATTCCAATCTCGATCATATCTTGTGCATCAGTATCTCGAGGATACCAGTGTAATTTCTTTCTTATAAATATCAAACTCACTCAACACTCTTTATCCACATATCATTCATACCACAGCCGACTAAGGCCCCAAGTCTATCACCATCAAAAAGCCCAAGTAAAGAGCCTTCAACATCCCTTTCATCATCGCCAACTAAGGAACCTTCAGTTTCTCCTTCAAAGAGCCCTACTTCTGCACCCACAAATACTCCTGAAACCACGACATCATCAACTGGAGCTAGTACCACTTCGTCAGCAACTGAAACAACATCGTCAGCAACTGAAACTACCAGTGGCACTATATTGCCTCCTGAAACCACGACGACATCAACTCAAGTAAGTACTACTCTTCCTCCAGGTTCCTGTCAAGAAATGTCTGTTCAAGTAGACTTACTGACAGATAACTGGCCTCAAGAGACGGCTTGGACTATCATGAACGACTGTGATGGAACTACTATTGCGTCTTCTAACCCTGAACTCATAGCAGCCACACCCTACTTATATGAAGACTGTCTTCCTGATGCCAAGTATACGTTCACCATCACAGATTCATATGGAGATGGTAAGTTTTTGTTCATTAGTCGACCCATCTAGTTTCATCAGATCAAATGAAGACAAGACTCACTAATATCTACTTGCATACCTCACTTCTCAACTCAGGTATATGCTGTGGTTACGGGGAAGGTTCGGTTGTTGTGACTGTAGAGGAAACTCCTGTCTTGACAACTGGGGAGTTTGGTAGCAGTAAATCAGTTTCGTTTGGATCTTGTCAAGGATCTACTAGTCCTACTACATCGCCCACATCCAGTCCGACCCTCAGTCCAACAGACAGCGAAGGTTGTAGTGACTGGTACTTTGTACAAAACAATGGAAACACACGAGACTGCTCGTGGATAGGTTCCAAACCCGACAAGAGATGTAACAGGAATGGAGGTTTCGGTGAATGTATAGTTGGAACTAAATGCTACAACAATCCTATATACACCCCATTATGTCCCAGGACTCGAGCCAGAGATGCTTGTTCTACTGAGTGTGATGGATATTGATAAGAAGTTTGGTCACAATCATCGGTTATAGACTTTCTATTCAAGATATATTAGAAGAAGGATACCGACGTATAACAGAAGTGGATATTGAAGGATGAGTCGCAGTTTTGTGGTTTGCATCGGATGAACCACCTTTAATTTTGTTTAGTGTCTAATAAATTAGAGGAATAACATCGTAATGATAACCACTACACAGCAGCTATTCATCTCCATGGGCTGTTTGGACTTTCAATGCCACACGAAGAAGATGTGTTCATAATGCCTTGAATGTATTACTGACAATGTCTGATTCAGAAGAAAGAGAAAATCTAACACAATACTTCAAGGATTGTTCAGTATGTTGAAATGTCTGATGACAATATATGCACAAGATGAAGTACTGAACAGTGATACCTAATAGTACATCTGATGCAGTTTTAAAGCTATACCCTACTATGCTGTTAGTTGTTGTGTTGTCGGCTTAACCTTTCACCATCCCCAATCCAATGCTGTGTAATTTGTTGATTTGGCTCCTACCTCGTTGGCAGCTGTATGATAAAATGATAGGCCTTGTCCTATCGTGATTTGGGCTTAGTTGTGCCTCTCTATTGCCACAGAGGACATTGTTTCTGAACGGACAATTTTAGGGGCAGTATTGCAATCTGAAATTAATCGTATCTCTTTCACTAATCGGGTGCTGCTACTCTCCAATCTAAAATCTATTCCATTATTGCAATAGCCCTCCTCTCATAATCTTGGAAAGTTGTTCATAGTTGCAATCACAAATCTCCAAGCTTATCTCTAAAGGTTCACCTCAAACACAAAGCAATCGCCTATCATTATCATGCGCATCCTCATCAACCCTATTGCAACTGCTGCAGCAGTGTTGGCAAGTAGTCTAGCTCTCTTCTCTCCGACGGTCACTGCAATGACAGCCTACCCTAACCTCGTCACCGAAACTCAATCAGACGGAACAACAATAGACATACGAATTAATGGAGACGAATATGATCATTATGTAACTACCAACGATGGGTATACAATCATGAAGAAAACTGATGGTGTATACTACTATGCCAATCTTGATAGTAATACCGGTGAACTAAAACCTACTAATAAACGTGCTGATAAGAAGAAACCACCTAATGGTATTGGGAAGAAACTCCGTCCTAGTCAAGCGGCGTTTGATAAGAAATGTAAAGAAAAGAAATTGATTTGTGACAAGTCATTAGCACCACCAAATAATAACAACAAGGATAAGAACAAGAATAAGAAGAAGCCATGGGCACGACGCCTACGAGGTATGGACGAGGATACTACTACTGATACTACTGATCGGAAATTAACAACAACTATCGGGACACTACCAAACTTGGTAATACCAATTCGTTTCAATGATCATGTTGGTCGTACCCTCCCAAGTAAATCAGACATTAACATCCTAATGAATAACCAAGGTCCTTCTCCCGAAATTGCACCAACCGGTTCAGTACGTGACGTATTCGTTCAATCATCATATAATCAACTAGATATGGTATCCACTATTACAGAATGGGTAACAGTGCCAGGTACTCAAGCATATTATACCAATGGGCAGAGTGGATTAAGTAGTAAAACTTGGGAGTTGATTACTGATGCATTAAATTTAGTTGATCCTTCAGTTAACTTTAATGATTTTGATATCGATGAAGATAACTGGATTGATGCTATTGCATTCTTTCATAGGTAAGAATGATCAAAATACTATATTCCCTAACTCTAACCTCTGACATGTACCCTAACCTCTTGTCTATATTCTCTTGCAGTGGCTATGCAGCTGAATTCGGGGGTACCGATGAGTATGGTGCATCAGATGATGATAGGATGTGGTCTCACAAGTGGCAAATCCCAACATGGACAAGTTCCGAGGGTGTCTATGTTTCCAAGTATCATATTTCACCAGCCGTATGGGGAACTTCAGGTACTGCCATTGGTCGTATTGGTGTTGTTGCACATGAAACTGGTCATTTCTTGGACCGTCCAGACTTGTATGATATAGATTCCGGAGGTGGATCGGGCATTGGTAGCTGGGGATTGATGGCTAATAGCTGGTAAGAGCATCCGTCTTTGTGAATAACTTAGTATCCTAGGATACTATCGCTATTGTTTGACTCTCTAACATACGTCTCGCTTCTTTTCCTTGTCATGCCAACAATATGAATAGGGGCTTTGATGGAAGTCAGTACTACCCACCTCTCATGAGTGCCGATTCACGTCTCGTTCTTGGATGGGATACCCCAACAGAAATCACCCAAGATGGTATTTATCAAGTTTATGCCGCAGGTGCTACAACAAGTACTGGTGTTCAAATCTATAAAATCTCATATGGTATGCCAGCTAATGAGTACTTATTGATTGAGAACCGACAGAGTATCGGGTTCGACAATATCCCAGGTGGCGGAGGTATTGTCATCTACCACATTGACGATAATACTGGATATGACACGGAGGGATACCCCGGACAGAGTGGCTGGCCAGCTAACGGAAACCACTACAGGGTAGCAATACTTCAAGCAGACGGTAATTATAACCTTGAAAAGGGAAACAACCGAGGAGATTCGGGAGACTTATGGAACCAAGGAGATAAACTCTTACCCTCTACGGGTGATGTCAATACGGGGCCTTTCCCAAACACCGACAGTTATCAGGGAGGGATTGTTACTCGAACAGGAATCAGCATCACTGATATCAGTGCCTCGGGAACGACAATGAGTTTTCGTGCTACCGGATTTGGTGTAACACAGCCACCAACTCCTTCTCCTCCACCAACTTCTTCCCCTACCCTATCTCCTACAGTTCCGCCGACTCCTTGTGTAGGAATGGCTGTTCAAGTCAACTTACTAACAGATAACTATCCTCAGGAGACGGAGTGGACTATTACAAATGACTGTGAGGGAGGTGCTTTAGTTCAGTCTAGTCCTGCATACCCTGCACAAGCCACCTCCTATACTAATCAGTACTGTCTTTCTAATGCCAAGTATACGTTCACCATCAATGATTCAGCTGAAGATGGTACGTATTCGTTTGATAATTGAACTTTGTTTCATGAAAAGATAGACAAGACTTGCTAATATCTACTTACTTTGACTTCTCACCTAAGGTATATGCTGTGGTTATGGAAATGGATCGGTTGATGTGAAAGTTGACGGCACTACTGCCATGACAGCTGGAGATTTTGGTAACTCGACATCAACTTCGTTTGGATCATGTGTATCTAATCCAGACACTCCTAGCCCCACTGAATCGCCATCAAAGTCTCCAAGTAAGGCGCCTACTCTTAAGGTATGTTTTTTTCAATGTCTTTCATTTTGTTTATTTACTTTTCCGATATGATTACTGACATTCATTATGCTTGTCTTCTTCTATCAATAGCCCACAGCCGTACCAACTTTATCTCCCACCCCTGGCCCTTCATCATCACCCGTTGTTACACCAGATGATGAGGTCTTGACATGTCAAAGTGAAGTGATTGATTCCACAATTGGCAAAGAATCTCAACAGCTGGGTTCTTGTGGAACTACTGATGGATCGGGTGGCGGTGTTTGGTACAAATTGTATGGAACCGGGGTTGCCACAACCCTCACTACTTGTGCTGCTGAGACTAACTATGATACCAAGATTCGAGTTTTTACGGCTTCTGATGGTACATGTGTTGGTGGTAATGATGATGACTGTGGTCTTCAAAGCTCTGTTACGTTTGACTCTGTGGAAGGAGTTGAATACGATGTCCTTGTTCAGTAAGTTCTTTTCACGAGTGTGATGTATGTTGGTGTAGTGACAAGTAGTTTTTAACACTTTGCTTCCTTGACATTGGCAGTGGTTACAATACAGCAGAGGGAACATTCAAGTTGTCAGTTGATTGTGCCACAACAAATCCGACTCTCAGTCCTGTCACTGCAAATCCAACGGAGGTGCTAACCGAATCACCGTCAAAAGTGGTAAGAAAGTACTTTCGATTTGACAATAGTGCATTCTTGTTCATCGGTATCTCGAGGATACCAGTGTATACTCTTCTATAATATCAACTCACCCTACTTGCGCGATCCACATCATTCATTTCACAGCCGACCAAGGTCCCAAGTTTATCGCCTTCAACTTCCCCTTCTAAGAGCCCTAGCAAGGTCCCAACGGAATTGCCTTCATCAAGCCCGACCGATCCTGATGTTCCACCTCCTGAACCGACCGACCCTCCGGTATCAAACAGTCCATCAACCTCACCGTCAAAGGGACCCTCTGTGTTGCCTTCAAAGGCTCCAACTGATATTCCTACTCTGTCACCATCAAAGCAGGTAAGACTTCTGTTCTGTGTACAATCGCTGTGTTGTATCGAAATCTATCTCTCGACTTTTTTTTTTAGAACATCACACTTACTCACACATGATATTTCTTGCTCTCAAACTTCACCACAGCCGTCATCTAGCCCCACGGTAGGGCCTAGTGCATCGCCAACAAAGGAGGTGAGCAGCTTCTTTGTGCCTTATTTAATTTGACACCATCCCTTTTGATTTGAGGATACCTATGGTATCCTCACAGCCGTCATCTCACAACACACATTTTGTTCTATCATTCTCATCTAATAGCCCACGTCAAGTCCAAGTCTATCTCCATCGTCGAGCCCTAGTAAAAGTCCGTCTGTGTCACCATCATCTAGCCCCTCTTCTAGTCCAGTCATTGAGACCGAGTCACCATCAAAGAATGTAAGCTTTGTTGTGCTAATGATGCCTGTTCATTGTATCTCACTTTGGAAGGATATAAGAGTGTATTGTTGTGGCATTTCTTATACTCAAAATCTCAACACATGCGGTTACATTTTTGCTCTCCACTTCTTGACATCATTCATCTCAACAGCCGACAACGAGTCCAAGCTTGTCGCCCTCGCAGAGTCCAAGTAAAGGGCCATCAGTTTCGCCCTCTGTATCGCCTACGAAGGCTCCGACTAATAGCCCGTCATCTTCACCATCGAAGTCTCCAAGTAAGGCGCCTACTCTTAAGGTATGTTTTTCAATGTCTTTCATTTTGTTTATTTACTTTTCCGATATGATTACTGACATTCATTATGCTTCTCATATCATCATCTATTGACATCGTCTTCTTCTATCAATAGCCCACATCCGTACCAACTTTATCTCCCACTCCAGGCCCTTCATTATCTCCCGTTGTTACACCAGATGATGAGGTCTTGACATGCCAAAGTGAAGTGAGTGCCTCTACTATCGGCAAAGAATCTCAACAGTTAGGTACTTGTGGTGGAACTACTGACGGAACGGGTGGCGGTGTTTGGTACAAATTCTATGGAACCGGAGTTACCACAACCCTCACTACTTGTGCTGCTGAGACTAACTATGATACCAAGATTCGAGTTTTTACGGCTTCTGGTATATGTGTTGGTGGTAATGATGATAACTGTGGTCTTCAAAGCTCTGTTACGTTTGACTCTGTGGAAGGAGTTGAATACGATGTCCTTGTTCAGTAAGTTATTTTCGTGATCATTGTGTTGTATGTTGATTTAGTGACCAATAAGTTTCTAACACTTTGCTTCCTTGACATTAACAGTGGTTACAGTTCAGCAGAGGGAACATTCAAGTTGTCAGTTGATTGTGCCACACCCAATCCAACCCTCAGTCCAGTCACAGCAAATCCAACTCTCAGTCCGGTCTCCAACCCAACGGTAAGCAAAGCAAGAGCTTTTTGATACTGTAGTAGCGGCCGATATCTAACACTCATGTTCACTATTTTTATCTTCTCTCTTAGATTCAACCAACTAAATCACCCACACCCAACCCAACTGAGAGTCCAGTATTGCCCCCTCCTCCAGGCGCTAGTGACGAGTTTGCCGTGTATGATCCTGCATATGGTGCACCAAACTGTGAAGTTGTTGGCAAATCTTGTTCATCTGGTAATCTCTTGGTAGGAAGATTTGGTTTGAGCGGAGGGAGTGAACCCAACTCGTCAAACACTCTTGATGACAGTGAAGATGGTTCATCAGGAACATACCAAAGTGATGAAAGTCTTGATATGATTACTGTTTCCTCCTTGAATGGAGGTCCACTCATGGCAGGAGAGCTCTTTAATATCAAGGTTGATGTTTGGGCATGGTCAAATGGTGATTCTGATAGTGCTGACTTCTATTATACCAATGATGCTACTGCCACTCCTATTGTTTGGACTTTGTTGAATACACTTGGTGCTGGTGGACCTGATCGCCGTACACTTACCTTGCCTGCGGATCTTTATTCCCCATCGGATCCTAATTATGGTTACACACTGTCCAACGGGCCAAATCAAGCCGTTAGGGTTCGTTTCCGTTATAGTGGTTCAAGGTGCCCCCTTTCCACACTTGGAGAATGGAACTGTAACAATGGCAGTTATGATGATATTGATGACTTGATGTTTACAGTTGCGCCTGCTGCGCCTGCATCTACTGCCTCTTCCCCGTGGGATAATTCCAAGTCTGATACTTCTTCTTTTAAAGCCGCCGCCGCCGTCAACGTCCCAGATGATACCCAGGTTAAAGTCACATGTCAAGGGCTCGAGAGGGAGCGTTGCAATGCCACTGATGACAAGTGTTATTGGAAGAATATGCGTAAAGGATGCCTTCCCAAATAATCCTGGGTGAACTTTCATCTCACATGAGTCTCCTCAGGGTCTTGTTATAGTGTGCTACCCTGAGTTATATTTTTGTGTTCAGAATAAAAAATCATCCTCAATTTTGTTTAGTGTCCAATAAATTAGAGTAAATAACATCATAATCACTACTACTGCTGTCTCCATCGTTTCTTAACTGCTTTACTCCATGACGTCATATTATATACATCATACAACTCACTCCTATCCCATCCTTTACAACCATCATAATTCGTACTTAAAAACGAATGACATTGATCGATATACTGTCCAGTAACTATAACATTCGATACTTCATTCTTCAATTGATTCATTACCAAGACTATACCAGGAATATCACCATGACCACTAATCTCTTCATTGAAGAGTGTTCTAAATACTATTCGATTATATAACGGTGGTCCCATTCCAAATAATGAGTTGGTTGATGCCCATCCATTTCGTCGTTCGATTGGTTTACCATTATTGGATGCCATTCGTATTTGACTCATGGATCGTATCATTTTCATATATAAGTTATTCCTTGGTGATGAACACACTATGGATTGTGCAAAGTTTACATCTAAATAGATTGGAAGACACATTTTAATACTTGTGGTTGTTATTGATGATGTAACGGTAGTATATTCATCTGAGAAGAAGACCTTATCAAAGTTTCGAGGATTGATTAGTGAGTCAGCATCTGCATACAGTCCACCATAATACCAAATGATTAACATACGAGCCAAATCTGCTCGTTCAACTGGATGAGCTGATGGTAAATTATATCCATTTGTATCGCCTATTAATTGAACTAACTCCTCTTTGGAGATTATTCCGTCGGCTGCTGACTTTCTTATTATATTATCCATATCTTCATCATTATAAATATGAACGTCCCATGTTGGGTTGAGTTCTATGAAGCGCAGTATACCATATTTAACAAAGTTTAGGTCTGGATGTTGTTTGTAATAATCTTTATGAGGGAAGAGAATATGTAGCTTCTTTGGAAATGGTGGCAGTGTTTGTAAATGTTGTAGATATGCTTTGTTTATTGTGAAATTAGACTGTGGTTCTTTTTCTAAAGATGGAGTGTCCTTAACTGCTGGAGTCTCTTGTTGTCGTTGTGCGCTGGATTGAGCATCTTGTATTATACTCTCATTTTTGTCAGTGGTGTGTACTGCAATGGGATTATCAATAACATCTCTATGAGTTGGTAATATAATATCATTGTTAAACAACTGAGAGCTCAACTGTACAGAAAGTATACCCAAGACGATTAATACAACGAGGAGTGAAAGTGAAAGTTTACCAATGTATACTTTTGTCTTCAATGCTGACGATTGTTACAGAAACGCATTATGACAGATAAAAAGGAGTCCCGATTATGGAGAAAGATACCGGAAAGATCCTTTCTTGTTGAACTTTGAAAGACCATACGTTTGTAAAGAATGCACACTGAGTTTGTGCTTATAATAATTTAGAATAAAGAATAAAGAGAGATTAATCGTTAGATTATACTTGTTTAGGATTGGTTATATATACCTCCGTGTATATCTATATCATCTAGGTTTACATAAGAGAACGGGAAGGCCACTCACCCTTCTTAACCTCTAGTTTACTGGCTTTGCTAGGCTGCCGAGTAACCTTATTCGACGTGGTAAAGGACTACTGCTATTGGGCTGATGGATAACCTTGTCCAACGCGATACAGTACATTAATACACTACAGAACAAGTCGGTTTCTGTAAAA
>Ga0214477_100363_pt1 | contig 31741 bp, 19 predicted proteins | sample M1_20Mar14CPVII9_FD_165058 | JGI IMG/M metagenome (GOLD analysis project Ga0214477, IMG submission 165058) | Marine eukaryotic communities from Monterey Bay, California, United States - M1_20Mar14CPVII9sort6BwellC16 | ecosystem: Environmental > Aquatic > Marine > Unclassified | place: USA... | reverse complement strand
TATCCCCTATCCTCATCGTATCATTCAAATAGTCATCGTCACTTACGGCTTCCTTCAAGGCCATCATGGATTCTATATTTTCATATTTGACAAGCCAAATATAGAATTCGTCTACATTACCCTTGATACATGATTGTTGTGACCTCAAGAAGATGAGTAATGGATCGTTCTCATTCAAAGTAAAACTAGTTCTATCGTTGGGACTTGAGGTAGAAGCCTTGATTATTGTTTCATAAGTCTGTACTTGAGATGTATTGACACCGATTTCAGGTGGCACTCCTTCCTCTCTTGGTGCTGTATCAAGTGGCGATTCTTCGGCCAGGTTATTATCACTGTCATCATAAATAGCCTCAAGTTTTCTTATAGCATTCTGTTCTACCAAGCTGTTGACTTTCTGCTCATCCACAGCTACAGTAGACACAGCAGACGAAGGTGACATAGCAAGTTGAGGAGCTCCTGACCGCTGAGGAGAAGAGTTGGATGGCTGATCAACATCAATACTAGCATGTTCTATTCCAATTGCATCTCGAATCAGCTTGGGTGGTAATCTTATCATCATACCGATACCAACATATATCATTTGGGGTATTAATACTAGACACTTCATTCCTCTACTCAGGATTGAGCATATAAGGGTGAACAGTTGTTGAATGATTTCAAAACTGACGTTTGTAGTTGATGTTAATGCATCAGTTACTGAATCGTATGCCGCCAAAACTACTGCCAATAGTAACGATGGGAGATTCCATATAATCCCGCATAACTTGGAAGAAATGCCGAGCAACTTTGTGTGCATATGATGAACAAATAACATGAGATGGGAATAGATGGAGGTCTTGTCCTTCTTCTTGGCATTCTTTGGCTTCTTCCTTGATTTCTTCTTTTTTGGAAATACAAGCTGAAGAAGTTTGACTGTTATAACAGGACACATCAGTAGGCCGATGATGTAAAGCATACCCTCGAAAAGACGTTCGAAGTAGGTGGTCTCCTTTACAACCGTTTGTTTTTCTTTTTGAATGTTCGGATACATTGCATCAATGTAGGTACGCCGGAGATATGATCTTTCATCATAAGTGATACTAACTTTTGAAACCATGTATTCTATTGCATCTCGTCTACGCAGAAATATCCAGTCTTCGTAATGATCAGGAAGTACACCCCGTAAAGCCTGTACTATATGGCACTCTTTGGCCACTCGAATCATCATACCATGCATATGAGTTTTGTATAACAATCTCACCAAATCATTTCCATATCCAATTCGATCACATACATCGAAGAGCATTGTATCATTCAAATCTGCCCACTTCCAAGAGTCGTCTAAATCGGGATGCGGCTTGGATGTTAATACCGATTCTATCTTTAACATTACTGAAGATTTTACACCCACTTCCTTATCATCATCGGTAGAATTGGATGTCTCGTCAGCATCATAATCATGGGGTAGAAATCTCTCTAGCATGTCAAGATTCTGAAGCAGTACTGATGTAGAAACATATTCTAATTCTGTCCCCTTGGCTATATTTTCAAAATAAGTCATGACGTTGTACCAATTGTGGTAATCTTTTTCATTTGCACCAAGTTGCGACAATATCTCTTTGACCTTAGTAGTCCCATTTTCAAGGAGTGATCTTTCATCATCGTCATCAAGTTGTGTAAACATATCAAGATACATTTCCCTCATACCACTACCGAGTTTGCCGTTCTCATCATAAGCAGCAACAAGCACTTTCTGATAGAAATCTAGTATCCGTCTTGCCTCTTGACGAGTTACATTCTCATGGTAGTAGTTCAGGAAGTATTCCATGAGATTGTTGAAATCGAATCCCAATTGTGTAATATTCAAGTGAGTATTCCGTAACAATTTTCCTTCCAGCTCGTCAAGCCTATATAAAAGCTTTGTTCGTTCTTCATCGCTTAGTAGAGATAGCAGATATGCACTAACTCTATCCCGCTTTTCAGTATCAGTAATCTTGGGAAAGGATAGCGTTTCGAATGTAAAAGGGGTTCCATCTGTCTCTCCATAAACTTTTCCTTTCTCTAGGGTTGGAACAACTAGATCAATCATCTTGCCAACAAGATAACCTTGAAAAAGAAACGGTTCCTGCGGAAGTATATTTAATTCCAAACTCTCTTCCACTCTATATTTATAATCCATTTCATCCCTCCAACTGATGAAGAACTCCCTCCGATCTTCTAGCCATTGATTGATTGCCCTTGTGCATGGGGGCTCTAACAAGTACTCATCTTCAAGAGGATTTACTGAATCTTTTCCAGCCTTTAGTGGCGTAACTTTAGAACTTCCTGCTTCCACATCGGAGGGAGTATACTGTTCACCGTCAAGATTTAGGTTGGGTGCTCCCTTCTTAAGTACAGCTTCCTTTTCTAAACCCCCCTCCAGCAAGGATAAGATAAAAGATCTATCGTCACCATCAATACCAGAAAATGCATAGTCTATCATCACATTCGTCTTGTTCATCAATAATTCATCTCTCAGATCTAATTCAAAGCTTTCCTTGGATATGAATTTTGATGTAGAAACTTTCCTTTCCTCTGGATGTGGAGACCATATCCTATACCAATCAACGTCTACCTCATCATTATCTTTATAAAATTGATCCATAGCCTCCAATATAATAGAATCTGGAAGTTTATTGTAAATGATTTGTGTTGGACTTAAAGAGATATACTTATAATCCATCCCCGTGGCTATGTTGAGATAGTATGTCATAAGATTGTAAACGTTGACATGATCTTCACCAATAGCTACTAATGTCTCTTGATGATCTTCCACCTCATGAACAAGACTTGATCTTTCATCAACACTTAGTAAATCAAGAACACTGTATACCATATCTTGATCCGAGTACTCGGTAATTACATCATTTACCTTGCCAAAGAAAAACATTTTGAAAAGTGCCTCATTCCGAAGTCTATTCGAAAGAGTTGAATGATCAAGGTACTCTTCCCTCAAATCATCATACCATTCTCTTCTCTGTTTCTTTTTACATGGTACTTCATTGGCAGGTAATAAAACTATATCACAACTACGGCGGCAGCTAATCTTCTCACATAAACCATGCTCAGTGCACCGAATGACCATGTACTCAGACTGCCTGCACTTATCTACATCAGCCCATTCCTGACAATTATCGTGCTCATCTATTGCAAAAATAGCCATTTCTTTTGTACGGGCATCATGAAATAGTCGTAACTGTTCTGTAACTGGTCTATATTTAGTAACATTGGTGGTCTGTGTAAATGTACCAATATTTCTAATATTGATGAGTTGATTCGTTATTGTTATATCCTTTGTAACAGATGGGCCATCGCCACCGCTGGATAATATAAAAGTTTTCAAGATGAACCCACATTTAATTAGACCCATTATTGATGGTACAATAATTGTTATTAGTACCATAAGATCAATAAATTGTAATAGGTGCATGATAGATGTATACTGATAATTTTTCAATTGCAACTTTGAGAATTACTCTGAGGTACGGCGATGGCTATTAAAAATAACACTTTAATTAACACCAATATAATGATAGGCCGCATTATCCATATCACGGCTTATGGATAGAATAAAGAGATCAATCCAGTGCCCTTCATAACTCATAGGTTGTTACTCTAAAATCTTATTATTGTACAAGAGAAAAAATGACACAAGATTGAGGGTATCCTATGGTATCCTTTTCACTTTTTACTTTTTCTCTGAGGTGACTGTGATTGTATGATTGTGGTCAGTAGATTACAGATATCCTCCATTGCAATAAGATGGCAAACGGCACATCATCATCAACAGCAATATGGCAGGACGTATGTCTAGCCTCGGCGTGGTTTCATCGAGCACAGACTTTACATGCTTCTCAAAGTAATACTGCAATAACATCCAACGCAACAACGAATCATACCAAAGAAAGCAGTTCAAGTAGTATATCAAACAATAATAAACCAAATAATAATGATATGATAATAACATCAGCCGAAAGATCATTATCATTATACCAATCATGTTACAAGTCACTCAAAAAGCAACAAAAACTTCATAGCAAATCGAAACCACATACTACGCATGGTGCATCTCATAATATAAAGAATGTAGAACCACCTGAAGAAGATAGTGCTGATAATGCTTATACGATCAATTTAGAATTAAGAATGGCACAGACATTACGATTTCTAGCTCTATTGCATTCCTCTACTACTTTATCAAATGATATGTTATCAACTGAGAATGGTGTTCAAATATCAAATGAGCAGCAATCTAAAGAGGTAGCAAATAGTGGAGGAAGTGAGCAGAAGAGTAATAAACAGATTATAGAGATGGCAATTAAATATCATGATATGGCTGTTTCATTATTAGTTGGTGTATTTGAAGATGACCATGATAATGATAATCCGTCAGATGATGATGCTGCAAATGATATAAAAGCAGCCCCCCAACATGATGTTAATGGAACTAAAGAATTGGAAGGATATAGTGTAAGTGCATCAGCTGAAGAGAGTTTATCCCAAAGTCAAGATGAAGACGAGACCAATGGAGATGGAAGGACCATACTAACAATATCTATACCAAACAACGATAAGTTGAACAAACACACTCTCCAAAATATACAACCAAACACTCCTCCTCCCCAACAAATCACTTCCGCCACAAACAACACTTCCTCTTCACAACAAGTTACAACAATAAACTCAACAACAAATGTTACATTTCAATCACCAACCGAAATACAAAAAGTACGTACAATATCTACCTCCCTAAATGAATTAGCAAAGTTACATATATTAAATGGTAATGACCGTGCGGCAATGGATTCATATAGAGAAGCTTTAGAGATATTAAGTGCTGCTACTGAGAATGATACTGAAGAGGAAGTTGATAGTCATAATGAAGAGGAATTGGATGGGGAACCATTAGAGGAGGGAGACTTAGATTGTTATGAGGAAAAAGGTAATAATAGAGCAGCAGTAGATGCTTCAGGAGAGTATGGACATGGAGATGATACATTATGTTACTCGGAAGAGGGCAGTAGAGGTATAGATGCACCTCCGTCTGTAGCCTCGCCTCGTCAACGATTGAAGGATGCTATACCTTCTTCTTCCACCACCAACAAATCATCGTCAAGCACAATGTCACCTATACAAGTTGACTTGGCCAATACATTAATGAACGTTGGCAACTTTCACTTAAGAAGGGATGAACTTGATGCCGCCTTAAATGCATATTCGACAGTTTGGGCTCTTTATAGCGGCAAATCATTCGATTCAGATGGTCAAGATGCTCCTCAAACCCCAGCTACACCCTCGGAAGCTGGAAGTGCAAGTATAGCTTATACGACAACATCCTTACCGGCATATTTGACCACTCCCTCGAATAATGGATTGACCACGCCACAGCAGTCACACACACCCAAGTCTTTATCATCCTTTACTTCACCTACAAATACGAATAGCAGTCAACCTGCATCATACTCATTGGGGGCATTGATAGCACTAAACAATCTGGGTATAGTACACGAACGTCGATCGGAATTACAAGATGCATTATCATGCTTTGAATATGTTTTTCAAGCACGAAGTATCATGGTTGGAAATGAACATGATAGTACACTTGATGTATTAATTAATATTGGTAATATCTATCAACGTCTTTCGGATTGGACTAAGGCATGTAGTATATACGAAGAAGTTGCTGGTGTTTTTAGAAGCAAGTTGACGCGGTGGGAGAGAAGTGAGGATAGAGTTGATGAGAAGAAAGACATGAATATTGGTTTAAAGTTATATCGTTCATTAGCCGGGGCATTACGAAATTGGGGTATTTGCTATTGGAAGAAATTTATGTTATCCGAGGCTATTAGCACGTTGAATGATGCCGTGGATATGGAGGAAAATATTGTTAGTACGTTTTTATCACCATCGTCATCTTTTAGAGGTGATGTTGCAACCTTGATGCGTCAAGCAAAGGAAAGTATGGCTCAACTATTAGGTCTCTTAGGTTGCATATGCATCGAATTCAAGAATGACGAAGACAAGCTCTATGAAGAATCGGAAGATGCCTTTCGAGGTGCTATACAATTGTATCAAGAATTGGGGCATGACGCGTCGCACCCGAGTATTCAATGGGCACAGCATAACTTGACGATGGTTGAACAATCTCAGATACCACCTCCGCCTCCACTCCCTGCTTCGCCTTCTCCAGACCCTCCATCTCCTGGTAAAAAGGATCCGTCGTCTTCTAACCAAGGCCAAAGAAGGGGATTTGTTCCAGCCGCGGCAGCCCCGCCAAAGGCCAATCCCTCTCGAGTGATCAGCCAGGCTACACCCTTATCAACAGTATTAAAGAATGAGAAAGTCAATGAGACGGTTGACCTAGATGAGATTGACAGTGTTGAATTAGAACAAGCATTGGCTACAGATGATGATTCTGATGAGGATGGTGAAGATATGTTCTCGGGTCTTGAAGCGAACTCTACTGACGAGTTAGATGCATTCCTATCGGGTGATGCCAAAGACAGAGCAACCCCGGATATTGAGATTTCCCGGCCCAGACAGAACATTGTTGATGATCGACAACAAGTTGAGGTTAATAGACCACTCTCTAATGACCACCGAAACATATCCGCTGGTTTGTTGAGTGATCAGGGTAGTGATGGACAACAACACGAAGACGATGATGAATTAGAAGAAAGATTATCTCAACTTCAGTTGCAAGCCGAATCTAATGAAGGTGACGATATTGAAGCAGCTCGAGCCAACGTAGCCCTTGCCGAAGTCTTTTGGAGTAAAGGCGACAGAGTTACTGCTACTGATCACTACACCGAGGCGCATACCATCTTTGCAAATCTAGGTGAAGTAGGGCAGCAGGCCGTGATATTAAAGAAGCTTGGAGACTTGAATATGGAAGATGACAAACCAGACGCTGCCAAGGAGCTGTACCAAGAGGCCCTTGAATTGGAAATAGAGATATATGGCCAGTATCTACCGCAAACATTAAATGCAGCTGGCCAAATGTGTCTACAAAAAGAAGACTTTCGATCATCGATGGAATTTCATCGACGGGCACTTCTAATCCTTAAGAAGGGAGGCTCGGAGGATGACAAACACGAGATATATGAGACGTTAGTCCGAATAGGGAATGTTTACTACAGTGAGAGGAACAACCTTAGTAATATTAGATCAAACGGTGTCGATTATAGAGAATTCATCGAGTCGGGCTTCTTGGGATGGATTGCTAATGCTCATGATCAAAGGGGTGAATATATTAAAGCAATTCAGTTCTATGAAGAGTCCTTACACAGCAAGGGGAAGGAAACCAAAAGGGAGATGGCTTTAACTCTCAACCGATTGGGTTCCCTAACAAGAGAACTAGGTCGGTATGATGAGGCAATGGGCTATCATCAACGAGCGTTAAAGATTCAACGATCAAGTAGTAGTGTAGCTAAAGCCATGACTGCCGAGACATGTGTATTGATGGGGATGGTCAAAGCCAAGAATGGGGAGTTCACAATGGCTATAAATCTCTACGAGGATGCCTTACTCGTTCTCAGGTCTGCACTGGGTGAGAACCATCTGAGTGTTTCTAAAACTATGACACAGATAGGCTCTGTTTACTATGAACTATCGAACTACAAACAAGCAATGTCCATCTTACTTGAGGCTGAGCAGTTGCAACTAGCGTCAGTAGGAGAGAAGAATAGAGACCTTTTGGAGACACAAGCCCTCATAGGTCGTGTTCTGTCTGCAAATGGTAGATGTGAGGAAGCTATAGAAAAACTTGGCAATGTATTGGAAAGGCAGCATAAACTCTTTGCCTCAAAGCATCCCACCATTGCGGACACATTATCATACATTGGTGACTGTTTCTTGGACCAAGGCCTCAATACAGAAGCTCGTGCCGAATTTGTAAAGTGTTACAACATGAGAAAGGAATTCTTCACTGTTGATATGTATCATATTGCTTTGTCAATGGTGAACATTATTAGAGTTCGACAAGGTCAACCAGACAGGGCACTGGCAATCTACAAGAATGCATTGGACGTCTACAAAGAGTACTTATCAGATGATCATGTAATTTTTGGACGTTTACATGTATACGAGGGAGATTCATATTCAGAGCTACTCAACTTTTCCAAAGCCATTGAACAATATGAAAAGGCAAAGAAGATCTTTCACAAGGTATTCGGAGGAGAGTGTTCAGCGGACTCTGCCATGGTTGCCTGTCGACAAGGCCTTACCTTTTTGAGAAAATGTGACTACGATTCTGCTAAGGCTTGCTTTACATTTGCACTGAACATTTATCAGACAATACTTCCAGAGGGACACAAGATGATTATAGATACATTGGCTAGTCTTGATCGAGTTGAGAAAGAAGAATCGCTATGTGTTTAGGATGATAAAGATTAACCTGTGCTAGAAAACATGATTCTCTATGTTTTAGCCATCTTCTCCTACTCTTTGTATGCTCGTGCCATGTTCCTAACGACTGTGTTAGAAACAAGTACTAGATTATCCAGCTTGCTGCCGTATACTGGTGAACATATGCCACTGTCGACAACTCTCTGATCAGACTCAGACTGGTGGTTGTTCATCAACTTCCCCCGAGCATCACTAATCTTTGCCTTACTCTTCTCAAACCAATCTTCGATAGATGCTCGTTCGTATGTGATACCATCGGCCGCAACTACTGGATCATTTGTCATTAGTACAAGACTAATGGGACATACTAGCTCCTCCGGAGGCTCGTTGAGGCTGGTACTTGAGGCTGCTGGTACCTTACTCTCAACATTATCTGCAGTGGTATGATTGTCATATTCTAATACAGCCCGTTTGAAAGTAGACAGCTTGAATCCTTTCAGTCCAGAGCCACCGCATCCCCTCTTCATCTTATTGTTGAGATAATCATCCTCACAAACAGCTTCCTTCAAGGCCATCATTGAATCGATGTCTTCAGACTTGACGAGCCAAGTATAGAATTCATCTACACTACCCTTGATACATGACGCTTGTGACCGCAAGAAGACGAGAAGTGGATCGATCTCATTCAACTCAAAGGTAGAGAGTGCCTTGGATGTGTTGCTCTCGTCAATAGTACTATGGCTCATTCCTTGAGAAGAATCATCGACGCCAATCTCGGATGGTACCGAATCTTCTTCTTCTTGCACTGACTTGAAATCATCTTGTTGTTGCATTGACTTGATATCACTGCTATCATTATGAGTAACATGTTGCTCCTCTAGGGTGTTGGAATCAGCAACTACCACGGATGAAGAAGAAGAGTCCTGACGAAGATCCTCAAGTTGGGAAATGGTAATAACGGCATCGAAATCTATTCCTTCGAAGAGACTGTCAATATCTATACTAGCTTGTGATGAACTAGACAATGTGCACAAAGCACGTTCACAAGCAACACGAAGGCGTCTGACGGAGCGTTGATTCTGGCGGATATCCTTATCATGACGGAGTTTGAACTCCTCGATACAGTAGTCAACCATAATCTGAGTCTCCACCAATGACGAAACAGATGATCCTTCTTGAACTGTTGGGGTATTACTTGATGGTTGATTAATCTCCACATTTTCCATCCCAACAGCTTCTTGGACTAATTCAATTGCCTTCTGAACATCTTGTCTTCGTCCTGTCAGTTCCACAGGTATATAACTACCAGTAGCTGCTGAATCGATTTGCATATCCTCTATACCTGAGCAGCGAATGAGTTCCTTCTTCTTTCTTCTTCGTCTGCCGATTAGCTTATTCAGGCTAGAAGACTCTACAAAGATTGTTTTTGTTATCCTTGTTTCCTGATAGAGCTCATAAGGTCTTCTGATCACACAAACAATGTAATCGAGTATTACCAATGGCACAGAGCAGATGATGCAGAGCAACTCCCGCATGCTTGTAATTATGTTTGATGTCATTTCATGTAACATTTCATACTTGTCAAGTAATACTGAGTAGTCTATGAAGTTGTTCATCCATATATCATAAACAAGTAGTACAAGTAGCGGACCAAATAGAATTGTTATAGCCAGTAGAAGTCCGTATAATTTGTTGAGTGTACTGTTTGATTTGGGTTGATTTGTCTCCGTAGGTTTTGTACTGTCACTGTCATCTTCTGAATCTAACATAGCAATAATGTAATCCCGAAGTTCTACTCTTTCCTCTTCACTAACTTGTAGAACTGATATCATAGTATCGATGTTTTCTCTCTTGTCTTTAGTGTACAAATCTAAGAAGAAGTTATCCATTAAATCATCTATCTCGACCGCTTCCAATTCCAAAAGTAATGCCCGGAACACATGGCACTCTCTTGCCTCTTTAATCAGTCTTCTTCGTGTATATCGATCTGGCCTTGATAATGGCAAGAGTGCTTCTTTGCATACATAAATTAACATGTCATTACTAAGATCGGACCATTTCCATGAATCATCTAAATCAGGATGTGGTTTGTACATTAATGCAGCTTCTATCCGTGACACTAGAGGCTCATCATCATCCTCGTCATCATCATCAGCATCGTAATCATAGGGTAGGAATCTCTCTAACATGTCAAGATTATGAACTAATACTGATGACGCAACGAATTCTAATTCTGTTCCCTTGGCTATGTTTTCATAGTAAGCCATGACGTTGTACCAATTGTGGTATTCTTCGTCTTCACCGAGTGGCAACAATATCTCTCTAACCTCAATCATCCCATTTTGAATACGTATACTTTCCTCATAACCAACCTGAGTAATCATTTCAATAGATGCTATACTCATTGCACTATCGAGCAGGACGTCATCGTCCTCATTTGCCATGGCAGCAACAAGTACTTCTTGATAGAATTCTAGTAGTTGTTGTGCCTCTTGACGAATTGCATTCTCATGCTTGGGTTCATCATCATCATCATCAGGCTTAACATCTGAAGAATCAACCTCTACATCATCAGCCAGGGATAGAAATCGATAATGCAAACTGTCTGTCAACACAGATGAAGAGACATATTCCTCATGTAAACCCTCCGCTTTATTTTGAAAGTATATGATGACATTATATGTACTAAAGTTGTCTTCGTCTTCACCGAACTTAACCCGTAATTCGTTCTTAAGTGTTTTCAAATCAGCAGACAGACTTTTCTTCTCCTCATAATCGAGTTGTGAATGCATATCACTAAATACCTCCGCCTGATCATCATCGTCTGGCAGCTCCCAAATCTCATTCAGATAATCTATGTAAAAGTTCATTCTTGTGCGTGCCTCTGCTCGAAGTAAACGTTCTTCTTCCATCAAATGATAATCTAAACCCTTGGACAAATCGAGAAAGTAACTCATGACGTTATTGAAATCAAATGCAAATGGCTGATTAATTCGTTGCATTCTTCCTTCGAGCTCATCAAGCTTATATAGCAGCATGGATCTTTCATCATAATCGAGTAGAGACATGACATAAGCACTGATTGCATCTCTCTGTGTGACATCATCCTTAGAAACAAGAAGGTCGTTCATCTTCTTAACGAATCTAAGTTGTAACAGCGTTCCCTCCTGTTCAAGAATGTTAAACTTATCTTCATGATACATTCTATCTCCCCAATCATCAAAGTGTTCTCTTAGGTCCTCAAGCCATTGATTTATTGTCATTGTACATGGCGGCTCTGTTACTACCGCTGAATTATTGATGTCATTGTTATTAGAACTGATACTAGTCACTGGTAATGGTAGCGTTTCATCGGTTGCTTCTGCCACTTCTTTCTCGTCGACGGCACTGGCCGGATCACGACTTACATCCTCGATTAATTCAAAGCATTCTTTCACCGCCGTGTCGATCTCTACGTGCGTATAATTCTCATCGGGTAGTATATTGAATATGCATGTATTAAATTCACCCAGACTAGTATCGGTCGTTGTAGAAGAGACAACGGCTATGCAAAATAGTGTTGCAATGAATGGCACGATCATTGTTTATTTTCGATGCTATGAATGATGATGTGAAAAAGTGAGCCGAGAGGTTAGTGTGTGATGAGGAAAATAATAATTCATAAGTACCTCACAAACTCATCTACATACAGTCAAATCAAAGCTGCTTACTCCACAAGAGTACTCACCTCCCACTTTGGATGTACTCGTTTCTAATAGGAAGGCGGACAAGAGGCCATTACCTCTCTCACCCATACCTCAGATAGCTCGAGTACATCTTACTTCACACTAGCCTTCTGATATAGACTAAGGATTCATCCACGGTTGTTGTCGACACGAACCAAACTTATCACCCAACGACGGTCCCAACAAATAACTACATTTATGACTATCAGAATAGAACCAATCTCTGGAAAGGAAGGGTATAACATTTGCATCAAATATCTCCTCTGACAAACCGCAATTTTGACATAACTTCACAGCTACTTTCCACGTCGGGGGAAATGACCAACTTATTTCTTCACTATATGATGTAACATTTGATACATTGCTAACTTTTATCACCATCTTATTCAATTGTGAAGTCTTATTTGACAATAATAACTGACTATAATCCCGATCTGTCAAACTACCTCCAGATTGAACTAAGAATTTCAATACATGTACATTCTTATTAATAATTGATCGTAACATTACCGATCCGACAGATGAATCACCATTCATATAACAAATAGATCCCTTTTTAGATTGACCTTTCCATACTTTTAAACTAGTAGTAACTACCTTTCTATCCAATAATAACTGTGCAGTTAATTCATCACATTTTCGTAAAGTAGTAACAGATGCCAATGGACTTTGGAGTGAAGCAAACCATACGTTGCGACCTTCACCATCACCCAAATCTGGTAAGGCACCTAATTCAATCATTAATTGTACTGCTGTGTAATATCCATAGTACGCTACTACGATCAAAGGACAATGATAATGTTCACCAAATATGGCTCCTGAATCATCAAGCGTCTCTACGGCCACAAGAGAAGTCAATAAGATGTTCAACCCAACCCCCAGGAAACCTGAACAGATGCCACCTATGGAAGAGGAAGAGGATGAAACTATTCAGATGAACATCGAATGCGACCGTCACGCCTCTGGTACCACAAAGGCGGTATTGGAGGGGGGACAAGCACCGAGTCAATCAGTGATTCAGCTCCCTTATAAGGGATCGAGAGCGATGTTACGCATTGGTAAGAAGTGGATCACATCGAAGATGAAACAGGAAATTTACAGAGGCCATAGAAAGAAGAAGATGATACAGTATTGTAAGGAGAGATACGGATGGACGAAGGAGGTAGTAAAGTTAGTCAATTGGGATACAGTAGGAACAGTCCGTCAGGGAATGAAGAGGCACTCGCGCCGGTTCACAAGTAAGTTGATGCATGGATGGCTGTCGATTATGCACATGCGCCAGGTGATAACAGGCGTGAATCAATGCCCGGGATGTTCGTGTAACGACGAGACTATGACCCACCTCTTCCGATGCCCCAATAAAGAGATGAAGAAGGTCAGGAAAAAGGCGATTGAGAAGATGATGAAGATGGGAAAGACCCATCGTATACCACTACACATAATGGAGGCGGTATGTCATGTAGCAAAAACAGAAGCACGAGGAGGTAAAGACTGGATAAAGGAGTCTCATACCCCAGAAGTAGAGGATGCGATTAAACAGCAGCTACGGATTGGAACCAACCTGATGCTTAGAGGCTTCTTAGCAAAGGGATGGTATGAAGCGATCAAGAGAGCTGGTAGTCACAACCCAGATAGGAAAGCTGTGGCATTACAAAAGATAATATGGGAAGTGTGGGCCGAGCCCATATGGAAAACTCGGTTACGTATATTGCACGGCCCAGGGAGTCGATACAACATACAACTGGATCAAGCGTTAGCAGAAAAAGTACTTTGGTTTGCGAAACACAAGCGTGAAGTACTGGCAAGGTGCGATCAGTTTATGGCAAAGGTAGACGTATCTAGACTACACAGGATGAGAAGACAAACAAAGCAGGCATGGTGTAAGCAGTTAGAAAAGGTACGATTAGCGTTCGAAGAAGAATGTAAGACAAGAGGGAAAGGACAGAATGTTATTACGGATTATCTGGTACGGCGAGACGGAATCACATAAAGTGACTAAAGAGAGCACGACAGGGAGCACTCTCCATTGTAATAGGATGAGTCCCCAAGAAATCCTTAGGAGAATCAGAGCGTGAGGTATGCATGATTCACCTGGTAGCGGCCTACGGCCGCTACTATTGAAGGGATTCAGTTGCCCAAAATCCTGGTGTTTTCGGCTTTGTCTCGGAGGAGGCACGCTTTATACTCACTATAGCGAGTGTCGAGATGCTTGGGGTGCGATCTTAGTCAAGGAACCAATTTTTTGAGGAACCGAAAGTCGCTTTATAAGTAGACCCATAAGTACGTACTTTAAAATTTCTAATAACCCCCCTGGCTCCTGAATTGATATTGATGCCTTTTTCATGACAGATATGTATCAACTGCAATAACTGTTCTTGTGATTGAATGGTATTACCATTTTTAGTTGTATTTCTGCCTAGTTTGAATATGGCAGTTACCAATGGCGTCCATTGATGAGTGTTTAATATATCAATGTCGTTGTTGATAGTGGTTGTTGATGTTGATTGTAATATTGATATTAGTTTGGATATACCGCCTGATTCGATTGCTGCTTCTAATTGTATTTGTAGAGTAGATGGTCGATGATTATACTGTGATGTTTTTCGTTTAGATCTACGAGTAGGAGTAGTGGAAGATGACATATGTAAAGCTATGTGTAGTAAGAAGGTATTGTCTTATTATATTAATTTGATGGTGCATTGATTCTTTTCTTTATGTCATAAGGTATAATTATACCCTCATGGAGCCGACTGCTCTATCGAGCATTGCAACTATTACCCTGCCATTTTATACACATGTTGAGCAACAATATACATGGATAAACTATCATATATACAAGCAATATATCGATACACTATAGCTGACTGCATGCACGCATGCTTTGAACTTTTGCTTTGGTTTTAGGGGGCATACGTCTTTAAGAAGGGCACGCCCACCTGCCCCCTAGGAGATCAGAAGCAGCCATTATTCTTGTACCGCATAACTTCTATTCAACTTAGAATATATACCATAAACTGCATCGTACAATAATTGTCATCAATAATATATATCTGGTGGGCTCATTTACCTACTTCAATGGAAAAGTTAGTGCACATCTTATCTACATCTTATGTCCAAAATAGTAGTACCTTATCATATTAGATAATACTCTACAATGTCTGATGATGCTGATGATAGTATCACCTTCCAAGTGAACAATAAGTGTCATCCAGACTTTGTTATTTTTAAGATTAGGAAGTCTGAAAAATTGATCAAAATGATTAGAGCATATACAAAACGGTATGGAGTTAAGGACTACACACTCCTCCATTTCACATTTAATGGTAAACGTATATCTGTATCAGATACAGCCGAATCGATATGTATTGAAGAAAATGGTCATATTGATTGCTCTACACCATCAGATACACTTCTAAAGGGTTTGATTGATTTGTGTGCATCCAACTCTCTATCATTGGATACATTAAAAGAGAAAATCAACCTCCTTACTTCGAGTTCGCTCCAAGAGATATGCGGAGAATTTCCATATATTATAACGTCTTTTTCCATCTGGCTTGTTTGAATAAGAAGATTGCATTGGAGATCATCTATTACCTATTGGAAGTATGCCCTGAAGCTGCAAGTTACCATGTAGGGGTTCAGTCGGCATTGCATTGTGCATGTTACAATCAGTACTGTCATAGTTCAATTATCGAATTGTTAGTCATGAAAAATCCTGAGCTTTGCAAGATGAAGGGAAAGATAATTGATAAAGAAACAGAAGTTGAGGGATTACCCCTGTATTGCTATCTGATACGGAAATCAAACATTGATATTGATACGGTTAAGGTCTTGGCTGAGGACTATCATCGAGCTTTAAACTTTAGGGGATTATATTGATGGTAACGATCCAGTCCGTGCGCTCCTTTCCAACTCCAACATCAAAGATATGCAAGATGTTCTTGAGTATTTACTCAACTCTGAACCACCTTCTATACATAATCTTGATGGCAGTGGAAGGGGTGCAAAGCTGTTGAGTGTTGCTTTTAGAAATAAGAGAGTGACTAGTGACTGTAGAGATAGTTCAGATTTTACTAAATGCATGGCCGGAAGCAATTAGGACAACGATTGGCAATACTGAGCGACTTCCATTCACAACTTTTGGAAAAACAACAAACTAGATGATGAAACATCTCTAAAGAGAGATTTTCGCGGTAACTTCCTATTCATTACGCCACCGGCTTCAAATCGATCATGTTATGCAGAGCTCTGGTTGATGCATATCCAGAATCACTGAAGGAAGAAACACGCAACGGTCATTTGCCAATCCATGTCGCTTGTGACCAAGATAGAAACAGAAGCAGAATTGATGTCATACAATACATCTTAGAAGAGTATCCAGAAAGTATCAACATCAGAGATAGACAGGGCTACTTTCCAATACATTATTCAGCACTGATTGGAAACGCAAAGACAATTGAGCTACTGTTAAAGCATGACGCCACAGCTGCAGTGAAGGAGACAGCCAACGGAAGCCTTCGCTTACCATTACATTTGTCTAGCTTGGGCTCGGACTCAAATGCATGTCAAGTTTTGTTTGATTCATATCCAGAAGCCATTAATATACGTAATGCAGGTGGAAAAGTCCCACTTGATTTGGCAAGAGAAGAAGGGAATCAAGAGGTTGTCAACTTCTTGCAAACTCAACTTGTCTATGTTAAACAAGCACAAGATACTGCAGCAATATCGACACCAGATTCGGAAGGATACCTTCCACTCCATCATGCATTGATAAAGGGCGATGCATCTCTTGGATCGATCAAATTGCTTGTAAGAGGATACCCAGCTGTCTTGCAGAAAACTAATCAACCTCATGGAGGGGTAATGGAAGAAACAAGTACTTCAGGGGTATCAAAAGTTAATGCTAACGACAAGCTTCCCTTTCATTTGTTGCTTGAGCATGAGGATGAGCAAGTCCGCACGACTCTGGAGTTTACTGAAGCATGTTTCCAATTACTTCGAGCACATCCCGAGACAGTGATGATCATGCAGACAGCTAGTAGGAAACGGAAAAGAGATTAGGGCGAAAGATAGGCACTCTTTCTCTTCATGATATTAGTCCTCTAGCTATTAGGTCCTATTCAAACTAGCAGTCTATGTATCACAAACTACTACTATTAGTTACTATCTAGTACTATCTTGCCGTCATGTAGGTATATATCAATCAACAATATACATGGATAAACTATTCGAACATAGCGATTTGCAATCAACGCACTCAACAACTTAAAGTCTCGTTCTTTCTCAGCACTCACCGGGTGCCCACAAGTCTCACAAGACCACAACGATTGAAAATGATACTCAATCATTTTCAATGTCAAGCAAGGATATTACATCGATATAGTAAGAACAGCCCGTCTATATGATATGTATGCAATCGTTGGGATAGCTAAAAGCAGGTATCGATTGTTTAGCACTTGGTAGTGGTCTTGAAACGAATGAGCTTGAAAAATCTCACTGAATGTCAATTTTTCACTTATTTGTGGCTGATGTCTGATATTGGATGCTCTTAGACCGCGAGTTTTCGGTTTTGTTTGTCCTCATATGTAGATAAGATCTATTCTAAATAAGCTGTTTATATATGCAGCGCTATAGTTCATCGTCGTGAGAGAAAGAGAAGTACTAGCCAAATATGATTGATAATGATGATAGCAAAAACGAGATTTTCTCTGTGCCTCAGACCAACAGTATAGATATTAATGCATCAGATGCAAGTGATGGCGGTGCAATTGATATCACTGACTCTTCTAGTCACGATGACGGTGATCAGCTAGGTTCGAGCACATCAAATGAGCAAAACACATCGAATATCAAATGGTCAAAAACTCTATTAACACCAACAACCCTCTCATCACTACTATCACCAACAACAGACCATACCTCCCTAAAACACAATCAACATGGCCTCGGTCTAAAATATGCAATCGACCGATCCAAAATGCTATCAAGAACAGGTAAAGGATGTTCATCACTCTTATTAGATATAGCAAGTATACATGATGAATTAAGTATAGCATTATATAAATGTCGTTCATCAGTGTTACTTGATGCCACGAACAATACACCACTTTCGTCTGAATTTATTAACAATATTAATAAATGTATATCAAGTTATGTTACATCAACATTGTCATTTGGTACTATATTAAAAAATGATATATCCAAAGAATATAGTGATAATAGTAGCAAGTTGGGTGATGAATGTATCAAACAATATACTAAGTATACTACTTCACGAAGTCAATGTACCCATAGTCGAAAGGAGGCAATAAAATTACGTAAAAAGTATATAGACGCTGTAAAAGATGTGGATGTTGCAATCAATACATTAAAAAAGGGACGTATTGCAAATAATAAAGGTAGTAGAAAGAGGACATATACAGGATCATCTACTGAAAGTTATAACAATAGCAAGGATGAACTAAACACTTCAGGGTCTAATGATGGTGAAGAGACAGCTGCAGGCTCATGGCAACATACCTTACGAACTTACGGCAATGAACATTCTCTAACTAAACAATGTGAATTATTAATCCGTGCCACTGAAGAAGTTACTAATACACAAAGTAATTATGTTGATAGTGTTGCTGCTGAGAATGTTGCAGTTGATAATTGTGTTACTGTTGAAAAGATTGTTTTGGATGAAGTTCAAAAGTTGGAAGAGGTGAGTTTGGTTTGTGTGTGTGTTATCGTGTGCTCACTTTTGTTTTGCTCTATTATATGCTCATATCATATGCTCATATCTTATACTTCTGCCACACCCACACTTCATAATCCAGGAACGTATTGCATTCTTAATTGGATTATTCGATCGATTCCTCCAAGAGGAGAAGAAATCATTAGAAAGTATGTCACTTGATCTACCACTGGAATCCATGGAACCATTAAACTTTGAATCAACAGCCTCCTCGGATGACAATGTTGGTCCTCCTCCACCATCTCCCACGACATCACCATCCATCTTTATGAGTCCACGACGACGTGCCGGTACAGATGACGGTCCGGCAATAAACGAAACGCGAATGTTAAACTTACCCGATAACATTGCCGACATACGTGATAATATGAAAACAACTATTAATAAACAATTAGTTCGACTCAAGACAATCAAGGTAATCGTATCGTTTAATGATAATATGGCAAATGCTATAGAAAACTTTGGTAGTAATCTCAAATCACTTATTGAGAATAATCCATCAAATCGAACATCACAGAATGTTTTATATGCTTGGAATGCAGCCATTGGTAGTTTAGAAATGTATGCCAAGAATGCTAACATGTTATCGAAACAGATTCGTAGAGGTAATAGTGAATTACAACAGATATTAACTACTACCGAAAAAGAAACCAAGACATTACAAGAGAAGGAAGAATATCGATGGAAGAGTCTATGTGATGCATCCAAGGTTGAATCCAAGGCTAAATTGAAACAAAAGCAATACCTAGCTGAACTGGAAAAGGCCAAGGCTCGATTAACAATGGCAGAGGGTGAAGGTGATAATCATACTGATGCCGCAGGTGGAGGCTCATCAAGTAGTGCATCCCCCAAGAGGAAAACTCAAGCAACGACGGCAATGGATCAACATATGAATAAGGCCATGGGTAAAATGTTCTCTATACTACCCAGTGAAGGTAAAGATGTTATGAATAAGGTATTAACACCTCAACAACGATTGGCAATTGCCAAACGTCAATTAGATGAGGCACAATCAAAGGAAAGTAAGGGTACAGAAAGTTTCGAGGTGGCACAATCTGTGAAACAGCAGGCGGTGGTATCGTATGAGACTGAGGCAGAAGCATGTCAAATCAAGTTTAGGGAAGATGAACGTAATGAATGGAGTATGATGCATCAGACATTAATTAGTTCCGTTACTGCCCTGAAAGACTTTCGTAATAATCATTTACAAAGTGTCAAGTCATCAATTGAAACTGTCAATGAGCAGCACTTACAAGATAAGGCATTAGAGGATGTTACACGATGGACAACATTTACAGAAAAACGATTAAAGGATCAACGTGATAGGATTATTGATGATTCAAAAGATAATAATGATGACAAAGGTATGTTTAGTCTCAAGGTACAACTTGTCGAATGTACCAATGTTGAGGAGGCTGTTCGGAACTTTATAGAAGAGGATGTTGATGAGGATATTGACTTTATGGGTGAAGATGATACTGTCAGTCCTGGCCTTGGCTCACCAGTGAGGGAGTCCAATGGTCATTCTGGTATCAAGGACCCATCGTCTGTATCGGCACCTCTACCAGATGTACCGCCAGATACATTCATCGGTAAGATGGATTCAATATTCTCCAAGAAACTCAAGAATGTATCGATTGAGGAATATTATACTGCTGGTTGGTCGGAGGAGGTACCTCTCTATCAACCGTGGTTAGAACGGAAGGGTAGCTTTGATGTTTCGGTTAGTGATTGGGAACAGTCGTCGGATGGAGAGTTTGTGAATGATTGGAGTAAGGAGAAGTTTACACACAAGAGGGTAAGTTTTGACTTTGTATTAGGGTTGTTCTGCTGGTCATATCGTATCTTCTCGCTAATACAAACACATCCTCTTTTTTAGGTCATCAAATTCAAGTTCAAGAGAACAACTCATCTCTACATTGGCCCACCAATCGCTGGAGTTACACAAACACAGTACCTAATCAAGGATGGTAATGATAAATGTGTTGTTATGATGACGGTAGAGATGGATGGTATCCCATACTCTGATTCGTTTGCGGTAGAGGTACGATGGGCTGCTAGAAGATTGAAGGAGAATGATATAGCCATTGATGCTGGTGTCATCGTTCGGTTTACAAAGTCAAACATGTTTGCAAGCAAAATCAAGAGGTAAGAGAGTGTTCTGTATACACGCTAAACTGATATGTACAAGATACGAGTGTCTAATCCTCATCTATGCTTATTACTACAGTGGAACGTTGAAAGAGACTTCTCCAATTCATTTGGATCTATTTGACGAAATCAAGTCAGTCATAGCTTCCAGCGATGGTGGAGAGGGTATCACCAATATGGAAGATGCCGAGGAAGAGGCTAATGAGGAGGTTACTTCGTCTACTCAAATCGAGTCAGAACCTGCTACAACAACCCCAAAGGATAGTATTGTCCGCCGAGTTGTTACTTCGTTTCTATCTATGCCAAAGTTTCAGATACTACTGGGCGTTGGTGTTTTATACTTTGGGGCAAATGTGTTACTCTCAAATAGGAGAGATTCAAGTACTATTGCTATTGCCGAGTTATCTCATAAAGTTGATGACTTATCTAGGGAAGTTAAAGAGATGAAAGCTATGCTAGAAGCTGTGCTCAAACTTTCTGCCAACCAAAATGGTCAGCGGAGTGAGCTATAATAAAGAGCAAAGAGACAATAGCTTTATGGATTGAATGGTTTTGAATATCTACTATAACAATTAAAAGAACCTTGCTATGCTAAGTCTTCTTCTATCATAGTACGGTCAATCGAATCCGAGACAACTAACTAACCAAACAACCCATCTTCTCAAGTAGATATAAGGTAGACAAATATAAACTTGAATAGAGCAAGTAAGAGATTAAGGCAGAGGACACAGACATAAAATGTTTCCCCACTCAAGCCCTCAAGTACCTCGCTATACCACCAACTCCACCAATTCTTAGAACTAATGTCATCCAAATGCATCTTGAACCAACCCTGACAGAATGCTAACATACACACCACGAGTGAGAAGATGTGGATACAGGCTGTGACTAACTCAAATCGAAACTGAAGTTTGACTTGTTGTTCCAACTTTAGTACAGCATGTTTCATTTGCAATCCAATGTAATCTTTTTGTAATTCAGAGAAAGCTTGTGCATCTGTGTTCTTATTCTTGAGCTCTTTCATTTCCTTGTTTCGGGTTTCAAGCTTCAGTTTGAGATCCTTGATAACCTGTTCCTTCTCTTCAAGCCGCTGTTTGAGGTCATTATCACTAGGACTAAGTCCAACACAATCACCATCAGGACTGACAACGGCTATCTCTTTGTCTTTCTCAGAAGTATCCGATCGATTACTCATGTTGGGATGGTAACACCTTGTTGATAAAGGAATTATGAGCTCATTATTGCTTTGCAAAGACAAAGAGTAACTCCCCCAAGAATGACCGAGTCTTGCTTGGGAGAGAGGCAGATATATCGAATATACCTAGCTATCCTCTTCATATAATCATCACGTGCTACTACTGCTTCTTTGTTCAATACGGGTACTACTACTTCTTGGTCAGAATGAGTCCTCTGCATTGCAAATACATGCACATACTACTTCATCGCACCCCATCCGTTTACAACTAGAGCTAATATGACACTACTTCCGCTGATATATATCCATGCCATTAGGAAGCCGTGGGGTTTGAGTGATACTATTGTTGGAGTCTATCGAAGTATAGTCGATCTGAATAGTCGATCTGTAAACCTATTTTAGTTAATACCATATACCATAGTTAACAATGTCAACTACTCGGCTTGCAAATACAGAGTTTCAATAGTTTGATTGGCTTTGAGTACCTTCTATAACAATTAAAACAACTTCTTACTATGCTAAGTCCCAACCGAGTCCGAGTCCGAGATAACTGACATAAGTTAGACAAACACAAACTTGAAGAGATTGAGATAGAAGACACTAACCAAAACCCTAACAACTCAAGCCACTCCATGAATGATAGATGTATCCCAACGCCCAGCCCCAAGCCGAGTCTATCCAGTAAAGCTCTTCTCTTCTTATCTACTTAGAGTCGTATTGCAATCTTTGACCACTGCAGGAGTATCTTGCACTATTGGATCCTCAATAAATAAGTCTCTATGCCAAGAAAATATGTATGTCGTGTTTTTAATGTCCTGTTGCAGTTTCTCCTTACCACTGGTTGCAGTTGCAGTTTCAGTCTGCTGTTTGAGGTCATTATCACTAGAACTAAGGCTAACACAATCATTATCTGAATCTGAACTGACAACGGTTGCCACTTCCTCCTCCGAACTATCCAATTGGCCTGCAGTTGGTACTTTCTCCACTTTGTTGAATGAAGTCTCCTTGGCTTTTGATGACGTTGCATCATTGCTGACATTATCGTCTTCATTTTCACTAAGTAATTCTAGTCGCCTGATCGATGCTCCTCCCACTTCTTTTGTGCAATTTGTATACGACTGAGAGAAGATCTACATGACGATGACGTTGTTGTAGCGGCAGTGGAAGATGACATACGTTGGTTGTTGTTATGCAGCAAACAAGTGCTTAAGTTGGTAAACTGGTAGAGGAATTATGAGCTCGAGAGTTGCTTGCAATTGCAAGAGTAACTCCCCCAAGAATGACTGAGTCTTGTTATGTGACTCGTAAACCATGTCAATTTGGCAGTCCGATACAAACTATCCGTTAACTATCTTCTACTACCGCTTGACTTTATCATTCTGTTGCAATAAGTCCATTGCTGTCTCATAATGTACTGCATCACTACCCCGTCCGCTCTACTATAATACTACTTCCGCTCATATATATCCATTAGGCAGCCGTGAAGGTTTGAGGGCTTTGATCTTGGGATTATTCGAAGTATAGTCGATCTGGCAGTATAGTCTATCTGTAAACCTATTTTAACTGAACAAACCCGCAGCAGCAGCTTTATCCCTGGCGTCGCTCCATGTTTCTTTTTGTTTCTCATGATATGCACGTAATGTGTTTGCATATTCATCTTTCGTAACCATCCCAACAGAAAACTTAAGTTTTACATAACCCAACGACTCCTCATCCCCAGCCTTTGCTGCGATTAATAAATGTTGGATTGCCCGTTTGAAATTAAAAGCGCGGCCCTCAACACCAGAAAGATAAGATCTTGCCGTGACACTCCCATTCAAAGCCGCAAGTTCATAGTAGTATTTAGCCTTTGTTGCATTCGCTTCAACCCCAACGCCTCGATCATAGGCATCGCCCAATGACCTATACCCATCAGCACAACCAAGCTCACCTGCCTTTAGGAACAACTCATTAGCCTTTCGATAATCTCTTGTCAAACCCAAAGATCCCCTACTATAACTATCTCCAAGAACATTACAAGCTCTGGCATTACTATTATCAACAAGCTTACTTATTTGTTTAATATGTTGCTCATCCGAAGTTAATGTCAGTTCCCTACAGAAGGGGCAAAGGGTATTACACTTTAATATTTCTTCCTTTTTGTCTTTGTACATTTCATAGACACACCCACCACAGATGATATTACAACAACAGGGGAAGAAAGTTGACTCGTTAACTTTAAATGGAAGGGGTATCATGCATATTGGACACTCTTCACGAGGTGGTGGCTCTCTGTTGAACAATGCCTCATCATGTAACTCAGCTACACGCTTTTCACATGCCTTCTTATGCTTCTTTCGGTGCTTCTTTTTACATGCTGCATTGCAATACTTTACCATGTTGCATTTGTTACATGTATTCATATCATCACTGTTACCCTCCTTACCACAATTGGCACACGCAGACATATCATCCATAGCTACACTGTCAATGCCCTTGGTAATGTTATCAATATCACTTTGTTCATCTGATAATGTGCACTCTTTTTTGCTTATCGATACCATATCTCTACCACCATCACCAGAGAGCTGATCCTTATCATTATTATCTCCATTATTACTACTCTTATTTCTTTTATCTATTGCTATTGCCCTCCTTACCACATCAAGAAGCTCTGACATATCAATATCGTTTATGTTACTCATATTTTTTTTGTGTATATGATATGTGTCCACTTTTATAATAATAAAGGGTCGTATCAATAGGAGTAGAATATCGTCTAGACACTGCTACACTCTGATAACTAATACGGACGGGGGAAATGTAATTCTTGAGCTCTTATGGCAATTTTTAGGCTTGTCTGCGAAATGTCACAACTATTCTGTGAGTGAAGCTCTCACAACTTTTGCAACTTGCAACTACCCTCTCCTCTCCGCCGTCAAATATTCGAAGCACACCCTTAAATGAGAAGCAAGATCGACAGCATAGGCTCATTAATACGATAGTCTATCACATTAACAATTAATACATTGAGAAATTCATTCTACGCCTGGCAAACTGATCAGCGATATCAACTTTATCTCTATCGACGACAATTACGTACAACAAAAATGAAAGTACAATCAATCACAATAGCAACAGCCACAACTATCGCTGCCTTCTCATTAACTTTAGCAACAGCAGCACTAGAAGCATGTCCAACGCGCTCAGCATGTAAAGAAGCAGCAACACTCGCCGGTATCGACACCACCACACACTTCTATCCAGATCGTGATGGAGTTTTTCCATTTAAAGGATGTTATACTAAAACAAACTCAGCAGGAGAGGGTAAAGCATTCTGGTCACAAGGTACTACAGATGAAATGGAAAGTATTTTAACTCATCCAAAGATGCGATTATGGTGTCAAACTAACTATAACTCAAGGGATAGTCGTGATTTTGATGGCACTGATGAAAATTCAAGTGATTATTATTGGGAAAGTGGTGAATTAAAAGTTGATTTGAGTGGACAACCTAGTGGTAAGAATGATGGTATGAAATTTGGTAATGATGGTAGTGCTAACTCGGCTAGTTTAATGGGCATTTCATTGAGTGTTGGTGTAGTTGCATTGACTGCTTTAGTTGCATCTCTTTAAAGATGGATATGATATGTTTTTAATTGAGTAGGAGAGAAGAAGAGGATTATATATATGGGAAGGGAGTACTGCTGTGAGAAAAAAGATTGTATCCTGCCTTGTTTGATCGGTACCTTGCTAGTGTACTAAAAAGAGGCTATGTAGGATATAGTCGTATATGCATAATATTTAGATGTCTAGTGTTTGAATTGCATATGCAGTGTGTCTAAATAGTATGTTTACTTAGTTACAACAATAACAAAATCTAATAGCAACAAAGAAAGGGTAGGTACTATTGATAATTACTTATATTGACTTCCTAATCCCCCAACAAGACGCTGTGGAGTCGATTTCTTCCTCTTCTTGTTGCTCACATGTCCATCAGGAGGCTTGACTTCAATCAAGTAAGTATATTTTCTTTTATATTGAGACGGATTATTATGCTTGACATATTGTTCTCGTTGAGACATGTACTCTTGTAAGTTGAAAGTTGGCTCGTATCCTTCCTGTTGTGCCTCTTCAAATGCCCTAACTACTGACTCAATAGGCATGTTCATAATATCAGTAAATCGTCCAGCATTTGGTGTGGGAAACGGTGACGGAGTGGATAAAGTACTACTAACTTGACTGCCTCCCCTACTCGACTGTTCTTTAGCCATCCTTACAGCATACGCTGCTTCCGTTTGACTTGGATATGTGCCAAGGAAGATATCATTACCGGCTACTTTCAATACGGCGGCCCATCCGTTAGATACTCGCCGTACTCCTTGATTTGGATATATGATATCATTGATTAGTATTGGTGGAGGCAGTGTTGGCGGTGGAGGTCCCGCTGATGCTCCTCTCGTCGTAATTCGGGGTATCATTGTGGCAGCTTGAGGCGCCGTACCTCTTGTTACTACTTTTGATGTCGATTCGTGGCTATCATCAGCCTCAACCCTGGGATGCAACGTCTCTGGCTGTTTATCATCTTTGTCACTCTTCTCGGATTCGACTTTACACTCTAGTGTTGAGGGTTTCTTACCTTTACTCTCCTCCTTGATCTGACTCTTCAACTTTTGTAGATACACCTCCGATTCGGGATGATTAGACTTAGGATTAAAGACGAAACCGATGCTTAACAACTTTCTAATCTTCTCCTCTGAGATATGAGCACCATCTTCATTATCAACATACTTCCTTAAATAACGACGTTGTTCGTTCACCCATGTTGCAAGTTGTGGATTTTCTTCCCAGCCAGAAGGCACATTGGTATCACGAAATCTCTTCTTATATTCTTTGAGCTCATTGAACCGCTGATCCCATAATGTATTAATCATCCAGGGTCTTTGAGCTGTGTTATCTTTATACCCCTGCTCGATCTTTATTGTTTGACTCTCTGAAGCTGTCTTCTTGTCTTTTGTCTTCTTATACCCACGATGTTCGATCTTTATTGATGTATCAAAACCTCCTTGGCATATAACTCCATCTGTGATAATAGGAGGATCACCTCCTTCTCGCTTTGTATGATACTCATCTCTGATTAGTGCACCTTTCAACAGTGCATTCAGGGGTAACTGTGACACCTTCCTATCTTTTTGAGCTTCCAAGTGAGCTTGGCTAACACTAGACTCTAATGATTGATCGGATAATGGATCAGATTGACTAACAGATTCTTCTGTCTCTAAATCTTCTAGGTCTTTTGTCTCTCTCCTTTCTTCTAATTCAGTGCTTGGGACAAAATCTCTCCATGGCTTAATCCTTCCAACACTTGTCCACTGGCCGCGTTGGTCTATTAATCTTTCTTGAACATCCGACGGTAATAAAGTTGGCATGTAAGGTTCAATATACACCCTTTTCTCTTTTCTAAGGAATTCTCGTGGCTCTTTCTTGTCAGTATGTGGTATACGGAAGTAAATCCTGCAAGGCCAAGTATCTTTGATGCCGTCCAATTTGATAAAACACTTGGCCTTCTTTGTATAGGTATACCTTTTAGCCAGTAACTTACTAGGCCACGCCATGGGCTCATCCCAATCTGCTTGCCAGCCTTCATAATGTACTGTTACGTAATGTGTAATGCCGGTGGAGGCAGCTTTTTTGATCTTCTCGACCTTTACTATCCTGGCACAATTCCACAATAGGCCGGTGTCACATACATCAATAGGCATATACAATGTTGGGACATCTGTGTATAAAATATATGAATGTCTGTGAGTATAAAGTGACACATGATACATGCAAAAGAAAGGATTGCAATTTGAACTCGCCTGGCAAGTTTGACTTAACCACTTTACCAGTAGACTCAGCAGTATCCTCGATAATCGCCTTATCTAAATCTTGACCCTCAACCTCACCGGTAGACTCAGCGGCGGCATTCTCTTTACTCGCTACATCCAAGGCTGGGTGCCTTTTACTTGGATTAGATTTGAGGTATGCATCAATCTTGGCAGTTCTATTTGTATGATAGACATAAAAGTCGAAGCCAATACTTTTCAACTTAGCGATTCTCTCAGCCGATGTCAAATGTTTCCTCTTTCCGTTGCAGATATAGTCACTGGAGCATATCCTTTGTAACCCTACCCATTCTGCAAGTTGAGGATTAACAGACCAGTTACGAGGTACTTTCGTATCACTGCAAAGATGGGGACCAGTCAGAAATAGGTTGATTATATAAGAGTATAAGCAACATGAACATACGAAAGATTCACTTACCCAAACTTCTTTTTGTATTGTATCAAATCATTGAAGTTTTGTTCCCATTCTGAATCAGTAGAGTCAGTGGCATCCTCGGTACTCTCCACATCTAGAGATTGATCCTTGACCTCACCAGTAGACTCAGTGGCAGCATCTTTAGTACTCGCTACATCTAAAGCTTGACCCTCAATCTTCCAAGGTGAATCATCTATGGTAACCCCCTCTTCATACTTCCGTAAAAGTTTATATATGCCACTTTTGCCAATGGGAATATATCTTTTAACTTGCACACCTTCAATGGCAAGAGCACGTTCAGTACTTCCTTTGGGGTATTGGGTGATGACTGATATGGCTTCCGATTTTGTATAATACTGCCCGTGTTTTGGTGAGGGTAACACCACATCCTCCTGTTTTATAGTTAAACTGGTGGACTTCTTCTCCCCCTTCTTCTTTTTACCTGCCGGTTGAACTGATACCTCGTCCATCTTATCATCGTTCCTGTTTCGTTTACTTGGTTTAGCACTCATCTTCTTATCCCCATCTTCTAAAACAGAAGCAACAGCATTCTTATAATCTATACCTTGACTAACAGCTCTATCCAATATAGGCATGATACTTGAAAAGTAATCTATATTAGCAGCATACAAATCTGATAATGCATCCAATGTACTAATCTGTTGCAATATATCCCGTACTAACCGTTCTTCTGTATTGTAATAATCAACTCCAGGAACATACATGCCCTTTTTATCATGACCAAATTTAGATTTTGGAGGGACATATACCCAATTATAGATAGATAATTTATCAACATTACGTTCAGAACGCCATGATATATTACTAAATTTAGTTGTACCAGTTGAATTACGTTTCTTTGCCTTGATATGTTTCTTTGTTAATGTATCATTACATCCCTGTTCTTTCAGTCTTTGCCATAATGGATCAAATAAATCTTTACGAAATGTTTTTGATGGATGATTTATAGTTTGATATTCTGATACCAAGTGAATGGCATATTGGGCAGTGTCTAATGTTATTATTTGATTTGTACCAATCAGTTTGGTATCGTTTACCATACTGCAATCATCACTTTTCTTGTGTTGTGATCGCTGTAAAGAACGAGCCGGCGAGGATTTGGTGTTACCCATTGATACAAAGGTACTACCAACTGCGGCTGCAGAAGGCTTTGGTGATCTCTTCGCCTTGGTTGGTGGCATATAGACAGAGTTTGATAAGGTCAATAGCCACCTATTTTAAATTTTGTTGATTAATGGAACTTTCGGAGGTTATGATGAAACTTCATAACAACTTATTCTTTGTCTTTGTCTTCGAGTTAGGGTGAACTGACTCTATTATTCTATTACCGCCGTGAATCGATTATGCCTCTCATTATATTGGTGTCAATTACCATGTTATTTTGAAGAAAGATGTCGGCGGCGGTACCTCGAAGAAGAGTATGATACCCACTATACTTTACAAAAAAAATGCCAATGACAAAATGCGATATTGAAAACTAAACACAGTACTATAAAGTATAGTGTATAGTCCTGTACTCCAGTTTATCTCACTAAAGTAAGAAAAATGCATACATTAGTTGCATCGATGTTAGTAATTATTGCTGGCATTATTTACAGCCCATGGGGTATAGAACCAATTACCATTTATACGAAACACAATGAAGTTGATAATGTTTATACAAACGAAACACTTATATTTGCCAGAGACGAGTACGAAAATTGTTCACTTTGGGCCGGTAGGATAGGAGAATGTGAGTCTGAGTTTATGCTAATGAAGTGCCGACGTAGTTGTGATATACAATTGGTTGCCATTTCCAATCCATTTATGAAGGCACAAAGGGAGTGGTATGATGATTTGAGAGATGAGTACCTTGATCATTCAACCCCTGATAATGTACTACGGAATGAGGCACTTTTCAAGATGCTGTTCTTACATAAGATGAATGATTTAATTGAGGAGTATGATAAAGAAGAAGATGAAGATTATCTGAATATGGTGATAGAGAGCATGTATGGATTGCTCAATAATGACGAAAGATTAAGTTTTGATAGAGAAGTAACTCTACTTCATGAGACATTTAGGGCAATTGGCGGAGAAGACTTTATCAATCCGTACAATCTAATGGCATACTATCTCAACATAGCCGAGGGTACAGAACATGAGTATGTTTCGTCTACGATAGTTCATTCCAATCCAGGGTTGTTTAATAAATTCAGTACATCAAATGACAATAATATATCGTTGGTTTACGAGAAACTTACTTCCAAGCCACATCCCGATTTGGACGACTCTTGGAAGTGGACAGACGATGCAAAAGTCAAATTCTTAGAGACAGTGGGATTTACTATATTAGGCATAATTGCACTTACCTTTTTGGTACTATGTTTGGCAGCATATGATTTGCCCAAGCCAATTAAAAGGAGGAAGATATCAATTAAGCCAAAGAATGCCAAGAAGAAGGAGAAGTACTACTATCTACTAACATTTGCTCATCATGTGTATGCAATGTTGCTCGACACATCTTTAAAGTTATGCGGGATGATATGGAAGACTCCATCGTTACTATCGGTAGCAAGTTTGGCAGCATATGATTCAGTAACTGATGCATTTAGATCGACTGCAAACGTCAGTTTTGAATTCATTCAACATCTTTTCAGCAGCATATGCTCAATCCTGAGGAGAGGAATTCAGTGCCTAGTAGTAATACCCCGAATGATATCTATTGGTATTGGAATGTTGATAAGATTACCATCTAAGCTGATTCGAGAAACAGTTGGAACGGAGCATGTTAGTATTGATCAGCCATCCAACTCTTCTCCTCAGCGGTCAGAAGCTCCTCAACTTGTTATGTCACCTTCGTCTGCTGTGTCAGTTATAGCTGTGGATGAGCAGAAAGTCAAAAGCATGGTGGAACAGAATGATATCAGAAAGCTCGAGTTGGAAGAAGAATCATCTACTGGTGAATTTACACAACCTGAGGCTACTGTAGAGCAAGAAGATGTTCCACCTGAAATTGAATCGCCACCTACCACAACAGAGGTACCTTCTGAGATTGGTATCGACTCATCCCAAGTGCTGACTTGTGAAACCACTGAGATTTCCATATCAAGTTTTAACCACAGAAGTAATACATCTATGACACTGTCTACCTTTGAGTTGGATGAGAACGATCCATTACTCATCTTCTTGAGGTCACAACAATCATGTATCAAGGGTAATGTAGACGAATTCTATATTTGGCTTGTCAAATATGAAAATATAGAATCCATGATGGCCTTGAAGGAAG